>Ga0164318_10002920_pt1 | contig 16027 bp, 12 predicted proteins | sample GuaBasSedimGuay9_FD_113734 | JGI IMG/M metagenome (GOLD analysis project Ga0164318, IMG submission 113734) | Subseafloor sediment microbial communities from Guaymas Basin, Gulf of California, Mexico - Guay9, Core 4571-4, 0-3 cm | ecosystem: Environmental > Aquatic > Marine > Hydrothermal vents...
ATCAGCGGGTTCGTATGACCCGGATGGAGAACTCGCATCCTTCATGTGGCTTCTGAACGGTGATTTGAAGTCTACCGAAAGAGACCTCAAGATAACACTCGAGAAGGGTGTCTACAACATAGAATTGAAGGTAACGGATGACACCGGAATGGTCGACACACGGGAGATAATACTGAAGGTTGGTTATGATCCGGACCAGGGCCTTCATTCAATCAGGGATCTTCTTATAAGGAAGTCCATGAGAGAGAAAGAGCTTCCGCCGATAAATATAACGATACCAGTCCTGCTTCCTCAGGAGGAGAAGAAAGAGGACCCGCTTGTCCTGTCGAGGGCCGATATCATTGATGCATCTCTACCTTTGCTTTTTGCAGTTTTCCTCTTCTCAATTCTTGTATACCTTGGATACATGCTGTACTGGACAAGAAACTATGCAGGAGAGGATGAATTCCTTGTCGAGGTGGAGGAGGAGAGAGAGAGTGAATATGACATGGGAGGGCCCGCCGGTTGGAGGAAAAGAGCTGCCGTTGAGGCACCGATATTAAGGGCTAACAGTACCTCCACCCCCATGGAGAGCCTGTATAAAGCAGAACCTCCTTCGGAATTACCTCGATATGACATGAATACGGGGTCGGCCTTTGAGATCAATATACCGGTGGAAGAAAACCTGCCGGACGAAGATATCGATACTAGGTCAGTAATTCAAACTACATTCATGCCGGAAGATGACACGATCCCCATCCCCGAACTCGATGAATCGCTGGAAATGGATGAATTTGAGGAATGGGATGAGTTGGAAGAGCTCGATGAATTCGATCCGGATGAGGAAGTTGTGATATGGGATGAGGACGTCTCACCGGAGGGAGCTCCTTGAGAACGGTTAGATGGATATCCCTTCTACTGGCTCTTGTTTGCATATCTCCGGCGGTAATCATTCCGGCAGGATGGGGGTTGTCCCTGTCGGGCATGACCATCAACATCTCCGGTTCTTCCTCTCCTTCGGGAGAATCGATATCGACACTCTTCGTGATCCTAGATAGCTACTACTATGCCTTCCTTTTCCTGAACCTTCTTCCTTTCGTCTTTCTAACAATCAATGCATCCATAATGGTGAACATTCAATGGAAGCGTGTCAAGGATATAAGAAAAAGATCCCAGAAAGACAGCGATAATGTCCCCGAATTATTCAACGGCAAGGCCCATCCCATGGTCTCCATCATCATTCCCTGTTACAATGAAGCAATGAATGTCAGTTCGACAATAGCAAGTTCGTACAGGCAGGATTACAGAGGTAACATCGAGATCATAGTGGTGGACGATGGATCAAGAGACGATACCTGGTCCATAAGCAGGATTTTCAAGACAGGGGACAAACAGAGGTCCGTAAAGGTGTTTCATAAATCCAACGGGGGAAAGGCGGATGCTCTCAGATACGGCATAGAGAAATCCACCGGAGACATCATAATCATGACGGATGGAGACAGCGTTCTTCATTCCAATGCTGTTTCATCCATAGTCGACACATTCCATGTGCATCCAGATGCCGGTATCGTGGGCGGATATGTTTTCATAAGGAATACACATACGGGATATCTTACGAAACTGCAGCAGTTGGAGTATATAATCACCCAGCACCTCATACGGATCAATCAGAGCGAGGATGGAAGTGTTCTAATAGCTCCGGGACCGGTTTTCGGGATCAGAAGTGATCTTGCCAGGGCAATACCCCCGGTGGACCGTACCATAGTTGAGGATTGCGATCTCACAATGTCGGTCCTGTCAACCGGTTACACCACAAGATCCACCACCAAGGCAGTGGCATACACGACGGCTCCGGCCACATGGAGTGCATGGTTCAAACAGAGAAAGAGGTGGATATACGGCCAGTTCCAGGCCTGGCGGGAGAACAGATGGCATCTGAAGAAGAACCTCTGGGGATTGTACACATATTTCACCTGGGTATCCACAACCATCTCGGCATTCCTTCTTGGGATCCTTCTGCTTGTCAGTCTTATGTTCGCTATATCCGGAGGGAATTACTACAGATTCATAGAATTCGTTTCCCTTAGGACCGGAATGGTGTTTCTAATCTATCTCCTTTCGAGAATAATTGTACTGATCCAGTATCAGGAGGGCAGGCGAATAATCCTTTACATTCCCCTTAAGGCATTATATGATATGGTGAGCGGTTTCTTGACCGCGTATCTGTACATGAGATACATTACAAGATCAGGCATACGAATAAGTTGGGGTAACAGAACGGGAGTGGTCCAATGAGCCGTGATTCGGGCGTTCGGCTGAATCGATGCCCTGTATGTGATGACAGGGTAGACACCAGGACCATACTGTGCGATAGATGCGCAAGCAGGGATGGAAGCCTTTTCCTCTATTTCGGGGATGCACCCATGATAATGTCAATATTGACTGTCATCATCTCATTCATCCTGATGAGAATGGAACAGGGGGAGGTGTTCCATCTCAAGGGAGTGGAGCTTCCCTTTGAAAGTTGGGCACTTCTCTTTCTTGCCCTGTCAGGCCTGTTCCTGGTCTTTTCCATACCTTTCCTCTGGAGATCCTTCACTGACAGGGGATTGTATCGATTCATTCTCAAGGTTCTTTCTCCCATGGCCGCGATAATGGGCTTCATGTACATGTTGATGCACGGCATAGTTATTCTTTCATTATCCATTATGCTTGCAGGACTGATGGGCATGATCATATCGATCGTGATAGAGAGAAAATGGAATAATAGGCAGAACATTCTTGATTTTTTAATTTATATTGTTATCGCCATTATCTTCTTCTCGGCCTCGATCCTTTCAATCGGCGGGGTTATCGATATCGCCGGTATCGGTCTGTTCTTTCCTCCCTTAGCCGCTGGTGCAGGAATCATCCTGCTGCTTCCGGTAACCTACAGAATGGGCAAGAACCTTTCCTTCCAGGCGAAGTTCGCCTCCCCCTACCTTTTCACCATTCTCTCTGTACTTTTTGGTTTTCTATGTTATTTCCTTGAAAGACAATACGGTTCCTCCGAACTGATAAAGATCCTCTGGTTCACAACATTGGCCCTGGTGGAGATCAGTACTGCGATGTTCATGTTGAAGAGAAGGAATGATTCACTAATTCTGAATTCCTTCAAGAATCATGATATGCACGGGTCAATTGCGGATATAATGATAGGTGAGAAGAATTTCATTTTCGCCCTTCATCATCTTGACAGATCCATCTCCGACAATCCATTTCACGGTATGGGGATGAAGCCGGAAAGCGGGAATGTCCTGTTCATGCTCGAAGGAACGGACACGAAGCCCCTGATATCCCAGGAATCTGATGAATACACAATAGCACATATCGAAAAGGCATACCTTCTTTCCTCTCGAGGAAGACTTACGGAAGCTCTGAAGGAATTGAAGAAGGGAGCGGAGAAGAGACCTGACAGTTATCATATCTATTATCATCTGGCAACACTCGAATCCACTCTCGGAGCGAACAGAAAGGAATTAACGTTGGATCTCGAGATGTTCTTAACGTCCAGGAAGATGTACTTCCAGAGGCTGCTGTCAAGAGGCTTCCCCGAATCCTATTTGAAGGTATTCAACGAACTTTACCATAACTACATCGAGGACGTGGAAAGAAGGATCGAAATACTTGCGAAATTGGGGAGATCCACGGATGTGATGCCGTATTTCACCATAGCCCGCGAACTGTGAATCAGATCTCGTCGACGATCTTTTCAAGGATAGAATCATCCGCTATCTCGGGCTCGGTGATGAAACCCCGAAAACCATTATCCCTGTTCCAATCCTTCACGACCTTTATCGAGTTCTCGTTCCTTGCCCATGATCTTCTGGAGACCCCCACCATGACGTCCCATTCAAGAGCGGACCTTATTATTTCATCCACTCTCTCGGAACCGTCGAGTACAAGCCCGTATCCGGAGTTTCTGACCTTTCCGATACCGACACCTCCACCATTGCTAAGGACGACCATGGTCATGCCCCTTGCAATATTTCCCGCAAAGCAGTGCGCTGCCATATCATATGTTATGTTGGAACCATCCTTTATGTTGGAGGTCTCCCTGTAGGGAGAATCGGTCCCACCCGGATCATGATGGTCCCTGCCTATCATGATGGGGCCGACTTCCCCTTTACGAACCATCTCGTTGAATTTAAGAGCTATCCTTACCCTGCCCTGAGCATCCTGATAGAGTATCCTTGCCTTGGAACCCACCACGAGATCATTGTCCTTGGCATTGACGATCCACCTGTAATTGTCCCTATCCTGCGGACATCTATCGGGGTCAATGCACTCAGCGGCTGCTCCATCTGTTTTATCAAGATCTTCCTGTTTTCCCGAAAGACATACCCATCGGAAGGGTCCGTAACCGAGATCGAAGACCATCGGACCCATGAGGTCCTCTATGTATGACGGGAATATGAATCCGTTTGCAGGATTATCCGGGTCCACGGCGATTTCCCTGGCGCCTGCATCGTAGACGGCTTTCAAGAAGGAATTGCCGTAATCCCAGAAATGCATACCCTTCTCTGTGATCTTTCTCAGTAATTCGAATTGTCTTACCAGTGATCTGTCAACAGCTTCCTTGAATGCATCGGGGTCCCGATCTTTGAGTTCAATAGCCTCCTCGTATGTGAGTCCCTGAGGTGTGTATCCACCGTCATATACGGCGTGACACGAGGTCTGGTCAGAGCCAAGTTCCACTTTGATATCGTTCTCGAGAATGTATTCCCACAGGTCAACAATGTTCCCTCTATATCCTATGGAAACAGGTTCCATCTTCTCCCTGTACTCGTCAACCCAGGAGAATATCTCATCAAGGTCATCCGAAACCTTCGATACCCAACCCTGTCGATGTCTTTTGAAGGTCTGTTTATCATTCACTTCGGCGATAACACCTATACCGCCCGCTATCTCCACTGCTTTTGGTTGAGCCCCGGACATCCCACCCAATCCGGATGTAACGAACAGCTTTCCCCTGAGATCCTCGTCATTGCCAAGACCCAGATATCTTCTCCCGGCATTGAGAATTGTAATATATGTTCCATGCACGATACCCTGAGGGCCGATATACATCCATCCTCCCGCAGTCATTTGGCCGTAATTCGAGACTCCCAGTGCTGCCGCACGGTTGAACTCCTTCTGATTGTCGAATTCACCTATGAGAAGACCGTTGGTCATGATGACTCTCGGAGCCTCGGGTCTTGATGGAAAGAGTCCCAGAGGATGTCCGGAAAGGACAACGAGTGTCTGGTTCCTGGTCAGATTTTTCAGGTAATGCTTGATGAGATTGTACTGCATCCAGTTCTGGCAGACCTGTCCCGTTGACCCGTAGGTGACCAGCTCGTAGGGGAACAGAGCGACATCGAAATCAAGATTGTTGTCAATCATGAGCTGAATGGCCTTTCCTTCGATACTCTTCCCTTCATATTCGTCAACAGGCCGTGCCTTGATTCTGCCGGGAGGTCTGAAACGGTAGCCGTAGATCCTCCCCCTGTTCACAAGCTCTTCGAGGAATTCGCCTGCAAGCTTCTCATGATGTTTCTTTGGGACATACCTCAGCGCATTCCTGAGTGCCAGGATGGTTTCATCACGGTTCAGAAAGAAACCCCTGGAAGGGGCTCTATCCACATTTTCTTCGAATTCCGGATAGGGGGGAAGCTCTTCCAACAGCAGGGGCATTTTACTTTCATTATTTTCCAGCATTTCAAATCCTCCACGGAATGTCTATGAACTTTCGGCTGTTGTCTCTGACATGATGTCAAGATATGATAATTCCACAATAATATCATATTCATTTCCGTCATCCCGGAACCCAAGGAAGGAACGCCCTGTCCACATGCCCGCATCAACCATCAAGACATTCACGTCCACATTGAACGATCCATCTTTTTCCAGTATTATCTCATCGGGGATCTCAAGGACGAGATTGATATGGGCCGCTGCTCCCACCTCATTTGAATCGGTCTGGGTGACGGTCAGGTTGGGATCCGGTCCGATCACATCCAGTTGGAATGTGTCGGGTTGGTTGGTGTATCTTCTGAGAGTCGGTCTTCCGGGTTTTTCCTTTTCATCTTCCCACGAAAGTTGGACGTTCACCCCTTTTAGGATACGATCCCCTGTAGAATTGAATGTATATGTGTATGATTCTCCCTCTCCCAGGAATCTGGAATCCGCAAAGGTATCGGTAATTTCCTGCATGTTGGAAAGATCAATCCCCTGGGTTTCCGTGTCCTTCTCCGAGGGTGCGAGTTTCTCAAAATTCGTGGAACCAAGAGCCACTGTTCCTCCTAGTATTAAGGAAAGTGTCAGGATGGAGATTATGGTCAACGTTGAAACCGTGGAGGCAACGGATCTGGAGCCGTTATCATGTTTGAAAAGTTTGGATTGCAGCGAGAGCAATGCCCCTCCGAATGCCGCTTCTCCCCTTCTCTGAGGCTGCCAGTAGTATCTGTGAATGAGATAGAAGATAAGGATTACAAGTCCATTCGCGAATATTGAAGTCATCAGGGAGGCGATGTTGGCCTCCATGGAGGAGAGGCCCATGTCCTTGACCGCGGACTGCCAAAAATACACGGAAAGCTGCCAGTTTCCGATACCGTGCATGATTATGGCGGCAAATATGTTCCTAGACCACATGTAGATTGCACCGAGAACAAGACCGGCCGACATCCAGCTTATCTCAGCGAATATAAGCTCCGTCAACGGCAGCTTGTAAACGAATACTGCAATTGGTATGTGAGAAAGGCCGAAAAAGACGGATGAGAAAATCAGCGCGGCCCATTTCGGGATGACCCTCTGCGATTGATCATGAACAAAGGAACGAAATTCGAATTCCTCCACGGGACCCACTATGAAGAACATGACGAAGGTCATGAGAAGAAAAAGCGGGATCTCCTCTCCGGAAAAGACATTGAAAAGTGTCAGGGTGCCGAATTCGGACCCTCCGAGCATGACGGAAGTTGTATCGAAGACTATGAATTCCGCCATCCTCCATATAATGCCGCCGAAGAGGCCAACCAGAACGGCAGTAAAGAGCAGCTTTCTAGTCATCTTGAAAGGTCCGAAGGAAAATGACATGTACTTCCCGTTCTCGAGGTCCGATCTGACGAACAATCTCTCTTTTCTGATGAATACCCAGTAAAGAAGGATGGGGCCCAGATGTATGGTGGGAGCTGCAATAATGTGGCCCACATAGAACCAGTAGGAACCGAACTGTCCGTAGAAATCTGCTGTCAAGGCTCTGTACACGGCCCAAAGAGCGAATTCGAAGAGAAGAACAAGGGTTATGGAACCGAGATATTTCCATCCGGAAGGCGGAGCTCTTTCCCCGGCGGGAGGTACACCGTACCATTTTTCCTCTATTTCTTCCTCAGTATATTCGGGTTCGACTTCTGCTTCATATGCTGCGGGCATGAGGATACCTTCCTTCATTTGGGTAATCTACCATTTCTTATTTGATAACTCCTGATGTGTAATAGAAACAATCCGAATTTCCATTCTGCCAAATCAACTTTCAGGCGGATCTCACGCGAAGCAATACAGTTCCGGTGCTGATCTGTGGTCACCCCGACAGTCTGAATTTATATCCGTACTGGATGGTTCCGGACTTCCCCTCCTGTGAGATCTTTCTGAAAACCATCTCCACCTTCATTCCGATCGATACTTCCGAGATATCACAATCAACAAGCTGACCGAGTACATGGTCACCCTCATCCAGTGCGATGTATGCAAGTATGTAGGGCACCTGTGATTTGAATTGCGGCATTCCCACATGAACCATGGTATACGATTCGATGGTGCCATTTCCGGAGAACCTGAACGATTTCATCTTTCCTATGGATTTCCTGTGACACACCGGACACATTGTCTTGTCCGGGAAGAATTTCCTGCCGCATATCTCACATTCCGAACCCATGAGATTGTATCTCTGATCCTGATTTCTCCAGAATCTTGCAACGGCCATTAATCCACCTCCAGAATGTGAACAATGGATGTACCACCGGTTCCTCCCATGTTCTGGGCCAACCCAATCCTGGCATCCTTGACCTGTCGTCCGGAAGCCTTGTTTCTCAGCTGGAGCACGATCTCGTTTATCTGGGCGATCCCGGTGGCCCCGAAGGGGTGCCCCCTTGCTTTAAGACCACCCGAAGTGTTAACGGGAATGCTTCCTTCTAGAGAGGTCTCTCCCTCAAAGACTGCCCTGCCTCCCTCGCCTTTTGGAAAGAATCCGAGGTCCTCTATCGCGATTATCTCCGCTATCGTGTAGGAATCGTGTACCTCCGCCACATCGATATCCGAAGGAGAAACACCGGCCATGTCATATGCCTGTTTTGATGCCTTAATCGTGGAATCGAACATGGTGATTTCAGATCTGTTTGTGATGGAGAGAGTATCGGATCCCTGTCCGCTTCCGGTGATCCTGATGGGCTCACCGCAGTATTCCTTCGCGGTATCGATATCCGCAAGTATGAGGGCAGCAGCCCCATCCGAAACCGGAAAGCAATCAAAAACACCGAGAGGTTCGGCGATCTTGGGTGCGTTAAGGACGGTGTCAAGATCGATTTCTTTCTGGAATTGAGCAAATGGATTCCTTGCACCATTGGCATGATTCTTTACTGCAACCGATGCGATCTGTTCGCGTGTTGTTCCGAAATCGTGCATATGTTTTCTTGCCATCAAAGCGAAAAGGGAGGGAAGTGAGGCACCAAAAAGTCCCTCCCATGCCTTATCCGCACCCGCCATTATGAAATCGGAAGCAACATCCGATGTCACGTCCGTCATCTTTTCCGCACCTCCAACAACTATGACGTTGCTCTGCCCGGAGGCGATCTCGAATATTGCCTGTCTCAAAGCAAGTGCTCCACTTGCATCCGCAGCTTCCACCCTGGTCGCAGGTACATGAGCCCCTGTCAATCCCACCTCCTCGATTATCATGGAGGAGATATGCTCCTGGTCCATGAACAGACCCGACGACATGTTCCCTATGTAGAGGGAATCTATCAGCTTCGATTCTATATTGGCATCCTTGATGGCCTTCATTCCTGCCTGAATGCCAAGTATCCTGAAAGAGAGATCCCACATTTCACCGAACCTTGTCTGCCCGATCCCCATAATAGCAACATCTCTCAAGAGTTTGCCCATCATTCTCCCTCCATCTTGATCTTCTCGCGGAACTTGAGATATGTGGAATAATCGATGAAGGAGCCCTCGTTCACAATATCTCTTACAAGGGGGGCTCTTCCTTTTTCGTAACTCTCTATTACATCAGTAACGGTTATCTTGAACGCATCGGAACCTGCGCCGGAGCCGTATGATACCGCAAGAATGTTGTCTCCGGGTCTGGCAATGTCAAAGACCGCTGCCAGCCCTATCATCATCGATGCAGAGTATGTATTTCCAATGATGGGGGTCATCAATCCGGTTTGCACCTGTTCCTTGTTGAATCCAAGTCGCTTTGCCACTGCAAGGGGGAATTTCCCGTTTGGTTGATGAAATATCACGTGATCATAATCCGAAGGTGATGTTTGGGTATTCTCCATCAAACGTTTTGCGCATTCCATCACATGCTTGAAATACGCGGGTTTTCCCGTGAACCTCTCTGCATGTGAAGGATATTTCATTCCTTCCCTTCTCCAGAAATCTGGAGTATCCGTTGTATATGACAGTGTATGGTCGATCTCTCCGATGACATTCTCCCTTCCCACAAGAAAAGCCGCTCCTCCTGCCGAAGCAGAATATTCGAGTGCGTTACCGGGTGCGCCCTGTGCCGTATCGGCACCGATGGCAAGTGCACATTTAACCGGAATGTTCTCATCGGGAGCTTCCGTCAGCCCCAGTGCTGATTGCAAACCCGCGGTACCGGCCTTGCATGCGAACTCCAGGTCTGCTGCCGTGAGATGAGGTGCCGCTCCTATTGCTTCGGCAACAATGGTTGCAGTGGGTTTAACGGCGTAAGGGTGCGATTCCGAACCCACGAATATGGCTCCAATGGATGAAGGAGAAAGATTGACCCGGGATAGAGCCCTTCTTGCCGCCATAACGGATATGGTTATCGTGTCCTCATCAGGACCTGGAACGGATTTTGCCTTGATGTTCAATGACCTTCCCATGGCTTCCCCATCCTTTCCCCATACCTTTCCAATATCAGATGGGGATATACGGTACCTAGGTACATACACCCCATAGGAGACGATTCCTGATCTCAGTTTACCACCACCTCATATCAGTTTTCTCAATCTTCTGCTAAGTTCTTCCGTATCAAGCTTTGTCGTAACAAGGGGTATCCTTTCCAGGCGCGCCAGTTTTATGGCAAGAGGGTCGACCTTCTGGGGTCTGATGTAGACCACCATTGCAGGTTTTATGGGATGGGCCCTCACTGCTATCATCGGAGAGCGGCCATAGGCTACCTTTGTGAAAAAAAGTGCTCTCTCGGTGGACCTGCCGTAGATCCTCATGTAATCAAGGGATGAGAATCTCAATATGCCAAGGATGGAATCGATTATGGAGAAACCCATAATGGGCCTTCTGATGTAATCCTCGGCATCAAGATCGGACTCCGACTGCAATGTTCCTTCAATGACCTCAATGAACGTTGTTGGATTTATTCCCACCGTGAATTCCGCCATGTCGAGTATTGCCTCATCCTGCAGATCCATGGAATATTTCTTGATGGTGGGAGCTCCCCTCTTCTCATCAAGTGAAATGAGTCCATTTATTATCCGTTTCATGAGGTTCAGGGAAGGATTCTTTCTTCTGCCCTTCTCGTAATCCGATAATTGGGATGGTGACACCCCTATCTCAAGGGCAAGATCATGCTGGGACACACCGAACTGATTCCTCCAGGCCCTGAATGTGTGGCTTGGGTTCTTCGACATGATGATCTCGGATGAGAGCTTCTCCGCCAGTCTCTCCCTTGCAAGCCACATGGTGTCCTTGACCTCATCGACCTGCTCCTCGGGATATTGTTCCATGATGGTGTATCACCATGCTTATAATAAAACTTACGATAATGTCGTAGTAAGAATAATGCAATGGCTAAATTAATGTGATCAGGTCAGTTATATGCATGATCAACTGAGGGCTTCTTTACCTTTGGTTTCTGTGGTTTCTTGGCGAGTTCCAGGTCCTTTTCCGGTGGTGGTCTGTTGTGTTTAAGGACCTTTATGGAGACAACCCAATCCTCCATGACCTTGATGTAATGACCTTCATCGTCCACCATCTCGATGTCGTCCCTCATTGAGAGAAGCCTTCCCTTCACTGTGAGAAGCTCGTTGCCTGCAATTATGGTTATCTCCAGCTCATCATCGATCCTTATACCGAAGCGCCTGTTTTTCAGCTCACCGTCGAGAATGTCCTTCAATTCCTCCGATTCACCCGTGTCTTCCGACTTCCTTCTGCGAGCACTACCTTTTCCAGGCATATAGGTGTATCACATCGTTAATATATCATCTTCGCCCTCGCTTGTAACAAAACCGGAGGTCATCGAATGGATTTCGAGCTTCGCATCGTGAGGAACAATCCTCTGACGGGAGAGAGAAACCTCGATCAGTTATTGACCACCTTCCTCAGGCAGATAGGGTATCTTCCATCGGGAAGCGAAGAAACCGCTCCCATCAGATTGTTCAAGGATTGTTTCCTGCTCAATCCCGAAAAGGCATGGACGATAGATGAAATGCTCACCATGCTTGAGACGAACAGATCCACTCTGTACAGGTATCTGAACAAATTGAAAGGGCTGGACCTTCTCGATGAAATAGATATTCCCGCCGATGAGAAGATTCCCAACGAGGAGAGATACAGGAAGGTCAGAAAGGGATACAGATTCAGGTTTCAATCATTCTCGATAGCATGGGGGATAGTGGAATCCCATGCTTCCGTGGCAATGGAGAACTACAGAAAGACGGTGGACCATATAGAGGAACTCTCAAAGGAGATCCTGAAAGGAGATGTCGGCAGCCAACATCACGATAGTCCCAGCATTGCCGTTGATGGGGTTGTTCTCAGAGGAAGCGGTGATATTCGGGAGATCCTTCTTGTGGAAAGGGGTAGAGACCCTTTCAAGGGAATATGGGCCCTGCCAGGCGGTTTCATCGAAAAAGGGGAGACTGCCGAGGAAGCGGTATTGCGTGAAATTAGGGAAGAGACCGGTGTCGATTGCGAAATTAAGACACTGGCATCGGTGGCCTCGAAACCGGACAGGGACCCTCGCGGTCACACTATCTCCATAATCTATTCTCTCGAACCGAAGGGGGATGGGGAACCCAGGGGTGGAGATGATGCTTCCGATGCCAGATGGTTCGGATTGGATGGAATTCCGCATCTCGCATTTGACCATGAGGATATCCTGAAGGATCTGAAACGTAGGTCTATCATCTGATATGGTCCAGCGAGAACGAGCCCCTCAGATCGAATGTCTTGTCGGTGAAGCTGTATTCTATCCATGCTCTGGACATGACGTCCCCGCCACCCTCGATCCTGAGATAATACTTGAGATCATCAAGTTTGAACTCTATGAACCCGTTCATTGTGTGTTTGAGTGTCTGAATATCCGACTGCTTGTGCATACCGGTATCGACGACATATATCGAAACGGCATTGTTCCTCTTGTTCTTTGCATTCAGAACCTGGAAGAAACGGAATATGGATAGAGGTTCTATGTAGGTCAGCAGTGTTGAAACGGAGAAGAAAACTATCTTGTGATACTTGTGCTTTCCCTTGAACTCCTCCTGTATCTCGCCCACAGCATTCTGGATAGCATCGAGATCCGTAGGTTTCTCCACATATATCGTGTTGGGATATTCATCCGTGATTCCCATGGATTTGGAATACAGGTCAATGAATTTCAGAAGTCCCTTCTCCTCATAAACATCAACCTTGGGGATCACGCGCCGCAGCGAATCCTTGACCTCCATGGGAGTATTCTGCGTAACAATGTATATTGCCGGTATTCCCTTTTTCAATCCCTCGGCTATGAAAAGATTCGTGAAAGTCCTTCTGCCGGAATATGCCGGCCCGAAGAGAATGAAATTAGAATTGAAGGGAAAACCTCCGTATGTGAGGTCATCGAATCTGCGAACACCTGACCTAACCCTTGCGAGATCCTCGGATTCATCCATTATCTCTATCTGCATCTCCTTGTCCACAAGGGATGACCTCATTCTCTCCAGTTCCTGTTCTCTGTTTCTCAGGTATTCCTCTTTCTCTCTGAGGGTCTTTTCGATATCCCTCAGCTGTTTCTGCTTGTTTGCCAGTTCCTCGTTCAACTCGACCACGGTTGACCCATCGGCTGATTCACGCAGTTTCTTCAAACGTTCGTCCAGTTCCTTTCTCTCCTTGAGCATAAGTTCCTGTCTTCTTGCCAGCCTCTCCTCGGCGAAGGATATCTCGTTCATCCTTTCCTTTAGCTCCCTTTCAAGAAGCGTCACCCTGAGCTTCTCCGCGGAGAGTTGATCCCCCATCATCTCCAGTTCCTCGTTCCTTACCTTCAACTGGTCTATACTCGATCTGAGGGAATCTATCTTTGTCTTGTAATTCCCCTCTATCATGTTTATCTTTGTCTGATATTCCTTTTCGAGGATCTCCTTCAATTCCTTTACATCCTTTGAAGATGCACCTGTTATTGTGGTCGATTCCTCGTCTTTCAACTTCAGCATTTCTTCTTTGATTCTCAGTTCGTTCTCCAGTTCCTTGATTCTTTCATCCTTGATCTGGAGGCCTTCCATGAATGTGCTTATCTCCTTCTGTTTCGACCTCAAGCTCTCTTCAAGTTTTCTCAATTCCTTTTCCCTTTCAGCCATTGCCTCAAGGACCTTCCTATCCTCCTCGGTTGCAGCTCCCTCTGACATCTTCTTCTCCCGCTGGAGAAGTTCCTCTTCCTTCCTTATGAGTTCGATCTCTTTCTGGTCAAGCTTCTTCTTCAGATCCTCTAGATTATTTTTCATTTCAGAGATTTCCTTTATCCGCAATTCGAGATCCGGAGGGGCCCCCCCTCCCTCGGAAGATCCTGAAACCAACCTTTCCTTCAGCTCGAGGATCTCTCTCTCCTTCTCCTCAAGTTGAGAGTTGAGCCTTTCCATCTCCTTTTTCTGGTCCTCGATTATCGATGGATCCGGTGCCTTCTTCACCTTTTCCTGGATCTCCATCTCCCTTGCCTGAAACGTGAGGAATTCCAATATGGCATTCGTCTGAACCTCCCTCTCCTGGATCTCCAGTTCTTCCTGCCTTTTCAGGAGCTTGTCCTCTATCTCGTTCAATCTTCTGTCCTTTTCATCGATCTCGGAGATCTTCTTCTCCAGACGTTTTTCACTGTTCTTTAAGGCTTCCTCCATCTTATTGAGGAGAGCTTCCTTTGTCTTGAGGTCCGTCTTCAACCTCGAAAGGGCGTTTGTTACCTGGTCGAGCTCCTTCATGTTCTTGAGGATCTCTCCTTTGGCAGAGGTTGTGGCCGCCATTGTTTTCCCTCTTGACAACTCCTTGAAAAGTGCATGATATATTAATTTAAGCAACCGTCTGTTCTGTCATAAGGAAAAATGTGCTTTTAACGGTTTTGTTATAATTCATCCATTGGGGAACGAACTAGGGAACAATCTTAATCATACATATCCATTTACAGATTGATGACAGTGATCACCGTGGGGGGACCTCCAGGTTCCGGAACGAGCACAGTTTGCGGTATTCTCAAGGAACGCACCGGATTCAAGTATGTTTATGCGGGAAAAATCTTCAGGAAGATGGCAAAAGACGAAGGCAAGTCCCTCGAGGAATTCCAGAGAATATGTGAAAAGGACCCTTCGATCGACATCGAACTCGATAGAAAGATGCTGGACAAAGCAAAAAGCGGTGAAGATCTCATCCTTGAAGGCCGCATGATCGGACCCCTATGCAAAAAGGAATCCATCCCTTCATTCAAGGTATACATCTTTGCCGATACGGGTATAAGGGCAAGAAGACTTGTCGAAAGGGATGGAGGCAGTATGGAAGCTGTCATTGAAAAGATGAAGGAGAGAGAGAGATCCGAGGCAAAAAGATACATGACCTATTACGGAATGGATCCGGGAGATCTGTCTCTTTACGATCTTGCCATAGATTCCTCACACCTTTCTCCGGAAGAGGAAGTATCCTTGATACTGGAACATCTGGATGGTTTTTCATGAAGTATGAAAAGATTTCATTTTCGGAAATAATGAAGGGTGTTGCCAGAGATTTTGGAAGCCTGGGAGCGATTATTGTAATCGTCTTCTTCTTGACCATGCTCATGGGGTCACTTTTCATTCTGATCTTCATATTCAAGGAAGCTCTGATTCTTATGGGTACCATTCTATCCGTTCTACTTATCCCGATTGTTATTATCATCGGTGTCATTCTCAATAAATGTGTATACAATAAGATACCTCTAAGAAAAAGGGGGGCATGGACCTTATTTCGCAGAAGAGGCATCTCTCCCAAGGATTATTCGACAAGTTACAGAACAATGTTCATATCGAGCAGATTCGCGTTTCTCTCAATCATGATAATCCTCTTTTTCATGGTCCTTATAACAACGGGGATCCTGAACATCCTACCTTACTTTTGCTGTATTTTTGCCCCGGTTTCCATTCCTCTTATCATCATCACCATTACCCTTCCGGCAATGGCATGGATATCATTCACTTATGCCTTCGATCCTTACCAGCCAATGCCAAGGGGAATGATCGTTATTGGCATCCTATGGGGAATGCTGTCCACATTTCCCTCACTTTTCGGCAATACGTTCAATTCTTTGTGGATGGAGAATATGGGTCTTGACACCGCTGTTTTTTCAGCCCCGTTGGTCGAGGAGTTCTTCAAGATGTTGGGTTTCTTTCTCATATATTCCCAGATAAAGGATGAAACGGATGGAATAATCTTTGGTGCCGCATTCGGCGCGGGTTTCTCATTGATGGAGAACATGATATACGGGGGAAGTATTGTCTTTGTTGGCGGCGGAATACCTTTTGTTATTCTTGTGAGCTTCAGGTCCTTTTTCAACATTCTG
>Ga0164318_10002921_pt1 | contig 16027 bp, 12 predicted proteins | sample GuaBasSedimGuay9_FD_113734 | JGI IMG/M metagenome (GOLD analysis project Ga0164318, IMG submission 113734) | Subseafloor sediment microbial communities from Guaymas Basin, Gulf of California, Mexico - Guay9, Core 4571-4, 0-3 cm | ecosystem: Environmental > Aquatic > Marine > Hydrothermal vents...
TATCGCTGACAGATAAGAATGGTGCATCGGCAATGTATTTCCTGTCTAAAAACAATAGTAAAATGCAAATGAAAACCAATAAAACAGACTGCAAAATAGCAAGGGAGTGATTATAAAATGCCGAAAATTGAGTGAATATTTCCGTAGTAAATACCTTGACCCCGAAAAATGCCGGAACCGAAAATTCGGAAATACTAAAAATGAAAACAAGTACAAAGGAGCTAATCAAAGCCGGTTTTATTAAAGGAAAAATAATTTTCAAAACCACAGTGCGGAAATTCGTAATCATAAAACCGCTTTCTTCTAATTGGGCATTGATATTGGATAATGCACTGCCGATTATAAGCATCGATAATGGAGTAAAAATAATAGTCAATACCATTATTACGCCGATGTATGAAGATAAGAAACTTGTGTTATTGAAGAAGAAGTAGAAGATGTCTTTCCAGGCAACTGCCAGAATATAAGGGGAAATAAACAAGGGGATTAGTAGGGATATTTTGAAAAAACCACGAAATAAAATATTTGTCTTATAAAGTAAAAACCCCAATACGGTTCCAAATAATGTAGAGAAAAGAGCGATGGAAAAAGCAATGGCGCAACTTTTAGCTAAGAGAAGAAATGTGGCTTTGTCTAATAATAGTAAATTATCGGTAAATGAATTGTTGGCAAACAACGCTGTTCCAAGTGTGTAAACAACGGGAATTACTGCGAAGAAAACAAACGACAGATATACTATTTTGTATAATGGATGTGCTATTAATTTTCTGACCACTCTTTTAGATATTTTTGAATTTCTTCTAATTTTTGTGAAGTCTTATCATAATCTATTTTCATTGGGACAATGTTATCTAAAGATGGAATATTATCAGGAATTGCTACCCCTTTGTGCAAAGGCATCTGCGCACATGATTTTGCTAATTTGGCTTCTGTTTCTTTACTTAAAAGATAATCCATCAGTTTTTTGCCATTCTCGGAATGAGGGGAATTTTTTATCAGGTTAATGGTATTGGGCATAATCAAACTGCCCATTCCTTTTTGGTCTAAAAAAACAATTCCAATATTCGCTTCATTTTTTATGGCTTCGTAGGCATCATCTGTATCAGTTAGTCCGCAGGAAACTTCTCCTTGCACTACCCGTTTTTTTACATCCCCGTTACTGCTGGCAATTACTACCTGATTGCTTTTTAAATCTGTAAGAAACTGCTTTGCTTTTTCATTTCCAACAGCAGTAAATAATGCCGCTATGTGAAATGTAGTGGTGCCAAATAAAGGGTTTGCAATGGCAACTTTTCCTTTGTATTCTTCTTTGGTCAGATCGAAAACAGACTGCGGAATATGGTCTTTTTCCAATAGGTTTTTGTTATAAATCAAAACCCTTGCCCTTGCCGAAAAACCAGTCCAATGATTATCGGGGTCTTTAAAAACCACATCAATATCATTGGCAGCGGCTGATTGATAAGGCGAAGTAATGCCTTTGTTTTTCAATACGATGGTTCTTACAGGGTCACCACTCCAAAAGAGATCGCATTGCGGGTTGTCCTTTTCAGCAATCAGCCGGTTCAAAACTCCGGTAGATTTTGTTTCTTCTGTATCATAAACAGCTTTTACAACGATGCCGCTTTCTTTTTCGAAATCCTTTAAAATGGGTTCTGAAAATATTTGGTCAACTGTTGTATAAACCACAACTTCGTTTAGATTATTGTTGCAACTGCCTGTAATTAATGCAATTAAAAATAGGATTATCAGGTTTGATTTTTTCATGGGTTTATTATTCATGCGAATCAAGATTTGAACCCTTTCAGGGTTCTGTGTTTATTCATTTGATTATCCATCCGTACGGATGCTTATTAAAATTAAATCCTTTCAGGATTAATTTGTCCGAAGGACAAAAATAATAATAGCCCTGTGCGAAGCGCGGGGTTTGCAATATAAGTTGTGAAATCAACCCCAAAGAGGGTTGAATTATTGATAATCAACATCAGTCAACCCTTGATTCGCATTATTCACTCATGTTTTATTGCAACTAAAAAAAATGTAGCGTTTTACTGGATGGTCCGAGCCACTAATGTGCAAAACTTGCACAATGCTTTTTCGTTCAGTTCGCCTTTTTAGAAGATGTTGTTAATAATTTATCCTTTTTATTTCAATTGAGCACAACGGATAGCGCTAAGAAGAGTGCGGGTTTTGGAACACTGCTCTTTCTGCTTTCCGATATTTTTATTTGTTGGGGTATGTTTCATTTCACTTTTATGCCCGCATTATTTTTAGCGCATGTTACCTGCTGGCTTTTTACCCGATAGCCAACAGATATCACAACATCCAAATTATAACAATTAGTAGGTTTGGTAGAAAAATCGGAATTTCCGATTTTTCTCAACGAAGGTTCTTTTTCAAGTTCTCCTTCCTTGTAAATGTTGATGATGTGTTCATTTATTGTTGAACGTGATTTTTGAAATAATTGGCTCATTTGGTCAATAGTTAACCAAACGGTTTCTTCTTCCAATCGGACATCAATTTTTGTTTGCCCGTCTTCGGTTTGGTATAGTAGTATTTCGGATTTAGCCATTATACACTTTCCTCCACTAATTTAATTTCTTCCTCTGTCAAACCGTACAATTTATAAACCATTTGGTCTATTTCTTTGTCGGTCTTTTCAATCTCAGATTTAAGGCTTTGAATTTCTAGTTTCTTGTTTTCATAAACCTCCATCCATTCCATCTCGTCAGTTTTGCTCAGTTTTTTTAAACTTGCTTTTTTGATGGCTTTGTTTAGTTCTTTGATGAATACTGCGAAATCTAAAATAGACCAGTTTTGTAGTTTTTTACTAAGCTCAATTTTTGTTTTTGCGATAAGATAATTACTAAACTTTTGTGTTAGAGAATTTAAGTCTTTCGTTAGGGACAAGATTTTCAATGTATGATCAAACAAAACATTAATGTTGACTTCCGAAATGACAGGTATGGGTAATCTAGCCAACTGGTTAGTTCGGACTTTTGTAAAAGCTCCTTTTGTTAATTCAAAGGCAATTTTTTTAATGAAAAATGTCGCAAAACTTGAGTTTAGTACGGATAACAAGGCATGCAAGTATTGGTTAGTAAAACTCGTTTTGGGGTATATTGAGTATAGAGAACTTAACAAATAGTGATTGTCAGTATCAATTGTAGCAGTTATTCTATTTCCAGTTTCCCTTATTATTATTTTATTTGTTTCGTAAAATGATTTGTTTTTCCAATTTCTTGCTAACCAATCCCCATACATTAAGTAAAGGTCAAATTCATTAATAAAATACCTTCCTATGCCTTTGCCACGAAGTGCTCTTTTCCAAGGGGCTTCTAATTCCACATCGGATTTCTTTACATAAATTTTGTCGTTTCCTGTTTTGATACACTGTCTTATATGGCAGATGCTACCAAGTGTCTCAAATCTTAATAATTTGTTGAATAATTTTTGTTCATCAGGGTTAAAGAAAATATCAAAAGCTGAATTTTCAGATGAGAGAAAAGTTTTTTCATCAATGGTATAATCATAATCAATAGATAATTCTATTGGGGAGTTCACTTGTTTTCTGATTCTGATTTTATTTGTCTTATTATCTTTTTGACAAATCTTTATTATGCAGGTATGAATTGTTGGGTCTTCAAAAACATCCATGCCGAAATTGGTTATTTCTACAAGCTTATAATTATCAAGAATGCTTCTTCTCAGTTTTTTAGAGTAAAGATTTGATAATAGAGTATTAGGGATAATAAAGGATAAATGGCCTTGATTGTTTATAAGATGAATGCTTTTCTCAATGAATAATTCAAATAAGTCATATCTACCTTCAAGTAACTTGAATTCTTTATTGTAATAAACTTTCCGCTTTACGGTATTATCCATGCCATAAGGCGGATTCCCAATAACCACATCAAAACCACCATTTTGCATGATTTCCTTAAATTCTAAATTCCAATCAAATGCTTTGTTTCCGGCAATTTCCGGGTCGTCAATTAGTGAATTCCCGCATTTGATATTGTTGTTCAGATTTGAGAGTTTCCGGTCTTTGTGGGCGGTGCGCAACCAAAGTGAAAGTTTGGCAATCTCAACACTTTCTTCGTTAATGTCAACACCGAAAAGATTGTTTTCTAAAATTGATTTTTCTGTGTCAAACAAGCGTAAAGCTGTGTTGGTGAGTTCAGCAATAATGTCATCAATAGTTTTATGTTCCAGGATTAGAAAGTTCAAAGCCTGATTTAGAAAAGCACCACTGCCGCAGGCAGGATCAACGATTTTTAAAGAAAGCATCCAGTCTTTGTAGTCGTTCAGTTTTTTGTACAACTTTTTTCCTTTTACAGAAAGGTTCCCGTCTTTGGTTCTGTACGTTCCATCGAATTCGATTTCTTCAATTTCTAATTCCGTTCTTTTTTCATTGCAAAGCTTTCCAATTGTATTCTCAACAATGTATTGTGTGATGTATTTTGGGGTGTAAAAAACGCCGTCTTTTTTTCGTTTGCTTGTCAAGGGGACATGTCCCCTTGATGCCGATAGTTCGGCAGTTATTTCTTCAATCTCAGAAAGTGAATGTTCAAAAATATGTCCGAGAATATTTACATCGACTTCTGTATTGAAATCATATTCCGAAAGTTTGCGTAAATCATCAATAAGAATTTCATCGTCAATTCTCAGATTGTCCAATAATTCGTCCGGGTAAAAAAGTCCACCATTGTAGGCCGGAATATCATCGGCTTTTGTTTTTCCTTTTCGGCCAGTGTTCAGAAACCCAAAATACTGCTTATAAAGGTCGTAAATTAGTTTTTCCTGATATAATTCTTCGAGTTTATGGTAAGTGTCAATTATCCTTGAAATCGAATTTGGGGGCAAAAGTCCGCTGTCCTCGGCAAACAATATGAAAAGGAAACGGTCTAATAGTTTTTGCGATTTATTGAATAAAGTTAGCTTGTCTTTTTCGGGGTTGTTCTTAATTAGGTTTTCAAAAAGTCTGTTCTTGAATATTGAATAGTCTTTGTAAAGTTTATCAGAAATATCTTGTTCGTGAAATTTGGTCTCCTCTTTTAGTTTTATCGGCAAATCTGAAAAAACACTGTTTGAATTGAGAATCAAAAAGAGCAAATCAAAATCTGTTCGTTGCAAATGAAATAAATCGAATTCTTCAAACTCGTTTGCGTAATCAATGTAGAAACGTAATTTTTGAAAGTTGGAAGTGATTACATATTTGCAGTCCGGCTGGTTATTTTTGTAATTGAAAGCTTGTTCTGTTATGCTTTTTAAGTCCTTCGTTTTTGTGGATTTCAATTCAATTACAGCGACTGCCTTTTCGTTTTTGAGAATAGCACCGTCTGCCTTTTTTCCGTCTCCCTGATTTTTAAATTCACGTGCTAAATTGTAATCGTCGTTAGGTTTTAGAGTATAGCCAAAAACATCAACGAACAAGTCTCTTAGAAATCCGTCCTGGTATTCTTCCTCTTTGAGTTCCTTGATTTTTTCAATCTTGCTTGGGTTGTAATTCTCTCTGAATTTTTGAAATGCCTTTTCAACGAGTTCTTTGTCAAGATTACTCAGATGTTTTTGAATCACCGATTTTTGAAAGATTCCCATTTAACAGATTCTCTTTTTCATTAGTGTTCAAATTTACTATTAATTCTGAGCGCAGGAAAGAAATAGCTCTTTTGGTTTTTCAAGGCGGGTTTTGCGGGCAGGCAAAAACCAAATGGGCTATTTAAGCGGTGGGTTTTCATTCCTTTGTTTCTAGTTGAATTTTCGTTTCCAAAGCTTGCAGGTAACTCCTTTTATCTCCAACAAATATACAGAATAACAGCAATATCCCAGATACGATTAGTAAATTTGGTTCCTTTTATCTACTGTATTTTATGCAAAGTTTACAAGTTTCTATATCCATCGACTTAAAGCCTTCTTTACTTACCTTTGCCGCCACTAAAAAAAAAGAAATCATGGCCAGAAAAAGAAGACCGCTTCCATTAATTGAAAATTTAGAAATATTGGATGCAGGAGCCGAAGGCAAAGCTGTTGCGCGAACCGAAGAAAGAGTAGTGTTTGTACCGTTTGCCGCTCCCGGCGATGTTGTGGATGTGCAGGTGTATAAAAAGAAGCGCAGGTTTTACGAAGCCAGGATTACGAAATTTCACAAGAAATCGGAGCAACGTGTTGAGCCTGAATGCAGTCATTTCGGATTGTGTGGTGGTTGTAAATGGCAGCATCTCGACTACAAATACCAATTGGCTTTTAAGGAAAAACAGGTGAAGGACAGCATCGAGCGAATAGCCAAAGTGCCTTATGAAGAATTCCTCCCCATTATTGGTGCTGATAAAATTTACAATTACCGCAATAAGCTGGAGTTCACTTTTTCTGACCGGCGCTGGCTGACGGATTTTGATCCTTCAAAAGAAGCAGGCGGACCGGAAGACACCAACGGTTTGGGTTTCCACCTGCCGGGTATGTTTGATAAAATCCTCGACATTGAAAAATGTTATTTGCAGCAAGAACCTTCAAATGCAATCCGCCTTGCGGTAAAAGAATACGCATTAAAGCAAGGTCTGACTTTTTATAATGTGAGAAGGTGGGAAGGCTTTTTACGCAACCTCATTATCAGAACCACCAGCACCGGTGACTTAATGGTTATCGTCGTATTCAGAAATGACGATATGGATGTGGCTGATTTAATGCAGTTTCTTGGAGATCGTTTTCCTGAAATCACTTCCTTGATGTATGTCATCAACGAGAAAAGAAATGATACCATCACTGACAGGGAAGTTCATTTGTTTAAAGGAAATCCATTTATTATGGAGGAAATGCCTTCGCCCCTGCCAGGACAAAAACCACTAAAATTTAAGGTGGGCCCGCTTTCTTTTTTCCAGACAAATCCTGAGCAAGCTTTTGAACTCTACAAAACTGCTTTCGATTTTGCCGATTTTAAGGGTGACGAATTGGTTTACGATCTATATACAGGAACTGGTACGATTGCAGCCTTTATTGCACAATCGGTTAAAAAAGTGATTGGCCTTGAATATGTTGAAGATGCCGTACAGGATGCCAATGAAAATATGCAGTTGAATGGTGTTGATAATGCAGAATTTTATGCAGGAGACATGGTCAAATTGCTAACCCCCGAATTTATTTCAAAACATGGGAAACCAGATGTAGTACTGACTGATCCGCCGCGCGCCGGGATGCATGACAAAGTAGTGAAACAAATATTGAATATTGAGCCTGAAAAAATTGTTTATATCAGTTGCAATCCGGCAACACAGGCACGTGATATTGCATTGCTGGATGAGAAATATAAGATTGTAAAAGTGCAGCCCGTTGATATGTTCCCACAAACACATCACGTTGAGAATGTGGTATTACTGGTAAATCGCAAATCCCAATCTCCAAACCCCAAATAAGCTCCAATTATTAAAACTCAAAATTCAAACCGCATCAGTTTGTTTGAATTGTGAAATTTTTTGGATTTTGCTTTTTATTTGAAATTTGTTTTTTGAGATTTGGAATTTTCTCTTAACAAATCCACCACTTCCTCTGCATTCACATTTATTGCATCTACAGTAAAATGGGCTTGCTTGTAAAATGCTTTCCGCTCTTCCAGCTTTTGCTTAATTAGTTCACGGAGTTCCTCTCCAGTTTTTCCTTTTACGAGTGGCCGTGGTTTTTTGGCATGTGTCAGGCGGTGGGCAATAGCGGTTGGTGTCATTTCTAAGTAAACACTCACTCCTTTTTGGTTAATTTTTTCCATGGCATCGAAAAAACAAGGTGAGCCGCCACCGGTAGCGATGACTGTTTTGACAGCAGAAAAGCTCTCTTTAAGGGTGTCATGTTCAAGTTTTCTGAAAAGCTCTTCGTCATATTTCCCAAAGAAATCGTCAATTCGGATTTTATACTTTTTCTCGAAAATAATGTCTAAATCAATAAATCGATAACCCAGCTTGTGAGCTAGTTTTTTACCAAAGGTGCTTTTGCCCACACCCATAAATCCGATGAGATAAATTCTGTTCAAATTCTGTATTGGTTTATTTATAGCGACATGTTTTTGCCGGTATCAAAAATAATTAAAGTTCGCAAATTATAAATAAAGCATTCATATTTACTTTGCAATCCGTCAGAATGCCTAACTTTACCCTAAAAAAATATGAAAATTGGATTGGCATTGGGTGGTGGTGGCGCGAGGGGCTTTGCTCACATCGGTGTATTGAAAGTCCTCGAGAAAAATAAAATTCCTATTTATCAGATTAGTGGAACCAGTATTGGTGCTGTGGTTGGGGGTGCTTATGCAGTTTTCAGGGATGCCCAAAAGGTTGAAGCGTTTATGTTCGATTTTATCAATACCGATGTATTTAAAGAATTAAATCTTGATGTATTTGACCCGGATCCCGAGAAAAGTGTTAGTTATTGGAAACAATTAATTAAAACTACCCAGCGAAATATTTCACTGTTTAAAGCATGGAGGTACGAGTCAATGCTTAGTAAAGCACAGGTGAAGAAGATATTTGAGAGCTATCCTGAGGTGGAGATAAAAGATCTTCCAATTCGTTTTTCTGCTGTAGCAACTGATATGGTTACTGGTAGGGAAACGGTTTTATTGGAAGGAAGTTTGAAAAAGGCGGTTATTGCAAGTTCATCCATTCCCGGTGTTTTTCCGCTTGTTGAAATGCTGGACACCAAAATGTGCGATGGTGGAATTACTGATCTGGTTCCGGTTTATGTTTCCAGGGGACAAGGTGCGCAATATGTGATTGCAGTTGATGTTACAAAAAGTCTTGATGAGCGGGAAGAACTTGCAAACGGATTAAGTATTATTGACCGGGCTCAAACCATCCTGGCTTATCAACTATCCCGCGAAAGATTAGGAGGTGCCGACTGTGTAATCAGGCCGTCAAGTCATCGTTTTTCTTGGGCTTCGGTACGTTATATACCAGAAATTATTAAATCAGGTGAAATTGCTGCAGAACGGGTCATCCCAGCAATTAAAAAATCTTTGGGGATGTGATTTAATTGGTAATTATTGGCAGAAGTTTTCACTCTTTATCTGGTGAATTTCAGTGGCATATTCCAGATACGAAGATTTATTTCCTATTGATGGCTTTTTCTGCAGCAGCTACAATATTTGGGGCATCCAGTCCGTAAAAACTAAGCAATTCATCACTTGTTCCGCTTTGACCAAAACGGTCGTTTACAGCAACAAACTCCATAGGAACAGGTAATTTTTCCGCCAGTAATTGTGCGATACTATCTCCAAGTCCACCATTTTTCTCATGCTCTTCGGCACTGACCACACAGCCTGTTTTATTTACCGATTTCAGAACAGCTTCTTCGTCTAGAGGTTTGATGGTGTGAATATTAATGACTTCGGCACTGATCCCTTTTTGTTCTAATGTTTTTTGGGCTTCCAGTGCGTGCCAAACCAAATGGCCGGTTGCAAAAATACTGACATCACTTCCTTCTCGCATATGGATGGCTTTGCCAATGGTGAATTCGCAGTCGTTGGGAATAAAGTTCGGTACTTTCGGGCGGCCAAAACGTAGATAAACCGGACCAAAATGCTCGGCAATTGCCAGTGTGGCCTGACGGGTTTGATTAAAGTCACAAGGATTAATAACGGTCATTCCGGGAAGCATTTTCATCATACCAATATCTTCCAACGTTTGATGTGAAGCACCATCTTCACCAAGGGTAAGTCCTGCATGTGAAGCACAAATTTTGACATTTTTTTCTGAATAAGCAATCGATTGCCTGATTTGGTCGTAAACCCTGGCTGTCGAGAAATTAGCAAAAGTGCCCGTAAAAGGGATGAAACCGCCAATTGTTAGACCGGCTGCAATGCCCATCATGTTTGCTTCGGCTATGCCAATTTGGAAGAATCTGTCTGGAAATTCATCTACAAAAGCATTCATTTTCAAGGAGCCGATAAGGTCGGCACTCAGCGCTACAACTTTAGGGTTTGTTTTTCCCAGTTCAAGCAGTGCATCGCCAAATCCCGAACGGGTATCCTTGTAATCAATAATGTCAAAATTTCTCATATTTATTTTTGGTGCTTTCACTTATTTGTAATGGATTTGGGCATTCGTACTTGCAAGCTGTAGCCCGCAACCCGTAAGATTATATTTAATAATCCCCCAATGTTTCTTCTAATTGAGATAATGCAATTTCCAGTTGTTCATCGTTTGGGAAATTACCATGCCATTTGTGGGTTCCCATCATAAAATCAACGCCAGCGCCCATTTCGGTGTGCATTAATATCATTATTGGCTGCCCATTGCCAGTAAGCGTTTTTGCTTTATTTATTGTAGCAACAACATCTTCCATCTCATTTCCATTCATTTCAATGACCTTCCAACCAAAAGCTTCAAATTTTGCACGTAAATCCAACAAAGGCATGACAACATCTGTTGGACCGTCAATTTGTTTTTTGTTGTAATCGACTACTGCAATTAAATTATCGGTGTTTTTTGCGCCAGCATAAGTTACCGCTTCCCAAACCTGGCCCTCTTCAAGTTCTCCATCGCCCATCAGGCAAAACACTATTTTTGGATCTTTGTTTAACTTTTTTGCCAATGCAATGCCAATGGAGACTGACAGCCCTTGCCCCAGCGATCCTGTGGCTACCCTTATTCCCGGTAGTTTTTCGAGTGTGGCCGGATGGCCTTGCAGACGGGAATTCAATTTACGGAAACTGCCCAATTCATTTACTGGAAAATAGCCGCTCCTTGCCAATGAACTGTATAGGACAGGGCTAATATGTCCGTTAGAAACAATGAGTAAATCTTCATTTTTGGCATCGGGGTCAAAGGATGAAACATTGTGTTCGAGGATGTCGAAATACATGGCCGCAAAAAAATCGGTACAGCCTAATGAACCTCCCGGGTGACCTGATTGAGCACCGTTAATCATACGAACGATGTCTCTTCTGATTTGACTTGCAATTTGCTTTAATTCGGTAATCTCTGGCATATTAACTATTTGTTATTCAGAAAGTAAAGATGAATATTTATGTTAAATACATTCGCAGCTAAAGTAGGGGTATTTGTGGGCGAGCAACTGTTTTTTTATCAACAGCTTGTTAACGATAAAAAAGCAAAGATTTGCGGGTTTGTTTTGTTAAATCATGCCCGCTAAGCATTCTATTGTGTAATTTTAATAGCGTGTAGAAACCCTAATTTCCCTACTTTTGCACATCAATTTTATACTGATGAAAAAAGTTTTTGCCTCAATAGTCTTCCCTTTTTTATTGCTTGTTTTTACTGCTCCCCTTGTTTTTTCCCAAGGTTTCAAGGAGCAAAATGTTGATGCTAAAAATTGGGCCGATTCTGTTTATAACTCCTTTAGCCTAGAGGAGAAAATTGCGCAGCTCATTTTTGTTCGGGCAAATTACTCAGGGAAACCTTATTCGAAAGAGGTAGCCGATTACATTAAAAAATACAATATTGGAGGCATCACATTCTTTGCCGGTAACCCAATTGCCCAGGCTTTGCAAACCAATAAATGGAACGCCCTGGCAAAAACTCCACTGTTAATTTCTATTGATGCGGAATGGGGATTGGGGATGCGCTTAAAAAGCACTCAAAAATATCCCCTGCAAATGACGCTTGGTGCTGTGCAAAACGATAGCCTGCTTTATGCCATGGGAAAAGAAATTGGCAGGCAGTGCAAACGTATGGGTATTCAAATGAATTTTGCCCCTGTAGTGGATGTCAACAGCAATCCCCTGAATCCGGTAATTGGGATGCGTTCGTTTGGTGAAGAGCCGAATGCCGTTTCCCGGAAAGGCTACTTTTATATGCAAGGGATGCAGGATGAAGGCGTGATTGCCTGTGCCAAACACTTTCCCGGACACGGTGATACTTACCAGGATTCGCATAAAACACTACCGCAGGTGAAGCGTTCGAAGAAGGAGTTAAGGAAGATAGAATTAGCACCATTTCAATTTCTTGTTGATAGGGGAGTGGCTTCGATTATGGTTGCCCATTTGTCGGTGCCGGCTTTGGACAAAAGAAAGAATCATCCTTCCACTTTGTCAAAGAAAATTGTCACGAAGTTGTTGAAAGAGAAAATGGATTTTAAAGGCCTGATTGTTACCGATGCCCTCGACATGAAAGGCGTTACAAAATATTACAAAAAGGGGGAAGTTGCTCTGGAAGCTTTTAAAGCCGGGAATGATATTTTATTGATCCCAGATGATATTCCCGCTTCAATTGCATCGATTAAGAAAGCATTGGTGAATGGTAAGATTAAAGCAGAGCAACTCGAAAAAAGTTGTAAAAAGGTGTTGATTTATAAATATTTGTCTGGTGCCTGGAATGGGATTCCAGTGGATACTGCTTCGCTTTTGGCTGACCTTAATCAAAGACAATATTCCCGGACAATAGAGCAATTATTTGGAGAAGCCATTACGGTTCTGAAGAACAAAGAAAATCTCATCCCGATTAGTTTTCCCGATACCCTTCGTCCGGCTGTAGTAATAATAGGTACGAAAGACGAAACACGTTTCGAAAAAGTATTTACAGATTTTATGCCGCTTCCAGTGTTTCATTTGGAACATGATGCTGGTGTAGGTGCAAAGCAATCCGTGATGAATAGTTTGGATGGACATAATCTTGTGTTTATTGCAGTTGTTAATACAAATATTTTAGCATCAAAAAAGTTTGGTATTTCCGATGGAGACATTCAGTTTGTTGAGCACATTGCCCGTAATAAAACCACAGTTCTCGATTTGTTTGCAAGTCCATACAGCCTTGATTTCTTTAGCAATACTGATTTATTTGATGCAATTATTGTTTCGTATCAGGACAAGCCAATCGTGCAAAAAATATCGGCAGAAATCATTTTTGGAATGCATGCTTCCAACGGAAGATTGCCGGTGAGTACTGGTGGATTTTCGGTGGGTTACGGCCATTCGACACCAAAGTCGCGACTGACTTACGGTAATCCTTTAGACCTTGGAATTGACGCCACATTTTTACGAAAGATTGACTCAATTGCAATGGATGGAATCGATGTCAGAGCTTATCCGGGATGCCAGATAATTGCAGCAAAAGACGGCGTAATTTTCTACGATAAATCATTTGGCTTTCATACTTACGACAATCAAAATCAAGTGAAAAAGACCGATGTTTACGACCTGGCATCGCTTACTAAAATACTGGCAACAACATTGTCATTGATGAAATTGACTGATGAGGAAAGGATAAATATTGATGCCCGGCTTTCTGATTATTTGCTTTTTGCAAAAGGAACCAACAAAACCGATTTGGGTTTTCGTGAAATACTGACCCACCAGGCTGGCCTCCAAAATTGGATACCTTATTATAGGAGTACCATTGTCAAGGATTTTTGGGATACTACTTTTTACAGAGCCGCTATTTCAGAAGAATTTCCGGTAAGGGTTGCTGAAAATATGTACATCCGCGAAAACTACAATCACGAAATTTACCAAAAAATACTGGATTCGCCACTTGGCGAAAAAGAATACACTTACAGCGATTTGGGCTTTTACCTGATGATGGAAATGACGCAGCAAATTACCAACAATCCCTTTGATAATTATGTTTATTCGAGCTTTTATAAGCCAATGGGATTGAATAATATAAGATATAAACCCAGGCGTTTTTTTGGTCTTGACAGAATTATTCCAACAGAAAACGACAGGGAATTCCGTCATCAGCAATTGCTTGGTGATGTGCACGACCAGGGGGCTGCCATGATGGGTGGGGTTTCAGGCCATGCCGGTTTGTTTGGGAATGCTTATGATGTGGCTGTGGTAATGCAGATGTTGCTAAATGGAGGAAATTATGGAGGAAGAAATTTTATTGAAAAAGAAACGGTGACAGAATTTACGTCGGTGCAATTCCCTGAAAATGACAACCGTCGTGGATTGGGATTTGATAAACCGATGCTGGAATTTGAGGAGCATCGTGGCAATTGCAAGTCAGCTTCACCGGCAAGTTTTGGGCATTCAGGATTTACTGGAACCTATACTTGGGCTGACCCCGAAACCGGTTTGGTTTATGTATTTTTGTCGAACCGTGTTTACCCGGATATGAACAACGGAAAAATCATGAAATTAGACATCCGGACAAATATTCACCAACTGTTTTATGAAGCGATTGGAAGGTAAGCCAAAAAGACTTTCCAACGTGCGCAGCTCCTGGAAGAGTCTGCCAATGAACCCCAAATAATACATCAGTTACCTTGTCCTTTAGGTCAGGGTTTAACCCGAAACCCGAGCCCCGCAACCTTGACCCACAACCACTCACATAGCCATCATCACCATCACCACGAAGTGGAAGGAAAAAAACTGTTCTGGACAGTTTTGCTCAATCTTACGATTACCATTGCCGAGTTTGTAGGTGGAATATTTTCGAACAGCCTGGCACTTATTTCAGATGCATTCCACAACCTGGGAGATACTTTCGCTATCCTGATTACATGGATTACAGTAAAAATAAGTAAACGGCCATCTGATCACGCGCACACATTTGGCTACAGAAGAATTCAAATACTTGCTGCACTTTTTAATTCAGTTACGCTTATTGCCATTTCAATCTTTTTGCTTTTTGAGGCTTATGAACGCTTCATGAATCCTGAGCCAATCAAAAGCCTTGTGATGCTTGTTGTGGCTTCCATTGGGTTAATAGCCAACCTCGTAAGTGTATTTCTTCTGCAAGCACATCAAAAAGAAAATATCAATATCAAAGCTGCTTATCTGCATCTCATTGGCGATACTTTGTCGAGTGTGGCTGTAATTATTGGAGGGGTTCTGATTTACTTTTATTCAATTTACTGGATCGATCCACTCATTACTGTTATCATCAGTTTGTATATTATCAAGGAAACATATCAGGTACTTTATCGCACTTATAAAATATTAATGCAGAGTACACCTCCCGGAATTGAAATCAGTAAAGTTGTTGAAGTATTGCTGATTTTGCCCGAAGTGAATGGTGTGCACCATATTCACATCTGGAATTTAACCGATACCGAAATGCATTTTGAAGGTCATTTAGATTTGGAAAAAGATTTGCATGTGAGTGAAAGTTCAAAAGTGATCGATAAGGTGCAGGCTTTGTTAATTGAAGAATTTGGGATTAAACACATTACCATCCAACTGGAATTTAACCGTTGCGATGACAAAGAAATTATTCACCAGGAAAACAAAAATAATGAATGATAAAATGAAGAATGGCCTGCTGTGGGTTTTGGCAGCTGTAATAACAATTGGATTGGTAATTTACCAACGCTCAACGGGTCCAACTTATCCAGTAAGGGGAGAAGTGGTAATTGGAAACGAAACCGTTTCATACAGACTTATCCGCTCATTTTCTGGAGAGGAGAATGCCGGAATTATTATTCCTGTCAATGATAAAAGTATCACGGGGAAGATTACTTTCAAACGCTATAAAAGTTACGATGACTGGTTAACGGTTGAAATGACCAGAACAGGTAATGAACTGATAGCCTTGCTGCCCAACCAACCGCCGGCGGGGAAAGTTATTTATAATGTGAGCCTGTTTAAGGACGGTACAGAGTATCAATTGACCGATGAACCGGTGATTATTCGTTATACCGGTGAAGTGCCCCGGCCCATATTAATTCCGCATATTTTCTTTATGTTCTTCTCAATATTATTTGGATTGCGGGCAGGCATCGAAGCGGTGCTTAACAGAAAGGATATTCGCTACTTTGCAGGAGTGACGACCGTTTTTATTTTTATTGGCGGATTAATCCTTGGCCCGATTGTCCAGAAATATGCCTTTGATGCCTTTTGGACGGGTTGGCCTTTTGTTCACGATTTGACAGATAATAAGACAATCGTGATGTTTATTTTCTTGCTGATTGCGTGGTGGCGATTGAAGAAAAAACCGGAGAAACGAATCTGGGTTTATATTGCTATGCTTGTGATGATTGCTGTTTACATCATTCCGCACAGTGAAATGGGCACTGAAATTGATTTCAGGGAACAGGAGGCAAAAACGGAGAGTTTAAAATAACTTATTATTAACAAGGCTCCGATGCA
>Ga0164318_10002922_pt1 | contig 16026 bp, 12 predicted proteins | sample GuaBasSedimGuay9_FD_113734 | JGI IMG/M metagenome (GOLD analysis project Ga0164318, IMG submission 113734) | Subseafloor sediment microbial communities from Guaymas Basin, Gulf of California, Mexico - Guay9, Core 4571-4, 0-3 cm | ecosystem: Environmental > Aquatic > Marine > Hydrothermal vents...
ACCATGTAGTTAAATTGACCGGGCTTAGCCCCAATCAAGTTTATCATTATCGGGTAAGGTCTAAAGATGTTAATAACAACGAGAAAGTAAGTTCTCCTTCTACTTTTACCCCCACATGGGAGGCTGATTCTACTTCTCCGGTTATTTCGGCTGTGGCTGTACCTTCGGATACTCTTTTTACCACCCAGGCAACTATTACATGGACAACAGATGAATTGGCCAGCTCCAAGGTTGAATATGGGACAGTTGACCCATCTGAGAATTTAGATGCGGCTTATGACAAAGAGGCATCTTCATCTTCAATGGTTACTAATCACTCCTTGATTTTAACCAACCTTACACCTGATACTACCTATTATTTTAGGGTGATATCTACCGATTTTTCTGACAATGAAGCAATAGATGATAATTCTGGAATAGCTTACACTTTCAAAACTAAAGCTGGCCCAACGATCTCTAACGTTATTGTCTCTTCAGTAGTTAATGAGAAGGCAACCATTAAATGGCTGACTGATTTGGATTCGGATTCTAAGGTAGTTTATTCTTCTTCGGCTAATTTAGCAAATCCTTTAACTAAAGAAGACTCTGATTTAAATACTTCTCACACTATTATTTTGGACAGCCTTTATCCTAATACCATTTACTATTTTTATGTTGAATCAAAAGATAAAAACAATAATACAGCAACAAGCAACAATAAAGGAGATTACTACTACTTTACAACAGCCTTAGATGAAATTGATCCGACCATTTCTAATGTTGAAGCTACGCCAACTGCCACAACAGCTACAATCACATGGACAACTGATGAGCTTTCTACTTCCCAGGTTGAATATGGCCTAACAACTGATTATGGTTTTGAAACTGATATTTCTCATAGATTGACTATTTCCCATGTTGTTAAATTAACTGGACTGACAACAGGAGAAACCTATCATTATCGGGTAATTTCAGAAGATGCTAATGGTAATTCAGCCCAAAGTGAAGATAGTACTTTTAAGCCCCAGCTTTCAGCTGAGGAAGCCGAGGCTTGTCCAGTTTGTTCTTCGTCTGGGGGAGGAGGTGGAGGAGACTCAACCCCTCCGAAAATCAGTCAGATAGCTGTTTCTGACATAACTGAGAATTCAGCCACCATTTCCTGGAAAACCAATGAGATAGGGACTACTGCTTTAGATTATGGGCTAACTTCGGATTACGGATTTTATTATCATAATTTAACCGACCACAAGACTAACCACTCGGTAGTTCTTAGAGACCTTACGCCAGGAACTACGTATCATTTTCGGGCTTGTTCCCAGGATTTCTCTGGCAACCTCACACAGACAGAAGATAAGACCTTTACTACTCTGGACAAGAAAAAGAAGGGAATTGTTGAGGGGTTAGAAAAAATTCCTGAAGAAAAAGAAAAATTAGAAGAAGAGGAGACTGAAGGAAAAGAACCAAGCCACTTAGAAATTGAGGAAAAAGAGAGCGTGTTTACCAAGGCAATGAAAGCAGCTAAAGAAGTTATTACCAGTTTGTCTTCTGAGGTTTCTTTAATGGTTTTAGAGAGCAGCTTGTCTTCAACTCAAGAAGCTATAGAGAGCGCTGCCTCTCTTATACCTGCCCCGATAATAATCGGTGGGGTTCCGAAGGTAGAAGATATTACTTCTAATTCAGCAACTATTTCTTGGCGAACAAACAAGCAAAGTAACAGTCTAATTGCCTTAGCTAAGGAAGAGGATTATGATGCAACTAAAGACGAACCATATACAACCGAACTGGGCAATTCTAGAGAAATGGTCAAAGACCATAAGGTTGTTCTCTACAACCTTTTACCTTCAACAACCTATCATTTTCAATTAAGGTCAAAAGGGAAAATAGGGGAAATGTCTAAATCAGCTGATTTTACTTTTACTACCCGGGCAGAATTGCCAGAGATAAAATCTTATACCATTTCTGACATTACGGACAAAACAGCTACTTTTACATGGATAACTAATACAGAAACCGATTCTCTGGTTGAGTACATCCCCTATCGAGCAGGGAGATTAGCCGTAGAAGAAGTTAAGACTCAAGGGAAGCCAGATTTTACGGTTCGCCATGAGGTTGAGGTAAGGGACCTGGTTCCAGGAACCACTTACGCTATTGCTCTAGTTAGCCGTGATTTAGAAGGAAACGAAGTCAGACGTTCAATTCCATCTTTTTCCACGTCTAAAGACATTACCCCTCCCCGGATTAGTCAGGTAAAAACAGAAACTGCTATTATCCCAGGCGCTGAAACAAAAGTCCAGGCCATTATTTACTGGTTAACTGATGAACCGGCTACTTCTCAGGTTGTATTCCAGAAAGGTGTTACTCTTGTTCCCACCTTTCCTCATCAGACCCCCCTGGATTCTAACCTTACTTTGAACCATATTGTGGTAATTACTGATTTTAGTGCAGGCTCTGTTTATCAATTCAGGGTCAAATCTAAGGACAATGCCGGCAATGAAGCAGTTTCCCGAGATTATACTATTCTTACCCCTCGCAAAACACAGAGCGTCTTACAGATTATTATTAAGAATTTTGAGGAGACATTTGGTTGGATGAAAGCCTTGAAAGTGCTCTAACTATTTTTACTCATCTATAAATATACCAAATATGGAACCTTTAATTAAAGGAGAAGGTCTAAAACTTATCTACAATCTTGGCAAGAGCAATGAAATGTCAGCTCTTGATGGCGTTAGATTTCAGATTTATCCAGGAGAGTTTATAATTATTTTTGGACCTTCTGGTTGCGGTAAATCTACTTTACTAAATATTATAGCCGGGCTTCAAGTACCCACGGCTGGCAGAATTATTGTAGCTGGACAAGACTTGACAACCTTGGACCCTGAAGGATTAGCTCAATTTCACCAAAGAAAGGTAGGTATGATTTTTCAGGCGTATAATTTGCTTACCAGCCTTTCTGTACTGGACAATGTTGCCCTACCTCGAGTCTTTTTAGGAGACCCGAAAAAAAAGAGAGTTGATTTAGCTATGAAGCTGCTTTCTAAGATGGGTGTTAAAGAACATGCTTTTCGCTTACCGCAAGAATTGTCCGGTGGTCAACAACAAAGAGTGGGTATAGCCAGGGCCCTAATCAACAATCCTTTGGTTATTTTAGCTGATGAGCCTATTGGTAATTTAGATTCGGTTGCGGCTCGGAACGTTATGGACATTCTTAATGAGTTAAATGAGAGAGAAAAAAGGACTATAATTTTGGTTACTCATGAAACTTCTTGGCTTGATTATGCTCAACGGGTTTTTCACATGAGAGATGGCCGGATTGTTAGAGTAACCGTCAATGCTCATAAAAAACAAATTGCTCCGGTTAAAGAGAGGGTATCTGAGACACGGGAACTGGAACAATTAGCCCAGAGTTATCCAACCCTAACGCAGACCCAATTAATAGCTAAGTTTTTAGCTAACTTTTTAATCAGTGATTATGAGACCGAGGAAATCCATAAGCTGGAAAGTATTATTGAGAGTCGACTACTGGGCAAAATCAATCGAGAGGAATTTAGAGACATTTTAGATGCTTCCACTAAGGAAGGAGGGCTTGGCCTTTATCGTCAGAGAGCTAAAAATTTTAGCCAAAGAATAGAAAAGGTAATTGCTCAAGCTGACGAGATGAGAAGCAGCGCAAAGGAAAAGCCGCTCCCCTCCCTTACTCCTTTAGATAAATTAACAACAAGAGTAAGACGTTATCTTTTGGATAGTTACCAGGGGTCTTTTGAAAGAGAAGAGGAGCTAGAGAGGTTAGACCAAACCATTGCTCAAAGATTGGCTGGCAAAATAAGTCGCAAGCAATTTGAAAAAATTTTGGATTGCCCCTTTAAAGAAGGGGGTGTAGGACTTAATCGGAAAACAGCCAAAGCGTTTGCTCGCAAGATAGAGGTTGTTTTGGTAACTAGTAGGGCTAAAAATAATAATTAAAGTAATCACAAAAATTATGCGTTTGACGGATGTTTTCAGTTTATCTACCAGAATGTTTAAGAAAAGGTCAATGAGGACCTGGCTTACTATTTTGGGTATTGGGGTAGGTATTGGGGCTATTTTGTTTTTGGTTTCTTTGGGCTATGGCTTGCAACGTGTCCTTTTGGAAAAGATTACCACTTCCAAAGCTCTTTTGAGTTTAGATGTAGCTTCTGGAGAGTCAGAATTAGTGGTTTTGGACGAAGAAAGATTAGAAGAGATAGCTAATATTCCTGGAGTTAGCAAAATTAGTCCAACCATCAATATTCCTGGCCAGCTTACCTTAGGAGAGTTAACTGGGGACGTTGCCCTGATGGGAATAAGACCAGATTATTTCGAGCTTTCGGTTATGGAAGCGGCTTACGGAGATTTATTTGTGGCTAGGAATAGAGTAGTTCTTTCTAAAGCAGCCCTTAAGCTTTTTAATGTTAATCCTTTGGAAAGCTTGGGGAAAGAAGTGGGCCTTACTTTATTTTTCCCTCTTACCAATGAAGAGGGTACTACCGAGGTCAGGGTTATTTCCAAAAAGGAAAAGTACTATATTAGCGGGATAACTCCTGATGAAAATGTAGCTTACGCCTTTTTTTCTTTAGGAGCAATTAAAGATTTTGACATTCAGAAATATTCGGGAGCCAAGGTGGTTGTAGATAGTGAAGATTATTTAGAACCAGTAAGAGCAGAAATTGTTAAAAAGGGATTTTTAGTTTCCGCTCTTTCTGATACGGTAAAACAGGCTAATAAAATTTTCCGGGCTATACAAATCGCACTGGCCCTATTTGGGGTGGTTGCTCTTTTGGTAGCGGCTATTGGGATGTTTAATACGATGACTATTGCTTTATTAGAACGGACACATGAAATTGGGATTATGAAAGCTATCGGGGCTACTAGTCGTGATACATGGAAAATGTTTTTGGTTGAATCGTTGATTATTGGTGTTTTGGGGGGAGTTGCTGGCATTGCCATTGGTTTTATTGGTATTTTTATTTTTAGTCAAGGAATTAATTTGGTGGCTCGTGGATTAGGAGGGCAAACAGTGAGGTTGTTTTATACTCCAACATGGTTTATTGTTTTCATATTTGTTTTTTCTTCTTTGGTTGGTTTTTTAACCGGGCTTTATCCTGCTCGACGAGCGGCCAAACTTAATCCTTTAGATGCTTTACGATACAAATGAGGGTTTTATGTTTATCTTTAGAAAAGCAAAAAGCCGGCATTTCGCCGGTTTTTTGCTGGGAACCTGTGCTATCTCTATGCTTTGGCTAAAACAGCAGCCCAGATTTCATTTGCCCCAGCCTGTCTTAGGGTTTGAGCCACTTCTTTTAAGGTTGCTCCAGTAGTTATAATGTCATCAATGAGAAGAAAGTTGCCGGAGATTGGTTTTTTTGCAATAAAAGATTGTTTTAGGTTCTTTTTTCTTTCCTTGGCTTTAAGGCCAACCTGGGGCTTTGTTTTTTTGTTTTTTCTGATTAAATTGGTTTTGAGGGGCAATTCAAGTTCTTGAGAGACAACTTTTGCCAATTCTTCTGACTGATTAAACCCTCGTTCTGCTTTATCTTTGAAAAAAAGGGGAACAGGGACAAGAATAAAGCGATGTTTTTTTAGATAAGAAAGAGTGTTGGATTGTTTGATTGCTTTTGATAAGAGTATTCCCAGTGGTTTGGATAGCTCTATAGCAAATGGATAAAATTTGAATTTTCTGACAAGCTGAGAAACAATTTCGTTTTTGTAAGAGGCGGCAACAATCAATCGAGATATTGGAAATTTGCTTTTTTGGCAGTTTGGACAAAGCCCTCCTGATCTATAAGGGCGAAGACATTTTGGACAGAGGGAATAAGGGAAGGAAGGGATTTTATTGAGACAATTCTGACAGATATACATACCCTCTTTTCCGCATCCAATACAATAGACAGGAAATAAAATTTCTTTAATTAATTTGGTTATCCACATATTGTTAAAAATAGATTTTAGTGTATAATAATAACAAATTTGATTATTCCAGAAATCTTGGAAATTTCAAGTTTGCAGGACGCAAAAGTTCTATTAGATTTGTAATACAATGGAAATCAGTTCATCTTGTGTTCCATTTGCTTCATAAGCATTAAAGATTTTCTATGTTATTTAAGAAAGAGAAAAGTTTTTTGGGTGTTGACATTGGGTCAACAAGCATTAAACTAGTTGAGTTGAAAAAAAAGAGAAACATACCTTATTTGGTCACTTACGGCTATGGAGAAAAGGCTATTGGCGATATGATTAAAAGCAAGCCATCTGAGGTGGCCGAGAAAGCAGCCAATCTTCTTAAAAAAATTTATCAAAAATCAGGAGCTGAGAGCTTTCAGGCTGTAACTGCCTTGCCTAATTTTTCTGTTTTTAGCTCGGTTATTACTTTGCCAGTAATGAGTAAGAAGGATTTGGTTGACGCCATCCGCTGGGAAGCAAAAAAAATTATTCCCATATCTTTAGAGGAGGTTATTTTAGATTGGAAAATTATAGAAACATTTAAGGCAAACAATAAGAAAAACTATCGCCTTCTTTTAACAGCTGCTTCCCGCAGGTTAGTAGAAAGATATGTAGACATATTTCGGCGAGCAAACCTTCAGCTTTTATCTTTAGAGACAGAATCTTTTGCCCTTTCGCGTTCCCTTTTAAGTAAGGACGAGGCATTAACAATGATTATTGATAGTTCAGCCTTAACAACAGATGTTGTTATTTTTGAAAATGGCATTCCTACTTTAAATCGGTCTATTGATGTAGGAGGCATAACAATTACCAAATCAATAGCCAATTGTCTAAAAATTGACTTTGAAAGAGCCGAACAATTTAAAAGAGACATAGGTATGTCTGGTTCGTCCAAGGTTCCTCATATAATTCAAGATGTTTTGAGGCCTGTTCTTGATGAAATTCATTATTCACTTAATTTGTACCAAAATCAGACAGGAAAACTAGTGGAGAAAATTATTCTTTCCGGTGGGTCAGCTTATTTACCAAATTTTCCGGAATTCCTTTCTAAAAATTTAGAAACCAAGGTTTTTATTGGTAATCCATGGGCTAGAGTTGCTTATCCTAAAGAATTAGAGCCAGCTTTAAAGGAAATTGCTCCTCGGTTTTCTGTTGCCATAGGCTTAGCTTTAAGGGAATTGGAATAAAAATAGATATATTTTTAATCTTTTCTTATGATTAATTTGCTTCCGGAAGAAATGAGGAAAAAGGAAGAAAAAGAAAGGACTAAAATTAAGAAGAGAAAGCCCGAAGGTTTCAAGTTCGTTAAACCCGAAGAAAAGAAAACTGAAAAGGTAAAAGAGCCAGAAAAAATTAAGGAGCCTTCTCATAAGGTTGTCCAACCTACCAAAGAGCATTTACCTCCTCAGGAGCAAATAAAGAAAAAAAGACCCTCTTTTGCTTCTGTCAAATATTTATGGCAGCCCTTTAAAAAATTAAAAAAAATTTTTAGTTTATCTACCAGAAAAAAGGAAACACCTGAGATACCGAAAGAAAAAAAGAGGCAGAAAGAAGAACATATTACTGAAAGCCAGCCAAGCGTTCAGAAAGGAGTAGAAGTGCCTGAAGTTAGTTTAATGCCGCAAAAAGCAGTCGTTATTCCAAGGTTAGTTCGAGAAAGAATCCTTATTTTCATAGCAGGATTGATGGTAATCATTTTTTTGATTTTAGTGCTTCATCTTTATATTACTTGGCGTTTTGAAACATTGGTTAACCAAGCACGAATGATAAGGTCTGATTTAGCAACCACTGAAGGCCAAATCAAGTCTTTAATTCCTCGACGCAATGAACTTGCTCGGATTTGCAAGAAAGCGTCTCGGGTGGACAATCTTTTAGAAAACCATATTTATTGGACAAAATTGTTCTATTTATTGGAGAAATATACTTTGCCGGGTGTTTCGTGGAGCGATTTTTCTGCTGATACTAGCGGGAAATTGCATCTTGATGGTTCGGCTAAAGACTTAAATACAGTGGCCAGACAGATTGTTGTTCTTTCTCAAGCGTCGGATTTTGTTAAAAAATTTAGCGTTTCTGGAATAACCGTAGGCGAAACGGCAAACTTTGGCGTTGACCTTGAATTAGCAGATGGAGTTTTTAAAAAGTGAGCCAGAAAAATAAATGTTATTAATATTTTTTGTGTTTTGATTTTTTTATTTATGGTGCGCTTTACCCAACAACCAGAAATGAATTTTATTAAAAGGGCTATTTTTTACCATTATCGTCGGCTTCTTGTTTTGATTTTTTGTCTTGCTCTTGTTTTAGAATATTTTTTAGCTGTTCATCCCTTAAGAGAAATGACCAGAAACAATGAAGCGCTTGATATGCAATTTTATAAGACGCTTTTAGCTGAAGAACGCCAGATGTTAGATAAATTAGAAAAACTTAATAAAGAAGCCGACTCTTTAGATCAACGTTCGCTTTCCAAGCTTGATGATGTGATGGCTTCAGGGATAAATATCCCTCAGATGTTAAATGAATTTTATCTAATTGCTCAAGATAGCGGCTACCAGCTTAATAATATTGCTTTTGCTCCGGAAGACGGCGTTTATCATATAACTGTTAGTTTTAGTGGAGGGAATTACCAGTTATTTAAGCATTTACTAACTATTATAGAGCAGAATATTCGTATTATGGATATTACTAATTTAAGTTTTAGCGGCGCTGGAGAAAGTTGCAATTTTACTATAAATACTTATTATTTAGATTGAATCAAAAATGCATTCAAGACTAAGACAATATCTTTTAATATTATCTATTGGCGTTTTAGTTGCAGGAGTGACCCTCTTTTTAGTTAAATTTTTACCTTATTTGACGGGCCGAGAAGAAATTACCATTGAACCTTGGGTACGCCCTGCTTTTTTGAATTTGCCTTTGCCCAAAATTGAAAACATCAAAAAAGCTATTAATAATCCGCTTTTTCAAGAATTGGAATATAGAGAAAAATATTTTGCTCCAGTTATACCAGGGGCAAAAGGAAGGCCTAACCCCTTTGCTCCCTTTTAAGTTATGCTTAATAATAAACTTTTACAATTTTTTGTTGACCAAGGCAGAATCTCCAAAGAAAAAGCAGAAGCAGCTCTTAAAGAAACAGAAAAGAGAGGCATATCTCTTGAGGAATATTTGGTTTCCAGTTTGATTGTTTCAGAGCAAGATATTTTGGAATTTAAGAGCAAGTTTTTTAAGTTGCCTGTAGCTGAACTTTATGGCATTACTATTCCTCCTGACGTTCTTCGGATTATTCCCCAAGAGGTGGCTGAAAACTATAAGTTAATTGCTTTTAAAAAGAAAGGGAATCTCCTAAAAGTTGCCTTAAGCGATCCGTCTAATTTCAAGGCAAGAGAAGCAGTTGCATTTTTAGCTCGTGACAAGGGGTTGGATGTTGAGTATTATGTTGCTTCTCGGTCAGCTGTTATCAAAGCTTTGGCCCAATATAAAGGATTGGCAGTAACGGTTAAAGAGATGGTATCAGAGGCAGAGACAGAGTTTACCCCTCAAATCGAGGAGGCCAAAGCAGTAATTGGAAGGGGGGTCAAAGAGACAGCCGAAGCGGCTCCAATTGCTAAACTTGTTAATTCGCTTTTGAAGTATGCTGTAGAACACAAAGCTTCTGATTTGCATATAGAGGCCATAGCAGAGGAAAAAACAAGGGTTAGGTGTCGCATTGACGGTATTCTTAGGGAAACAGCTACATTGCCAATTTATCTTCACTCAGCAATTGTAGCCCGCATTAAAGTAATGGCCAATTTAAAACTTGATGAAACTCGCATCCCTCAAGATGGACGAATAAGAATGACTATTGCAGGAAGAAAGGTTGACCTTCGCGTTTCAACCCTTCCGCTTCTTGACAATGAAAAGGTTGTTATGAGAATTTTGGATCCATCGCAGAGAATTTTCACTTTGGAAGATTTAGGCTTTTGGGGCAAAGGGCAGGATATTATAGAAAAAGAGCTTAAGCGGCCTCATGGCCTTTTCTTGGCTACTGGACCAACTGGCTGCGGGAAGACGACAACCCTTTATGCTATTTTAAAAATTTTAAACAAACCAACTATTAACATTATATCTCTTGAAGATCCGGTGGAGTATTATTTAGAAGGGATAAACCAGTCTCAAATTAAACCTCGGTTGGGATATTCTTTTGCTACAGGGCTTCGTTCAATTGTCAGGCAAGACCCGGATGTTATTATGGTGGGTGAAATTCGCGACAATGAAACAGCTGAATTGGCTGTTCATGCCGCTTTAACAGGCCATATTGTTCTTTCCACCCTTCATACCAATGATGCTATAGGAGCTATTCCTCGTTTAATAGATATGAAAGTTGAGCCGTTTCTTTTGTCGTCATGCTTGAATTTTGTGATAGCGCAAAGATTGGTGCGAAGGATTTGTCCCAAATGCAAAGAAGAATTTTTGGCAAATCCTTCTATGTCAAAGCATATAGAAAAAATTTTCAAGGGCAGAAAAGATGTAAATTTAGATAAGTTTCGCGACAAGCGGACAGGGAGATTTCGTCTTTACAGAGGGAAGGGGTGTGTTTACTGCAATCAAGAAGGGTATTCAGGAAGGGTTGCTATTTTTGAGGTTTTGCAGATTACTGATAAATTGCGAGAAATTATCAGCTCCCAAGAAGACGTTGAGAAGATTGAGAAAGAGGCCGCCTCTCAAGGGATGCTCTCTTTATTTCAAGAGGGCTACATAAAAGCGCTTAAAGGGATTACTACTTTAGAAGAAGTTTTGCGTGTTAGTGAGGAGTAGGGAATTAATTTTGGATTTCAAGTTATATTTTTTAAAGTAAGATTAAAATTTTTATTATGTCTTCTGTTCAAATAGAATTAAAGTTAAGAGACATTTGTTCAAAAGCACTGGAAAAAAACGCAGATGAAATTTACCTTTTGGTTGGAGCAGTTCCTTTCCTGCGAATAGAAGGGAAAATTAAACCTTTGAATTCCCAAGAGGTGTTAAGCTTATCAACAATAACTCAAATAAAGGAATTTTTAGCTGGAGGAGAACGGGATAAACTTAACCAACACTTTTCTTTTGTCTATAATTTAGAAAAAATAGGAAATTTGGAAGTTACTATTATTCAGGAAAAAAATGGTCCATCGGTCCATATTAAAATTTTAGACAGAGAGATAAAAGACCTTTCCAAGATGGGCTTACCTCATCTATTAATTAATTTAGTTAATCTGGAAAAGGGTATTGTTTTTATTACTGGGCCGCGTAATTCAGGAAAATCAAGTTTAGCCGCATCTATTATTGATTACATAAACAAACGGCAATCCAAGCTTATTTCCACCTTAGAGAAGCCAATTAAGTATAAGTTTAGAAGCAAAAAAAGTTTAATTGAACAGCGAGAGGTAGGAAGAGATGTTTCATCTTTTTATAAAGGACTTTGCTATATTCGAGAAAACAACATTGATGTGGCTATGGTTTCTAAGGTTGAAACGCGAGAATGCCTTGATGAGCTTTTTGCTATTGCTGAAAGGGGAACGCTTATTTTTGCTATAACTTATTTTGATATATCTGTTAATCTAATAAGGCATCTTTTGCACCTCTATCTTCCAGAAGAACAAGCGCAAGTTAGATATTTTTTAAGCAGAAGTTTGGGTGGAATAATTTGTACCCGTTTGGTTCCTCGGGTGGGTGGAGGAAGAATAAGGGCGCTTGAAATTCTTCCGGCAATACCATCTGTTCGGACAATCATTAACAGGGGAAAATTGCACCAGTTAGACACTATTCTTCAGGGCGAGGAGGCCATTTCTTTAGACCGATATTTAGCAGATTTAATTACTTCAGGTGAAGTAGTGATGAAAGAAGGAATAAAAGCGGCTGCAGATCCAGAGGGATTAAGATATTTGATAAGCAGATAAGGGGGCAAATGCTATGCTTGATTTTTTTCTTTATAGCAGCCCATTATTTCGAGAAGGTTGAGGTGGGGTAATGGGCTTTTCTAAAATTATGAGATTTTCTTTTCGGGCTAAAAATTCGGCAGGCAAAACAATTAAAGGAATAATTGAGGCCTTGAATGAATCTCAAGCGCTGGAAATTTTGCGTCAACGAGATTTAGTTGTTCTTGGTTTAAAGGAGGCGGCTAAGGCGAAGAAAAAGGGGCTGGAAATCAGTTTTTTAAAAAAAGTTTCAGACAAAGATATGGTACTTTTTTCTCGCCAGCTTTCGGTAATGGTTTCGGCTGGCGTTCCCTTGGTTCAGGCATTGGAAACTCTTGCTGGACAGACAGGCAACAAATATTTTGATGGAGTAATTGAAGAAATAGCCAATGATGTGCGGGGAGGGGCTAGGTTTTCTTCTAGTTTAAGCAATTATAATAAGATTTTTGACCAATTTTACATTCATATGGTGCGGGCAGGAGAGGTTTCAGGGAGACTTGATAAGGTTTTGGTTTATTTGGCTGATGAGAAAGAAAAATCTTACAGTCTTCAGAAACGAATAAAAGGGGCAATGATTTATCCTGCTTTTGTTTTGTCTGCAGTAGTAATAATTATGGTTTTAATGTTGACTTTTGTTATACCACGGATAACCTCTCTGATTGTTGAAGGTGGAGCTGAAATTCCATTGCCTACAAGAATTGTTATTGGGATTAGCGGCTTCTTGCGCCATCAATGGTTTCTGTTTTTGGCTATGGTTGCTGGCTTAATTGCTTTTTATATGTTTTTGGCCAATTCAAAACGGGGCAAACCAATTTGGGACAAATTAATATTAAAACTGCCTGTCTTCGGCTCGCTCTTTCAAAAGGTAGCTCTGGTAAGATTTACATCAAGTTTGTCAACCTTAATTGTGGGAGGACTTTCTTTACCCAAAGCTTTGCGCATTACAGCTGATGTGGTTGATAATACTTGCTATAAAAAGCTCATTTTAGAGACAGTCAATGATGTTGAAAGCGGACGCTCTATTGCTACAACATTCCTGTCTTCTTCGCGAATACCAAAAATACTTTCGCATGTTTTGATTGTTGGTGAACGGACAGGGAAATTAGACGAAGTTTTAAGCAAAATGGCTACATTTTATTCTGGAGAAGTGGAAGGAACCCTGTCTAATTTGGTTTCTTTGCTTGAGCCAATTATTATTGTTTTTTTAGGTTTAGTGGTTGGCGGAATAGTGCTTGCTGTTTTTATGCCAATTTATCAGCTTGCTTCTATCCAGTTTTAGTTTTTAGAAGGGGACTAGAAGGGGACAGTCCCCGAAAACTGGCCTCTGAAAACCCGCATAAATAAAAGAAATTCTGGCATAATTTTCAATTTTAACGGATTTTCTTATAATTTTCCCGGCGCATCTTCTGAAGCAATTTTCAAAAACACAGAACAATGGTGCTTTTCTTGAGCTGCACGTTACAGGTTATACGTTACACAATGGCGGGGCACATGGCTCAGTGGTAGAGCGTCCCGTTCACATCGGGAAGGTCTGAGGTTCAATTCCTCATGTGCCCATTGCCCCCGTAGCTCAATGGTAGAGCAGTGGCCTTTTAAGCCATTGATCCGGGTTCGATTCCTGGTGGGGGCATTGTGTTTAATTTTGAATTTTGAATATATAATTATGTTTAAAGAGCAATCCTTTGAAAAACTGAAGAAAACCGAGGAACTAACACCCAGGATTGAAGACGTAGAGTCTTTGGTGGAAAAATATGGCCCTCCTCCTTATGTTTGTACAGATAGAGAGGGGAGAATAGTTTTTCGCACTAGTGACATTCAAGAATTTAGCGAGTATTTAAAAAAGATAAGAAAGGAGGATATTCGTGGAAATTAATTATGAAACCCAAAAGGCGCGTATCCCTTATTGTTCTTGATGGCTGGGGAATAGGCAGGCCAGGTCCTGGCAATGCTATTTTTCTTGCTAAACCAAAAGTATTTGATTATTTTTGGAAAAATTATCCCAAATCATTACTTTGCGCTTCAGGAAGTTGTGTGGGTCTTCCTTCAGATCAACCAGGAAATTCTGAAGCAGGCCATCTTAATTTAGGGGCAGGTCGTATAGTTGAAGACGACGCAGTTTTTATTTCCAAAAGTATTAAGAATAAGAGCTTCTTTCGCAATGGTGTTTTTTGGGAAGGGATTCGCCATTTTAAAAAACATCCATCTTCAAAAATTCATTTAATGGGATTGGTAACTGAAGGGAATAGCGCTCATTCGTCTCCTGAACACTGGTTGGCTATGCTTGAGTTTTTGAAAAAAACTGATGTAGGAAAAGTATATCTTCATATTTTTACAGATGGTCGCGACTCTTCCCAGCATGGGGCAATTACAATTTTGCATCGTTTTAACGAAACTTGGAAGAAAGAAAAAGGAAACACAAAGACATTTATTGCCAGTGTGTGCGGGCGTTTTTATGCTATGGATAGAAGCAAGGCATGGTCAAGAACAGAGAAGGCCTACAATCTTTTAACTTTAGGAGAAGGAGAATATGCTTCTAATGCCCAGGAGGCAATTCGTCGCGCTTATAATAGGGGGCAAACAGATGAATTCATTGAACCAACAGTGATTGTAAGCAATAACAAGCCAATAGCAACTATTGACGATAATGATGTTGTTATATTTATGAATCTTCGTTCAGACAGGGCCAGGCAGTTGGCTAAGGCATTTGTTCAGAAGGAATTTAACAAGAGAAATCCTGCCAGTTTTAGGAGAAAAAAAAGGCCCAAAAATTTATTTTTTATTGCTTTGACTGATTTTGGGCCTGATTTAGATGATATAAAAACAGCTTTTCCGCACGAAAAAGTAAAAAATAGTTTGCCTATAGCATTAGGAAAAGATGTTTCCCAGCTTTATATTGCTGAGGCAGAAAAGTATGCTCATGTTACTTTTTTCTTCAACGGAGGATATGATCATCCAGTAGCTGGAGAACGAAGAGTAAGAATTCCTTCGCCTAAAGTTTCTCATTATGATAAGACGCCGGCTATGTCAAGCTTTAAGGTTGTTTCTCGTCTGAACAAGGAAATAAGCAAAACGCCTCCTGATTTTTTTCTGGTCAATCTTTGTAATCCTGATATGCTTGGCCATACAGGTAATATAGAGGCAACTACCAGAGGGATAAAAGTTGTTAACCAATGCCTGGAGAAGATAGTTAAAAAATGCCAAGAGAAAGATTATACTGTTTTAGTTACAGCTGACCACGGGAATGCAGAAGAAATGATTAATGTTAAAACAGGAGAGGTTTTGACTACCCATACAACCAATCCAGTTCCTTTTATTTTAATTGAGAAAAGGAAAAGGATAAAACTGAAAAAAAACGGCATTTTAGCTGATGTTGCTCCTACTATTTTAGAATTAATGGGTTTTCCGCAGCCCAAAGAAATGACTGGCTCTTCGCTGATAGCTTCTGGCATTTGAAACCTGAAACCCGAAATCTGTAACCCGAAACCTGTAACCTGCAACCTGTAACGTGTAACCCAAGAGAGAGTCATTGAAAATTAGAAATTGAGAATTGAAAATTAGAATTCAGGTTACAAGTTACAAGTTACAAGTTACACGATTATGACCCGTCCTCTAATTTTAATCATTCTTGATGGTTGGGGGGTAGCTCCCCCTTCTCAGGGTAATGCTGTATATCGGGCTAAATTGCCCGTTTTTGATGCTTTGCTTAAAAATTGGCCTGTAAAAACATTGCGCGCCTCAGGAGAAGCGGTTGGATTGTTATGGGGAGAGGCAGGAAATTCCGAAGTAGGTCATCTCAATTTAGGGGCTGGAAGGATTGTTTATCAAACATTGCCTCGCATTAATTCTTCAATTACTCAAGGGAATTTTGGTGAAATTCCAGCTTTCCAGTCAGCTATACAACACATCAAAACTTACAACTCCTCCCTTCATCTTATCGGGCTTTTTTCTAATGGTGGAGTCCATTCTCTTGACACACACTTATATGCTCTTTTAGAAATGGCTAAGAAAGCGGGGATAAACAGGGTTTTTCTTCATCTTATTTTGGATGGTAGAGATACTCCTTTTAACAGCGGGCTTGATTTTGTCCGAGAGCTTCGCAGCAGAACTAAAGATTTGGGAATCGGAGAGATTGCTACTCTTTCTGGTCGGTTTTATGCGATGGATAGGGATAACC
>Ga0164318_10002923_pt1 | contig 16026 bp, 10 predicted proteins | sample GuaBasSedimGuay9_FD_113734 | JGI IMG/M metagenome (GOLD analysis project Ga0164318, IMG submission 113734) | Subseafloor sediment microbial communities from Guaymas Basin, Gulf of California, Mexico - Guay9, Core 4571-4, 0-3 cm | ecosystem: Environmental > Aquatic > Marine > Hydrothermal vents...
AAAAGATAATTTGAATTTTAACTGGAAATTAATCAAAGCGCCGATGTTTGTGATAGATTATGTCATTGTGCATGAATTGGCCCATTTTATTGAAGCGAACCATACTCCTGAATTTTGGAACATCGTTGAAGTGCAGGTTCCGAAATATTTGAAGGCAAAACAGTGGCTTAAAAAAAACGGTGGGTTGCTTGAGCAGGAGTTTTGAGTAGCTGCCAACATTGTGTATTTGCAATGCTATAGCACTGTTCATACGCCCGACCATCAGAAGAAATTAATAATTGCCAAAACAGTTGATTACTTTCGACAACCGTTTCTAAATTTCCCTGTCACGGCAACTATATCAGCGGTGGATTACGGTAATTCAATATTTTAATTTTATCGAATGTACAACACTTAGCTTTATTAGAACCTTTGACTATAAAAAACATGGGAAGGTGGAGGGAACAACAGTTAAAAATTCTTGAACCTTTTTACGGCCCCGATAAACAGGAGTTGAGGATTATTCCTATGATAAACACAATTGGAATTGAGATTAACGCCAGTTGCTCGCGTCGCCAGTTTGTCTACGAATTGAAAGTTCCTTTCAAGATCATTTGTGATTATCTCAAGGCCGATCAAAACAAAATGTCGACGGAAATTGATCTGAAATTCCGACTTCCGGATTTAGAGATAACCACTCATGCCCGGCCAATGGACGGTTATGCGGGGGGTAGAGGTACAGACGGTCCTCCCGGTGGCGCAGGCGGAATGGGCGGATCTTCCAGAGGTAGGAGTATGGGAGCACCTCCCGGTCGGGGACCTGAAGGGAATAATAATGAATCAACAAGTAAATTTAAATTTGATGTGAAAGTCTGTTTGACAGATGGTTACTAAAACTAAAGAAATAAAATTCTCCTTGAAATTGCAAAAAAGGATTTTAGCGTGAATTAAATCCCCTTTTCGAACTAACGATATCGTGTTATGCTCCCTGATCAAAGATGACTCGGGGGGGGCTTCTGTTTCCCGGGAAAGCATAACTATTGAGTTTCGGTGGAGGATGTGTTTTATTCACAGTTAAAAACCGAAAAACTATCCGGTAAATATTTTTTGCAACTGATGCGTCACATCCTGCCAAAAGGTAAATATTGCTTGGGCAAAAAATAAAAATAAACTTTCAGTTTAATAATTCCTTTGGATTAGCTATATTTCGACTTAGTTTTTTTTAGTTTAGATTAATTATTCTATGATTATGCCGGAGCAAAAAATAAAAGTACTTCTTCTTGAAAATATTCACCCCGATGCAGCGAAGCAGTTCAGGGAAAACGGTGTTGACATCGTAAATATCGACAGAAGTTTGAAGGAAGATGAACTATGCGAGAAGGTCAAAGACGTTCATGTAATCGGAATCCGTTCCAAAACCCAGGTCACCGAAAAGGTTCTTGACGCCGGAAAAAACCTTCTGGCTGTCGGTGCGTATTGTATCGGGACAAATCAGATTGATATCAGCGCTTGTTCAAGGCGGGGGGTGGCGGTTTTTAATGCACCCTATAGCAATACCCGCAGTGTTGTAGAGTTGGCTCTCGGTGAGATTATTATGCTGATCAGGGGAGTCTTTGATAAAAGCACTAAACTCCATCAGGGCGTTTGGCAGAAAAGCGCTGCCGGAAATTATGAAATCCGCGGTAAGCGCCTCGGAATTATCGGCTACGGAAATATCGGAGCGCAACTTTCGGTCATGGCCGAAGCCGTCGGTATGAAGGTTTATTATTATGATCTCGAAGAAAAATTGTCGCTCGGTAATGCCAGAAAATGTGACACAATGGAAGAACTTCTGGCAAAGTGCGATATAATTACTCTGCATGTGGATGGTCGGCCAGAAAACAGGGGATTGATAGGAGAAAATGAATTCAATCTGATGAAAAGGGGAGTTATATTTCTCAATCTGAGCCGTGGTTTTGTTGTCGATCTTCAGTCCCTCGTTCAAAACATTCACAACGGTAAAATAATCGGAGCGGCAGTGGATGTATTTCCGGAAGAACCCAATCAAAACAACGAAAGATTTCAAACCGAACTACAGCAACTGCCGAACGTCATTCTGACGCCGCATATTGGTGGCAGTACTGAAGAAGCTCAACGTAATATTGCCGACTTTGTAACAGGGAAAATAATAGATTTCATCTATAACGGGGGCACATCATTAAGCATCAATTTACCCAATCTTCAATTACCCGAAATCCGCGATGCACATCGTTTGATTCATCTTCATGAAAATGTTCCGGGTATAATGGCAAAAATAAATAATATTTTAGCCCGTCATTCGATTAATATTGTGGGGCAGTATCTGAAAACAAATGAATATATCGGTTATGTCATTACCGATATTGCCAAGGAATATGAACGTGATGTTATTGCTGAAATTAAAAACATTCCGGGAACCATTCGTTTTAGAATATTGTATTAAAGTGAATATATAGACAGATAGAGAGTATATGAAAATGGGATATCCTTTTAAAAAAATCGAACAAAAATGGCAGAGGCATTGGGAAGAAAATAAAACATTCAAAGCCGGGGAGGATTGGGACAAACCAAAATATTATGTCCTGGATATGTTTCCGTATCCCTCCGGAGCCGGTCTGCATGTCGGGCATCCTGAAGGATATATTGCCACAGATATCATAGCTCGCTATAAACGTCAGAGAGGTTTCAATGTCCTTCATCCAATGGGATGGGATGCCTTCGGTTTACCGGCGGAAAACTATGCTTTACAGACGGGAACCCACCCGAAGATTACTACAGAAAAAAATATTAGCACTTTTCGTCGTCAGATAAAATCCTTTGGTTTCTCTTACGATTGGGATCGGGAAATCAATACAACGGATCCAAAATACTATCGCTGGACCCAGTGGATATTTCTGCAATTATATAAAAAAGGGCTCGTTTATCAGGCTAAAGTGCCGGTGAACTGGTGCCCTGCATTGAAAACCGTTCTGGCCAACGAGGAAGTTATTGACGGAAAATCGGAACGTGGTGGTCATCCGGTTGTGAGGATGCCTATGAGACAGTGGATTTTAAAAATTACCGCCTATGCCGACCGTCTTCTGGAAGACCTTGAGCTTGTAGATTTCCCGGATAGCATCAAAGAGATGCAACGAAACTGGATCGGACGTTCTGAGGGGGCTGACGTTGTCTTTAAAATTGCCGATTCCGATGAATCTCTGACGGTTTTTACAACCCGACCGGACACGCTTTTTGGAGCAACCTATATGGTCGTGGCTCCCGAACATCCCATTCTTGAAAAACTGGTTAGTAGCAGTTATCGACAAAAAGTAGAGGATTATCGCCAGAAAGCCATTTTAAAAAGTGATCTCGACAGGACCGAACTTGCGAAAGAAAAATCCGGTGTATTTACAGGCATTTATGCGATTAATCCGGTGAACAATAAAAAGATACCCGTTTGGACATCCGACTATGTGCTAATGAGCTATGGTACTGGCGCCATCATGGCTGTTCCGGGGCATGATCAGCGTGACTGGGAATTTGCCAATAAATTCGGGCTTGATATCATTGAGGTAATTTCCGGTGGTGATATTACTAAAGAAGCCTGGACCGGTGACGGAATTCTGGTTAATTCGGGAATATTGAACGGATTAAATGTCGAGGCGGCCAAAAAGAAAATTATTCAATGGCTTGAAGAACACAACATTGGGAAAGCGTCGGTGCAGTACAAATTGCGCGACTGGGTATTTTCACGTCAGCGTTACTGGGGTGAGCCGTTTCCTTTGAAGTTCGACCAAAATGGCAATGTAATTATTCTTGATGAAGATGAGCTGCCATTGAAACTTCCCGAGGTTGAAAAATATGAACCCAGCGGTACCGGAGAATCGCCGTTGGCTAATATTCCGGAATGGGTAAATTTTATTGATCCAAACACGGGGGAGAGGTATTCCTACGAAACGAACACCATGCCCCAATGGGCCGGTTCCTGCTGGTATTATTTACGCTATATTGATCCGAATAATGACAATGAAGCCTGATTCCAAGAAAGAAAAATACTGGATGCCGGTGGATTTATACATTGGCGGCGCCGAACATGCAGTTTTGCATCTGCTTTACGCCCGTTTTTGGCATAAAGTACTTTATGATTTGGGCTATGTTAGCACTCCGGAACCCTTTATAAGACTGGTTAATCAGGGTATGATTCTCGGAGAAGACGGCGAAAAAATGAGTAAATCCAGGGGAAATGTCATTAATCCTGATGACGTTATTGAAAAATTCGGTGCAGATACTTTTCGGATGTACGAAATGTTCATGGGCCCGCTTACTCGTACAAAACCCTGGAGCACATCGAGTATAGACGGTGTTCATCGTTTTCTCAATCGGGTTTGGAATCTGTTTTTCAATGAAGATGGCAGCATAAAAACCGATATAGAAGATATTGAACCTAATCATTCGGAATATGTATTATTAAATAAAACAATTAAAAAAGTTACTGAAGATACTGAAATTTTAAGATTTAACACGGCTATTTCACAATTTATGATTTTTTTAAATGAACTTGGTAAAGTTAAAGTAAAACCGTTAAAATTGCTGAAACCCTTCATTCAATTGTTAAATCCCTATGCGCCGCATATCACCGAAGAGATATGGGCCAGAATGAATTTCGGTCATGAACTTGCATATAATTCGTGGCCGCAATATGATTCCCGATATATTAAAGATGAAATCGTCAAAATAGCAGTTCAGGTTAACGGCAAGGTTAGAGGAACATTCGAAATTGATATAGATTCCAATGACGATGATTGCATTGCGGCAGCCTTGAAGATTGAAAATGTTCAGCGATTTATACATAATAAAAAAATTGTTAAACAATTTGTCATTAAAAATAAAATTGTAAGTTTTGTCGTAAAATAGATTTGTTATGAAAAAGGTAAGGGGTAGTCTGAAATAGTCTGCCCCTTTAAAATATTGCTAATAGTTTACATAATATATCTTATGTGTATATTCTAACGGGTATATATTTGTTTATATTTCAATTGTGTCCCCAACGTTTTAACTGATGTATTTCTCCGGAGAAAATAAATCAGGTGCGTATTCATAATTTCTCAGAGCCCTTTTTAATTCCGGAGAAGTTTTTTCAATCAACCGGCCAATCGAATCCTGCATATCTTTTTCAATGACGGTCTTACTTATTATACGAAAACTTACATTACCCCTATTGTAATTTTCCTTCTCTAAAATCTTTTTCGACAGATAATCTGTCATAAAGCCATTCGGATTCACGATATCATAAGGAAAATGGAGCTTTTCAAGTGCCTTTTTGAAAATATTAGTGGCGTATGGAAAATGTGTACAGGCTAAAATAAGAATTATTTTTGTAAATCTCTCTTTATTTGGTGATAGATAATTCCCAACTGTTTTTATGTATTTTCGTATTAATTCATTAGTTTTCTTACCGCTTACATTTTTTTCAACAGAACCGATCAATTCGGTCGCACTAACGGTAATAATATCTTTAAATATATGAGAATATTTCAGGAAATACCGACGATGGACATCGGATTCAATCGTCGTGTTCGATCCCATGACGGCTAATAAACAATCCGAATCAGATTTATATTGCTCGTAGACATAATGTGTGCCGAATTGGATAATGTCAACGATCTTATGACGGATATTTTTAATAATGTTTGTTTTATTTAGTAATACACTTAAAGTATTACATGCAATGACAATCAGATCAGGCGCCAATTTACCGTCAACATTGAGCAGTAAATCATTTAATATATTAACCTTATCCTGAGTTTTATTGATAGAATTATATCCGTATTTCTCGTGTGGCAATCCATTGACAAAAATAATTTCCGCATCGGTACGGTCTTTTATTGTTTCATAAAGCCCGGAGGCAATGTTCATACCGCCAAACCCGGAATCAATCAGGACAATTCTCATAATTCTACTGCTTATTGAGAAAATGTTTGATATATGAAATTAAAAATTCCAGACCGGGTTTTAATACAGTATCCTGAACTATAAAATCACTGCTGTGAGAGTTTCCTCTTCCGTCGACACCGATCTGGAAATAGAGGCTTGGCAACACTCGTCCATAATACGCAAAATCATCTGCTCCCATTGATGGTTTTTGCATAACAACAAGCCTGTCGGCGTATTTCGAATTATTGCAGAAATCGATCAGTCCGGTTACCATATGGGGATCGTTAATGATAGCCGGTGTGCTATTGGGTATTTCAAGTTGAATTTGACAACCATAGATTTTTGCAAAATCAGACGTGAATTGTTTAAATCCTTTAAGCAATACTTCAAGGACTTCGTTGTCAAAGTTTCTGAGGGTACCCTGAAGTATTAACTGAGAAGGAATGATATTATGGGAATGTCCGCCATGGATTTCACCAAACACCAGAACGAAGTCTTCGCGGCTATCGATAATCGATTTCAAATAACCGGTTATCTGACTGATATACAGGGAACTAATGCGAATCAGATCAACCGTATCATGCGGTCTGCTTGTATGACCACCGGGACCGTTAAACTTTAGTTTGATCAGAGTTGAGGAAGCACATGCAGTTCCTTCTTTTACTGCAATCTGTCCGGTTTGATAACGGAGGTCTACATGAACGGCAAAAATGCCGGTAAGATCATCAAAGAGATTTTCTTTATGAATCGTCGAAGCACCATCGGGTATTGATTCTTCCGCCGGTTGAAAGAAAATTCGCAAACGACCATTTAAATCATCGGGATTATCCGCAAAATATTTCGCCAAACCAAGTCCGAAGGCCGTATGAAAGTCATGGCCGCAGGCATGCATAATGCCATTATTTAGAGAAATAATCACATGATTAACATTTTCATCAATTGGCAATGCGTCTATATCTGCCCTGAAGCCCAGCACAGGCCTCTCCCCTTTTCCGATATCAACATAGCCGCCTGTCCGAACAGAATGAAAGGGCTCCAGACGAAGATTCCATGAGGCGAGTTTTTCCCGGATGAATTCGGTAGTTTCAAATTCCTTGAAAGACAATTCGGGATGTTGATGAAGCCATTGACGAATAGATGTAATTTCGTCGATGAATATTTTTGTGATAGTACTCATTGTGATACTCAGATTGTGACTTTCATCATCTCGGGAATTGCGCTTGTATAAACCTCTTTCAACTCTTCGACGGAAAAATCGATAGAGTCATTCATTTTCAAACGCTGATTGTCTTTGACGCGCCCGATTGTAAAGCAGGGAACGATATTTTTTGCAGCAATTCGTTCAATGTCCAACAAGTGTCGTTCGGAAATTGTAAGAATGATGACCGATTGAGTCTCTCCGAAAAAGATTTCATCGTCACGCAGTTTTCTTGATATATAAATCGAAGCACCCATCGGTTTATCCGGATTACGGAGACATGATTCGGCAATCGCCACAGCCAGTCCGCCATCGGAAATGTCAGTTGCGGAATTGACAATGCCGGCGCGGATTGCCTGCAGACAGGCTTTATGAACCCGTTTTTCAAAAGCCAGGTCGATTGTTGGTGCATTACCGGCTACTTTATTATGGACGATTTTCAGATATTCACTGCCTCCCATTTCTCCTTTAAGTGTTCCCAGCATTACGATGAAATCGCCGTCATTTCTGAAATAGGAATTTGTGATATGCTCAAGGTCCTCAATCAAACCAACCATGCCAACGACGGGTGTCGGATAGATGGCGCCATCGGGAGATTCATTGTAGAAACTGACATTTCCGCCGGTAACCGGAGTATTGAATGTTCGGCAGGCATCGCCCATTCCAAGAACAGCCTGCTTGAATTGATAGTAAATTTCTGGATCGTAGGGATTTCCGAAATTCAGGCAATTGGTAATGGCAATCGGCTTTGCGCCGGTGCAGACAACATTTCGGGCGGATTCCGCAACTGCAATCGCACCGCCTCGGTAAGGATTTAAATATGTATATCGACCGTTGCCATCGGTTTTTATGGCAATCGCTTTATTTTTCCCTTTAATTCTGATAACCGCTGCCGAGCCACCCGGCGGAATAACAGTATTTGACCGAACCGAATGGTCATATTGACGATAAATCCAGGACTTATCCGCAATGGAATGAGACCCCAGTAATTTCAATAGTGCGTTGTTGTAATCTTTCGGTTCCGGGATATCTTTCAGGTCCGTGTTATGTAATTTGTTAAGATATTCCGGTTCTTTGGTTTTCCGTTCATAAACCGGCGCACCGCCGCCAAGAACCAGATGCCAGGCCGGCACAGAACCAACCGGTTTATCATCGAAAAACATTTCCAGCTCAGATGTGTCGGTTACGGTTCCGATCTCGACACAGTTCAGATCCCATTTCTCAAATATTTCCTTAACCTCTTTTTCAAAACCACGTCGGATGACCACCAGCATGCGTTCCTGAGATTCCGACAACATGATTTCATAGGGTATCATGCCGGGTTCCCGCATGGGGATTTTGCTCAAATCGAGAATCATCCCACTTCTGCCCTTTGCCGACATTTCAGAAGTTGAGCAGGCAATCCCTGCGGCGCCCATATCCTGAACACCAATCAGATAATTTTTCCGGGCCAATTCAAGGGTTGCTTCAAGTAGTAGCTTTTCAGTGAGGGGGTCTCCAACCTGAACGGATGAGCGTTTTTCCTCGGATTTTTCACTGAGTTCAACAGATGCAAAGGTTGCGCCGTGGATTCCATCGCGTCCGGTTGATGATCCGACAATCATCACCGTATTGCCTTTACCTTTGGAAATTGCACTGACGACACGATCATGCTTGACAATTCCCACAGTCATTGCATTGACAAGCGGATTCCCGGTATAACATTCATCAAAATAGACTTCCCCTGCGACAGTAGGAACCCCCATGCAGTTCCCATAGTGAGCAATACCTTTGACGACTTCATCGAAAAGATAGCGATTTCTCGGAATAGACAACGGCCCGAAGCGGAGTGAATTCAGCGATGCAATGGGTCGGGCTCCCATGGTAAATATGTCCCGGAGAATTCCACCGACACCGGTTGCAGCGCCCTGAAAAGGTTCAATGGCTGACGGATGGTTATGACTCTCGATTTTAAAAGCGATGGCCTGATTGTCGCCAATGTCCACCAGCCCGGCATTTTCCTCGCCGGCTCCCACCAGCAGACGTTTTCCGCTGCGAGGCAGGGTTTTCAGCATGGCAATTGAATTTTTATAACTGCAATGCTCACTCCACATTACGGAAAAAATACCTAACTCGGTATAATTGGGCTTCCGTCCTAAAATTTCCTGAATTCGATTCCATTCCTCTTCATTAAGACCATGTTCAATAGCCAGTTCCAGAGTGACTTCCGGTTCCTTTATTTTATTCATTGATACTCCAAATATTGATTATGCTGATAGTGCTCAATAACCGACGGTTAATTTCCTAATCTTTTTGCAAAAATTCAGCAAGAAACTTCAGATTACGATGTATGGTGAATATAATCCCAGATTATCTGAGCCAGTTTCGGGCCTATTCCGGGTACCAGGCTGATTTCTTCCACAGATGCAGATCGAATTTTCTTTATGGTTTCAAAACGGTTCCACAATTCTCTTTTTTTCACGGGGCCTAACCCGGGAATCTGATCCAGTTCTGATGAAAGGGAGCCTTTCCCGCGCAGTTTTCGATGATAATTAATTGCAAAACGATGCGCTTCATCCCTGATTTTACGAAGAAGAATAAGAGAAATGCTGTCACGGGGTAAAATAATCGGTTCCCTCTGTCCCGGAATATAGACCTCCTCTAACTTTTTCGCCAGCCCGATAATCGGAATACTCTCGATTTCCAGTTTATCGAGAACCTGTTTCGAAATATTCAATTGTCCTTTGCCGCCGTCAATGACAATCAGGTCGGGCAGGGTTTTATTTTCTTTAATCCGGCGAGTGTAACGCCGTTGTACAATTTCCGCCATCATAGCAAAATCATTAATGCCCTGAACGGTTTTGATCCGATATCTCCGGTATTGACTTTTCATCGGGCTGGCATTCAAAAAAGTTACCAATGAACCGACAGAATATTTGCCCTGTATGTTTGAGATATCAAAGGCCTCAATTCGCCTGGGAATATTTTCCAAATTAAGATCGGCTTGTAACTGAAGGAGTGATTTGGGAATAAAATCCGCCCGCTTTGATTTTTTGGCAATATATTCCCGGAGTTGAAGAGCGGCATTTTTTTCAGCAAGACGAATAAGGGACAGTTTTTCCTCACGTGTCGGCCGTGTGATTCTGACAGTACTGTTCTTCATTCCGGAGAGCCAGCTCTCGAGGGTATCCATATCCGAGGGATAGACATTTACATTGATTTCTTTCGGAATCAGCTGAGATTGCTCATAATATCGCTGAATAAATGTCCGCATGGCTTCGTTGGCCCGGGATACGTTAACCCGCTCTAAAAAAATAGTATCTTTACTGAGCATCTTTCCACGACGGACACGGATAACAACAACAGCAGCGATATCTTCTTCGGCGATCAGGCTTATGAAATCACGGTTTTTAGTATCGCTGAATTCAACCGACTGTTTGTGAAAATAACGGGTCAGCAATTTCAGATTATCCCGATATCGGGCAGCTATTTCAAATTTCAAATCCTCAGCCGCATTATCCATTTTTTGCCTGATGTATTGAAGAACATTATCCGAATGTCCGTTTAAAAATGCTTCTACATTGGCAATCATTTTGAGATAATCTTTTTCGGAAATCAATTGCTGACAGGGACCGTCACAGTTGTGAATATGATATTGCAGACATAGCCTGATTCTCTTTTCACTGACTGTATCAGGATCGAGCTTATAATTGCAGGTCCTGACGGTATATACCTTTTTGATAATTCGTAGAATCTCCCGAATTGTGCCGGCATCGGTGTAGGGTCCGAAATATTTTGACCCGTCATCGATTTTTTTCCTGGTAATGAGTACCCGCGGAAACGGCTCATTGGTGATCCGGACATAGGGAAATGTTTTGTCATCACGAAGGAAAATATTGTATCGGGGTCGGTGTTCTTTGATAAGCGTATTTTCCAGAATCAGCGCTTCAATTTCGGAATGGGTGATAATGAATTCAACATCCTGTACATGTTTCAACATGGCGAAGGTTTTCGGCTCCCGGGACTTATCGGCGCTGAAATAGGATTTGACACGGTTGCGCAGATTTTTGGCTTTACCGATATACAGAATCTTTCCGGCGCTGGATTTAAATAGATAGCAGCCCGGATCGACAGGAGCATTCCGGACTTTATTCAGAAGAGACACGGGATATTCCGGCATCAATAGTCCAGGTTATATAACAGTGTGACGATTTGATCCTGCATATTGTTAACGACACTGGTTGGTGTTGGGTAGTGATTTACCAGAATTGAAAATATGTATTCATGACCGTTTTTAGCCTGTACAAAGCCCGAAAGCGACCGAACCCTGCCCACGTATCCGGTTTTTGCAAAAACGTGTCCAGCGGCGTTTGAGCCCTTAAAACGGTTTTTCAATGTTCCGTCAACTCCACCTATCGGCAGTGAATTGTAAAAAACTTGATAATTTGGGTTGTTGCGGATACCTCTGAGAATAGTAACAATCTGGTGGGCCGTCACAAGGTTATGCCGGGATAACCCGGAGCCATCGACGATAAAAATTTCATCGGGATTCAGGCCAATCCGGGAAAACCAGATTTTCTCGGCTTCGATGCCCTTTTTCGTGCTTCCCTCGTTCAATAATTTCAATCCCAGTGTTTTCTGCAGCTGCTCGGCATAAAAATTCTGACTAACCTTATTAATTGTATGGATAATTTCGGACAATGGAATCGATTGATTTGTCGTGATCAGCGATACCTTTTTATAGTCAATATTTTGAACCGGCAAATCATCTATATCGCTGATATTATTGGCAGTTATACCATTTTCATTGAGTACATATTGAAATGCAGCAAGCGTATATTTTGTCGGATTGTCCACTGTCACCCAGTCTTTTATTGTATCTTTACCGGCTTTGACGGTTCCAAATATCCGGACGGATTCAGTACCCTCTTCCCTGAAAAAATCATACCGTGTGGATGAATCCTCCGGCACAATTTCAAGGTCGTTTTCGATCTGCAGATAGCTCATGTTTGGTTCGGTGAAGATATGTGGCTTCTGACCGACGGAATCATCGGGCACGATAAAAATATCCACGCAATTATCATTAAAGGACAATGCGCTGATTTTGGCGGCATAATAATAGGACAAATCGTCCCAACCCCAGCTGTAACCCAGTTCATGATCATCGAACAGATTATCATCACCGATAACAGTTCCGTTAATTGCATGAATTCCCATGGCTTTCAGGGTATCAGCCCAATTTTCAAACAATTCTACGGGATTACCCCCATTGTATCGGCCGGAAATAGTGGGATCGCCTGAGCCTCTGATAATGAGATTTCCATTCAGCACACCGTTTTCAATGGTTCCATCATAAAAGAGCGATGTTTGATAGCGGAAATCCGGCCCAAGCAATGCCAGAGATGAGGTCGTTGTAAACAGTTTCATATTACTGGCCGGCATCAAAAGTGTATTTGGATTCAGTGAGTATAAGATTTCACCGGTCTGATAATCTTCGATGTGAATTCCTATAACCGCCGATTGAAAGTGGATTGCATTAACAATACTATTTACCTGTGAACGAAAGGATTTGATTGCCGCGTTAGAGACATATTTCGGAGAGGTTCCGAGAATGTTGCGATCAACACTTTCAAGATAATATACCGAACTGCAACCGATGAACAATACTGTAAATGAAATGACTATTAAACAACTGTCAGTAACAAATTTCTTCATATTGACCTCCATAAGTTCATCGACAATATAAAGGATATTGGATTGAAATAGTAGCAATTTGTAGGTGAATAAATCTTTTTATTTAACCCTGATTTTATCAAATTACATACATGAAAGCGAGGTTTTATTAATGAGTTTAATTTGCCTGCATAATGCAACAGTATATACCGGGATCACGTCCCTACCGAAAAGTACGGTGCTGATTGAAAATGGTAAAATCGAAGATGTCATATCAAATGAACGATTCCGGAAACGCAGTATTCCGAAAGATGCAACCATATACTATCTGAACGGTGCGATCATTTCGCCGGGATTTGTCGACACTCATATTCACGGGGTCCACGGTTATGATACTTCTGACGGTAGCGTCGAATCGATTCTTGAAATGTCCCGTGCATTGATTGAATACGGTGTAACCGGCTTCTGTCCTACGATTTATCCTCAATCCGATGAGGATTTCATTAAATCGATCCGGGCCGTGGTTGAAGCAATTGGACAGGAACCCGGCGCTAAGATATACGGGATAAATCTCGAAGGCCCTTTCATTTCGCCGGAGAAACCGGGAGTATTACCCAATAAATACATAAAGCCTGTTGACCTCGATGCCATGAATAAATATCTGGAAGCCGCCGAGGGACACATTGCAATTATGACTGTTGCTCCCGAGTTGAAAAATATGCGGGAGTTGGCAATTCTTGCCGGAAAAAACGGAATTGTGACTTCGGCCGGCCATTCAAATGCCACTTATGAAAATATGTTGGAAGGAATGCAGGCCGGTATTCTTCATTCAACCCATTTTTTCAATGCCATGCGGCGGATTCATCACCGGGATCCGGGAGTTGTTGGTGCGATTATGATTCATCCGAATGTCTCCTGTGAAGTTATTGCTGACGGTTATCATGTTCATAAAGCCATTTTGGACCTGCTGCTGAAAGTCAAACCTATCCACAAAGTTGTACTAATCACCGACGCACTTCGTCCAACGGGTCAGAAATCGGGAAAATTGATTGCCAATAATGAGGAGGTTATCTGTGAAAACGGACTATTTAAACGTAAAAGTGACGGCACCATTGCAGGATCGGCATTGACGATGATCCGGGGGGTAAAAAACCTGTGCGAAATGGGTTTTCCCATGCATGATGCTTTACGAACGGCCAGTTCAAATCCCGTGACTGTCATCAGTCGTCAGGCTGAAACAGGTTCATTGATTCCCGGTAAAGATGCGGACATTGCCGTTTTTGATAAAGACTTCAATGTCATGATGACTTTTGTGAAGGGTGAATTAAAGAAATTTTCCGAGTAATAAAAAAAGCCTCCTGAAAACCGGAGGCTTCTTCTTCAGATTTATTTTCCACTGTTATTCAATTTTCGACAGATCAAAATCTTCCGGGATACCAATGGGTTTCATCTCAATTTTATGTTTTTTCATTGCGCGTTTCATGGAAATCTGCTCGAAAAACAGATAAATAATCGGAATGAGTATCAATGTCAACAACGTTGCAAGCGTCAACCCACCTATTACAGCCCTGGCCATTCCAACCCACAACTCTGATCCCGAACCGAGTTTTAAGGCAATCGGAATCATTGCCAGAATGGTTGTCAGGGCCGTCATTAAAATCGGACGCAGGCGTCGCTTGCCGCCGATGAGAATGGCTACCCAAAGGTCATGGCCATGCTTTTCGCGCAACTGATTGATATAATCGATAAGTACAATACCGTTATTAACGACAATCCCGACCAGCAGAACCATACCTATAAGCGCGGTAACACTTAATGTTGTACCGGTCAGAAAAAGACCCCAGACGGCTCCGATAATGGCCAGCGGAACGGTAAAGATAATGATGAACGGATCGAGCAGCGATTCAAACTGAGATGCCATGACCATATAGACAAGAACAATTGCTACCAGAATGGCAATGCCGAGATACATGAATGATTCCTGCATATCTTCGGCCGAACCACCGACTTCCCAGTGAAAATCGGGAGGAAAACTCATATCGTGCAATTCATTCTGAATATCAGCCAGAACCGACTGTAAATCTCTTCCTGTGACGGAACAGGATACGCTGACCATTCGTTCCTGGTCTTCCCTGTCGATCTGAGCGGCAGCCTCTCCCGTAACAATCATCGCTACGTTTTTCAGAGGAACCTGAATCCCGGTAAGTGAGGTGATATATATATTTTCAAGATCGGTTTTCGACTGCCGATAACTTTTGTCAAGCTGGACAACGACATCATACTCTTCACCACTTTCACGGAATTTTGTAGCAATTTTACCTTTTACCGCTGTTTCGATGGTGGTGGCGACCTGATAAACGGTTAATCCAAGGGCAGAAACCCGGTCACGGTCGATCCGAATCTGATATTCCGGCTTGGGTTGATTGTAACTTTTTACAATATCGACGACACCGTCAATTTTCTTTATGCGTTGCTCAAGTTCATCGCCGAGTGTCGTAGCGACTTTCCGGTCAAAACCAAAGATTTTAATAACAATGTCGCCTTCACTGCCGAACATCCCGCCGGATCGCATTGTGACTTTCGTACCCGGAAGCAGATCGAACTGTTTCCGCAGAGTATCCTCGATTTCAAAACTGCTCCGTTTGCGGTCTTTTACGTCGGGAATACTGATATTGACCTCTCCCTTGTTTGAACCGGAACCGAACATAGCGGCAAAGCCTTCACCAATCCCGAAACTGACTTGGATATTTTCCGCTTCCGGTACTTTGTCAGCAATAATTTTTTCTATTTTTTCGAAAGTTTTATTTGTCGTTGCCAGCGATGCTTTGGTTTCTCTTTCAACATTTAGTTGGATAAATGACTGGTCTGTTTTGGGCATAAATTCGCCGCCAATCTTCGGAAAAATAAATAGAGTTGCTATAAATAATATGGAGATTACGAGTAAAACATATTTTTTATGCCCCAATGACCAGTTCAGCATCCGGACATAATTTCTTTCTAATCTGTTTAAAAATTTACCGATCCCGGAGTCCATGTTTCGGAAAATTTTCCAGCGATTTTGTTTCTTTTGTTTTACCAACAGTTTTGAAGATAATAACGGTATCAGAGTCAGTGCAACCAATAGTGAAATGGTCAATGATGAAACAATTGCAATAACCATATCTTTGAACATAACTCCGGCAATTCCGGGAACGAAAAAGATTGGAACGAAAATAGCCAGCGTTGTTAATGTTGAGGCAATAATCGCGACACCGACCTCACTGGTA
>Ga0164318_10002924_pt1 | contig 16022 bp, 11 predicted proteins | sample GuaBasSedimGuay9_FD_113734 | JGI IMG/M metagenome (GOLD analysis project Ga0164318, IMG submission 113734) | Subseafloor sediment microbial communities from Guaymas Basin, Gulf of California, Mexico - Guay9, Core 4571-4, 0-3 cm | ecosystem: Environmental > Aquatic > Marine > Hydrothermal vents...
AGGGTACGCATAATTATCAGTTGAGGCAATAGCAAGATGAGAACCGATTTGTGACGCGCCCTCAATGCGCATGAAGTCTTCTCCACGAATGGGGTCATCATTCAGTTGAATTGGCTGACTGAAAGTCTGACCGCCATCCTTGCTGAAGGTGTAAAAGACATTGTAACTGCAAGTATCTATTTGTCCGGGAGTAAAAGCCTCGGGCTGATTTTCGTTAGAATTAGCGGCGTAGGCATAAAAAACAACGTCAATTATCCCATTTGGAGATATGCTAATTCCTGGGGCTTTTGCAGTACCCAAATTGGGGAAGTTGTAAGTATTAATATACGGGAGAATTTCATCACTAACTATTGTTGATACCCAGCTTTGACCATTATCCGCGGTGACCGCCACGGCTAATTTTTGCGCGTCTTCTGTGCCGGTGCGATAGATAATGGCAAATTGTCCATTGGCAAAAGCGGTATTGATAGGGGACCAAGTCTCTAGGATGGGTGCCGGTTTGGCAAAGCTCTTCCCCCAATTGGTCGAGTTTGCCATCCAAACTGTGCGCGGCCATCGCCACGCTCCTGGCTCCCACGTCCAAACAAGGGAAACGTTTGTGCCATCCCCAACAAGGGGTTGAATATCGTCCGGCCAAATGGCACGCCCATTGGAAAAATCCGCAATGGCTATGTATTGATCTGCTCTGGAAATTGTTGACCAGGGGCGGCCTTCAACGTCAGAACGCAATAGGCTGGGGGTAACGTACAAAGAGTTCATTCCTTGAGCGTCTAAGGTCACAAGCAGTTGGCCCGATTGGGGATCAATCCGCAGCCACGGTTTGGCGACAACTTGCGCCTTGGTAATCTCTTCATAGTGCGCCCTAGACATCTCGTAATTTTCTTCGCTGCGGGATGAATTGAGGGCAATCACATCATCCCGAATGCCTAAGGCGTATAGTGTGCCATCAAGGCCAAAGGCAACCATACCATTGTACGCCATTCGATGAGTATTTGTGAACGGCAGAGTTTCTGACCAGGTTTTGCCGCTGTCTGTTGATGTGTAAATGTTAAGCGCAATCTTGCAGTTGCTTAGTTCACATTCAAATTTAGAGCTTGTAGTGACGATAGCGGCCAAATGTTCTGGATTGGCTGGGTTTACGGCGATGTAGGGTTGAGCCATATATGCTTGATTACTAATAGCGAGCAATGGCCCCACTTGCGCTTGGTTGTCGCTAAAAACAGGCTCTGCAGGGGGAGGTGTTACCATTGATATACCCAGTTTCCCCTCTTGGGGGAGGTAGACAACTGTTCCGGCTAACGTTTTTTCTGGGCGGTAATATTTTTCTATCGCGGCCAGCATTTCTGGCGTCCAGCGTTCTTTGTGAACTGGGTAATCTCCAAAGTGATGAATGAGAATACCAGCAAATTTCTGACCGGCTATATCGTCTAGCAATGGTGTCTGATCCCACATACCGGCGTTGGCTAATTGAGTAACCTCGAAGGGTTGAAGATACAGTGGGCGGTTTTGAAGCGTAAGGATGCCCATATATTCATCTGCCAAGACTTCGCCTTCTAAATCTTCGACAGTTTGGTCTAGTATTTGCAAAGCATTAAAATCCGCCCGCCGCGAAGCAAGATTCCAGTCAACGCTTTCATTCATGGTGGTTTTAGCTAACATTCCCATTTGGATGGTGAGTGACAACAAAACGATCGTCTGCACCCAAGGGCGTTTCGCGTTCCAAGCTATCATGGCGCCCCCCACAAGGCTAAGAGCGGCTGTTAGTTCAAGGAAGTAGTTGATATTGGAGCCAATTTTGCCAATAGTTAACGCAGAGAGCGCAGCCCCTACCAAAAAGGGTGCTAAAAGTGACCATCCTTTCAACTCTTTCCACGCAGATGCCAGGAAAACGCCTCCCATAATTAGGATGATAGGGGCATCTCCGCCCAAGTCTTTAAGGTGGTTCCACAAGCGTTCCCAGCCAAATTCGTTGGCATTGGCTGTGATGATGTTGTAGAAAAAGCCTCCCCCCGTTAGGAAATTGATAACGCCGAAGAGGGCAACTCCCACTCCCCCGACCAACAGCGTCAGGTATATTGCTCGGCGCTTTTCTTGAGTCCACAACCACACAAAAGCAGCCAGTGGCGCGGCCAGGGCGTAGGATTGGCGCGTGTAGGCCGCAGCAATCAATAATAATCCCCCTCCGAAAAAAGCCATCCAAGATTTAGGCCATTTTACTAGCACAAAGATTGCTGCGGTGGCAAACGCCAGAGCAAGCGAGTCTATACGCGCAAGGCTGGCCCACGATACCACGTAAGGGAAACTTAAAAAGAGAACGCTGGTCACTAGGGCGGCGAAACGGTTTTGGAAAAGTTTGTAGGTTGTTAATCCTAAAAATGTGGCTGAAGCCAGGGTTGCCAAAATAGAAATTATTCTTCCGGCTTGGAATGGCGACTCAAATGTATTTAGGAATGGGATTAGTGAGATTTGATAAAGAGGCGGGTAATTGGCTATGGTGTATGGGGCGGAATCGAGATTCGCTCTATATATGTTTTGGCCTTTTGCCAAGCGCATGGCCTGGTCTATTAACGGGGCTTCGCCGTAATCCATAGGGTATGGGTGGGCGGCTGCTAGCACGGAATAGAGCGCAAAAATGGCTATTGCCACAGAGCAGAAAAAACTTAGCATGATTTTTGAGCCTTCGTTGAAATAAGGCGCTAGAGTATTTAAAGTAGATGTGAGTTTATTTTTCATGGGTATTTAACCTGGCTGAACATGTCAGAATTAATTTTCTAGCTACAGGACACTTTGGCAAAAGCAAGAAAATAGAACACGGATGGGCCTACGGCCTCGCGGATGTAGCTGATAAACGCGGATTAAAAACTTAAAAATAATTAAATCCGCGCAAACCTGCGTTAGCGCAGCGGCATCTGCGTTGCCAGAGACGTACCTCTGGCGATCCGCGTTCTATCACCAAGGCTAATTTTTAAACTGTCAGGTAGCTAGTTAATTTTCTCATATAAAGATGGTAGTAGTTTGTCAAGCATGAAATGATGGCTCTAATGGCTTGTAGCAGCGAACAAGAGTTCGCCTGTCTCCTAAACGGGCACTCGCGTGCCCTACATCAAATTACACTTGACATACCAGTAAAGAATTTTCTATTAGATGAACAATGGCAATAACAATATGGCAAATTCTATTGCTAATGCTTGGGCTGTAACCCGCCAATATTTGGGATCGTTGCCGTGACGGTGATGGTATTCGAAACCGCCAATAACAACAACTATCACGCAAATGGCTAATGTCAGGGTAAGCAATATGTTCAACATATATAAACTGCCTTTGCCTACGGCAGCATTCACTGCTTCATTGGGAAAGAAGCGCAAATAGTTGCGCAAGACTGTGCTGCGAATGGCTAGGGCAGACAGCACTCCAAGAACTGTAGTTACCAACCAAGCACTAAGGGTGATTAGATACTGTTTTTGATTTTTATCGTGCTCAAGATATTGATCCATTTTGTGTCTCTCTTATAGAAAGTAGGGAAGAACCATGATAAAAAGTTGTCCCATGATTGTCCAGCTAAATAGTTTCCACGAACTTGGGCATCCTATGTGTTTATAGTGATATTCCGCGCCGCCAATGACAACGGCTATGTAAATTAGCGCCGAAATTAATACCGCTAAAATGGCCGCGACACTCATTTCGGCAGTGTTGTGTCCAGCAGACAAATATACCATCAAAACCAAGTCACGAATAACAAGTATATTTAGTAATCCAATAACAAGCGTGCCAGCCCAAAGCAAAGAGGTCAGCAGCGCCATAATAATAAAACGAGGACGAGCGGTAAAAGCCTGGTCAAATTGGCCCATGGAAACGAATATGAAACAAAAACAAGATAAGGTTGATAGCGGGCCTTGGAAAGAATGCAATTGAGGAACGAGAACTATATCTAGGTTTTGCCATAACCCAAAAAATGCTAAAACCAGTCCCCCAACAGCCATGGCGATGGGTGTCGCCAAAGACAAACGCCGCCAAATTTGCGGTTGCGTGCTGCGTTGCTGAAGGCGGGGAGCAATAGCGGCGAAATTCATTTTTTGAGAGGGTGAAACTTCATTAATGGCTGATTCTAGGCTGTCTCCGATTTGGCGTTGACGCAGTTCATGGACGTTGAGACGCCCCCTGCAAATGGGGCACTCGCTTAGGTGCTTGTCGAAACTTTCCCGTTCAGCATCGCTGAGTGTTCGGCAAATATACCTCATCAAATTTTCTTCGCTGATATGTCTGGTAGTCATATAGCTTCCTCCGCAAACCGTTCCTGGGCGACCTTGTCCAGCGATTTCTCTAAATATTGATAAGCCAATCGGACGCGGGATTGGGCTGTTCTTAGGGGACAGCCCACAATATCGGCAATCTCTTTATATGTGTGTTCGCCCCAATGGCGAAGCACTATTGCCTCGCGCAGTGCTGGGCTGAGTTCCAAAACGGCCTCCCATATCATGTCGCGTTTTTCTGATTGCATGGCGCGTTGCTCGGGGCTGAATTCAGGCGGCGATGGGACGCGATTGCGGTTGAACCAAGCCGAAAAAGAGAGCGTGGGCAAACGTTTTTTTCGGAACAGGTCACGGCATCTGCTAACTGTGATCATGTGAAGCCAGGTGGTGAACTTGCTACGCCGAGCGTCAAAGTCTTGAATGTGCAACAACGCATAGGTTAACGCCTCTTGAGCAGCCTCTTCTGCATCTTCTTTGTTGCCAAGCAATCCAAAAGAGAGACGGTAAACTTTTATTTGGTGAATATTGTATAGAGCTTCGGCGGCTTTTTCATCTCCAGCACGCCAACGTTCTATGAGTCTCTCAAGATTTGGCATAGTTAATTGTTTCTCAATTACAGGTGATAGAACGTGACAAATGAGTGATGAGTGATTCGTTTATATTTTTCGCATTTCAAAGACACACTGGTTTATTATATTATACGCAGAAATTGGATGTTTTGATTACAAAAAACGGCAATGAGGAAAAAGCAAAGGCTACAAGTTACATTATCTACATGCGAAACAAACCCAAATTTTCGAATGCTTGCCTTAAAATTGTTCGTATAAAGGGCAAACCTCCGAGGTTTAATGGACAAACCTCGGAGGTCTAAAAGACACAGTCTCAGCCATTAAACCTTGTTATCCTATCAATGCTCCAAAACTGTATATTCAGCACCAGCCAAAAATCATTAAAATTCGCTATCCCATGACGCTGACAGTTCTCCGGAGTCGTTTGGCTAATTCTGTGGAAATTACCACACCCATATCGGCATCTTCTTTCATACTCGCTATGAAATCTTCGCGGCTTAAGACTTTGCACACTGTATCTTCTTTAGCTATCACGGACGCCGTTCGGGGGCCATCGTCCAATAAAGCAATTTCGCCAAAGAAATCTGTTGCTTCAAAAGTATTAACTACTGTTTTATCACCATCCATTGATTCCAGCACGGCATCAGCACAGCCAGATACAATCACGAATAGCCCTGCTCCACCTTTCCCTTGAACGACAATAGTTTCACCAGATTTGTATTGGCGAGTGATAAAACGATTTTCAAGCTGCTTTTGTTGTCGATCCGACAGGCCGTGGAAAAGCGGTATTTTGACTAAAAAGTTCACCATATTATTCTCCTTTTCTATGCGTACGTAAAATTACTTCAGTTCGATAATATACGTAGTATATGCTTCCAATTCTTCTAATGGTTGATAATTATCGAATCCGCCATTGTTATTCAAATCGGGGCTAGAAACTTCTAGTCCCCACAAAATCTCATGGGCTGTTCCAATTTCTAAGTCGCCTTCGCTCAAACAAAAACGATAATCTCGGATTGGTTTGTCGCTCATGTTTATTAATACTAGCAGCGTCTGATCTGTGGTATAGCGCAAAAAAGCATATAAGCCGCGCTCAGATGTAGGTAATTCAAGCAAATTGCCTATACGCAGGGCTGGGTACTCATTGCGGGCGTGAATTAACGCCCGATACTGGCTTAGCAAAGAATCAGCATCACCTGTTTGAGTTGCCACATTCCAATCTTTATAGTCTCCCTGAGGGGACTTCCAAGGCAAAGAAGCGGTAGTGAAACCAGCATTCGTCCCATCTGACCATTGCATTGGTGTGCGAATGTTTTCGTCTGGCTTGCGCCCAGTTTGGCCTACTTCTTCTCCGTAATACAAAAATGGGACGCCGGGGCCAGTTAGCAGCAAGGACGCGGCTGTCTTGGCCTGACCTATATTACGCATTAGCTCACTCATAACGCGCGGTTGGTCATGGTTAGTGATAAAGGTAGCATACTGGTGAGGTGGATAGCTTCTTGTGATAAGTTGATGTGCTTCTGATATATATTGCTTGGAACCTAACCTAGCACTTTTCAAGATGGCGCCAGCAGTATTAAACTCAAACGCAATGTTGACTTCGTCACCAATATATTTGAGCACCTCAGATGTACTTGACCACGCCTCGCCAACGGTAAACGCTTCGGGGTTAATGCTATTGTAATAGTCGTAGAATCCTTCCCACCATTTATGAGTAGCTAAGGTATTTTCTTGTATTTCACCCTCTTCTATCAAATGCTTAATGGCATCTAAGCGAAAACCATCCACTCCAACATCTTCTAACCAAAACCGAATAACTTCTTGCATTTCCTCGGTAACTTTAGGATTGGTGTAATTCAGGTCGGGCATACCTGCCCAAAAAATGGCGTAGTAAGAACCAGTGTCAATTCGGTACCAAACATCTGTACCCCAGGGACTATCAAAGCTTGGAGCTGGGTCTTCCCATATATAGTAATCACGATAAGGGCTATCGCTGTTGGTAGAGGCCTCTTGGAACCAGGGATGGTGGCTGCTGGTGTGATTGAGAACCATATCGATGATAACTTTGATGCCTCTTTGATGAGCTTCGTCCAATAGATTCTGAAAATCTTCCATGGTGCCATATTCTTCGTTGACGGCAAAATAATCCATCACGTCATAGCCATGATAGCTCGGAGAGGGGTTAATTGGCATTAACCATATGCCTGTGATGCCTAAATCATCAGTTGTGGTCGAATCGCCATCGTTGAGGTAATCTAATTTTTCTACGATACCGTTGAAATCCCCAATCCCATCGCCGTCACTGTCGTAGAAACTACGCACAAAAATTTCGTAGAAAACCACATCATTCCACCATCCCAATTCGCTGCTATCTATTTGCCCAGAATTCGGCGTCACGCAAAGGGGGGCTGAAGTAGGCTTGGGGGTAGGTGTTTGTGTAGATGTGGGTTCAACGCTGGATGATGCATCTTGCGTTATTCCACTGCAACTGGCTGTCAACAACAAAACCACAAACCATATCAACAATAAAAAACAACGTTTCGTATTTTGTCTCTTCATTAGCATTTCTGTGTTCAAGCTGGTCTTATGCAAGTTCGGCAATGAAAATCTCAAATGGAGCTAGGGAGAGTTTTTCAAGGTCAATCTCACTTTCTCTCTCTTGACTAGAAAAAATCACGTTAATTGCTGAAGTCTCCAAATCAAAATTGATGTTTTGATGATTCTCGGAAAAGTTTAACACTACCAAGCAATTTTGTTCTTCGCTCCTACGCAAAAAAGCCAGGTAATCCTCCGCTTCGTTATGCAAAGGTTCATAATCTCCGGCGATGAGCGCGGGAGTGCGTTTTCGCATATTGAGCATTTCCTTGTAAAAATTCAATAAAGACTTGGGATCATCCAATTGCTCGGCGACATTGATACCTTCTGCGTAATTTGGGTTTACGGGGAGCCACGTTTCCACGCCGGGGGGGCTGAACCCACCATTGGGCGCGTTGCGCCACTGAAGAGGTGTCCGGCACCTATCACGACTCGATTTGGCCGCTAGTTGCAGGGCTTCGGGCGCGGGAACTCCCATTTCATCAACAGCCATGTTGTAAAGCCAAATGGCAGGTGTATCCCAAAATTGGCGAATATCTTCAAGCATATAATCAGTCATGCCAATTTCTTCGCCATTATAGAGGAAAGGAGTTCCACGCAAGGTAAGCATAAGCGCTAGCGAAAGCCGAGCTAGGGGCGCATCGTTCTTGCCATCGCCAAAATGGGTATAAACTCGCGTTGAGTCATGGTTATTTAGCGTATTGCAAGGCCAAGCCCCGGGCGGCAACTCGGATAGACGTTCCTTTTGATTAGCACGTATCCAATCAGAAGTTAAACGGCCAGGCTGCCTCATCAAGGGGAAATTAAAAGCCAGATGCAGCTCGTTGTTTCCATCGCCATAGTATTCGATATTGTCGTCTTCGCCCACAAGCAGCCGGTCATCGTATTCATCAATAATTGACCTTAGCTCTTGCATCAATTCATGCACTCCGGGTTGCTCAACCTGATAACGGAACATTGCTTCCCAATGAGGCGCATATTTTTCCCGCTCTTCTTTAGTTTCGGCAAAGCGGAATGCTTTGTAAAGCTCAAATTGTGAATACTTGGAGGTGTGATCTGGCAAGGCTGGGTCTTCAAAGATGGTGCCAATAGCATCCAGCCGGAATCCATCCACGCCCATATCAAGCCAAAAACGCACGGCATCCCACAAGGCTTGCTTAACTTCAGGATTACGCCAATTGATGTCTGGCTGCTCGGTGAGAAAGAAATGATAGTAGTATTGTTCAGTAGCAGGATCGTATTTCCAGGCCGATCCGCCAAAACAAGACATCCAGTTATTGGGCGGGTTACCATCTACGCCATCTTTCCAAACGTACCAATCTCGTTTGGGATTGTCGCGGCTGGAACGTGATTCGATAAACCAGGGGTGTTGGTCTGAGGAATGGTTCAATACCAGGTCTAGGATAACCTTAATATCACGCTGGTGAGCCTCGTCCAAAAAAAGTTTGAAGTCATCCAATGTACCAAGTTCAGGAGCAACATCAACATAGTTAGATATGTCGTACCCACAGTCGATGAATGGTGAGGGAAAGTGTGGGGATAACCAAAGAGCGTCAATACCCAAAGATTTAAGATAGTCCAAGTGACTGGTCATCCCTTGAAAATCACCAATTCCATCACCATTTGCATCGGCAAAACTACGAGGATATATTTGATAAAAAACAGCTTTTTGCCACCATTTAAGGTCAGTCATTATTCTCCTTAAACATGCGAAATATCAGCAATACCTTTCAAATCTAATTCTCCAGCGAAATGGCAAGAGACATAGTGATCCGGTTTGATTTCTCGAAGTTCAGGCGCTTCTTTGCGGCACCGTTCTTGAGCATAACGACAACGAGGATGAAAAAGACATCCTGGAGGAGGATCTGATGGGTCTGCTACGTCACCTTCCATGATGATGCGTTCTTTCTTCATGCGTGGATTAGGTCGTGGCACAGCGGACATCAAAGCCTCTGTGTAAGGATGCAAAGGGTGCGAATATAGTTCGATAGAATCGGTCACTTCAGCGATTCGGCCAACATACATTACGGCCACGCGGTCTGAAATGTACTGAACCACACTCAGGTCGTGAGCAATGAAGATGTAGGCCAAATTGAAGTCTGCTTTAAGGTCGTTCAGCAGGTTCAAGGTTTGAGCCTGTACAGAGACATCCAAAGCCGAAACGGGTTCATCGCAAATGATCAATTGTGGGTTCATCGCCAGAGAACGGGCGATGCCAATACGCTGTCGTTGGCCGCCAGAGAATTCATGGGGATACCGGCGGATGTGTTCTGGGCGAAGTCCTACCCTTTCCAAAAGTTGGATAACATACTCTTCTGTGTTTGGCGTGATTTTGTTGTGGATCACCATTGGCTCAGTGATAATGTCATAAACTGTCATACGGGGATTCAAGGATCCAATAGGGTCTTGAAAAATCATCGAAACATCTTGACGAACTCGTTTCAATTGATCTTTTGACAATTCACGAATATTAACCCATTCAGCGTCATCGGTTGTTGATAAAGCCCGTGATTTAAACATCACATTGCCATCAGTAGGTTCATAAATACGCAATATGGCGCGGCCAGCAGTGGTTTTTCCGCAGCCACTCTCCCCTACTAGCCCCAAAGTTTCACCTTCGCGCACAAACAAGTCTACATCATCAACCGCCTTGACATGCCCAATGACCCGTCTCATTAAACCACCAGTAATTGGGAAATATTTCTTTAATCCGCTAACCTGAAGGATAACATTTTCATCCTTAGGTTTGAAATTTTCAGTCATATGTAATTCCTCCTCAGTGCCTAGGCTGCTTCTGCTTTAATGGCTAGCGCTTCAGGTGTTTGCGGCCAGCACCCATCGTATAATAAACAACGAGCCCAATGCCCTTCACAGACTTCTGCGTATTCAGGATACACCTTATCACATTTTCCAGGCATAAAATTTGGACAACGGGGATGGAAAACGCATCCTGGTGGCAAGTCAAAGGGACTGGGAACCATTCCTTCAATGGTTTCGAGTTGACTTTCTTTCTCACCAATCTGAGGAATGGAGCCAAGTAATGATGTTGTATAAGGGTGTTGGGGATTTTCGAAGAGTTCAATTGTGTCAGCTCTTTCAACTTCCTTGCCCATGTACATCACTACAATTTCATCAGCAATTTCAGCTATGACGCCCATATTGTGAGTGATGAACATAATAGCCATATCTTCATTTTTTTGCAGTTCACGCATCAAGTCCAGAATCTGGGCTTCAATTGACACATCTAAAGCTGTTGTGGGTTCATCCGCAATCAGCAAATCTGGATGAGCCGAGAGAGCAATGGCTATCATCACACGCTGGCGCTGACCACCGCTCAACTGGTGAGGGTAACTATCGACACGCTGCTCTGGGTTAGGCAAACCTACTCGTTTGAGCATATCAATGGCTATTTCCCGAGCCTCCGCATCGTTGATTTTACGCTTGGCCTGAAGATTTTTGGTCATGGTATCACCAACCGTATCCAAAGGAACAAAGCGGTGTAGTTTTGCAGCTTCAATAATGTGGAAACCAGCGCTAAATACCGGCGTCAGAGAACTCATAGGTTCCTGAAAAATCATCCCAATATGACCACCACGAATACTGCGAATTTTTTCGCCATTAGGAGGTAAAGCATCAATGCGAACAATTTCTTCTATTTCTTTGCCGTTTTCTTTAGAGTATTCGTGGAAAGTAATTTCGCCTTTCATTTTGCCCGGTTTAGGAACCATGTTCATAATGGCTTTGGCGGTAATTGATTTACCACAACCACTCTCACCAATAATACCCAATGTTTGCCCACGATAGATCTTAAAACTAGCTCCATCTACAGCATGGACAATGCCGTCGCGAACGTCAAATTCAACATGGAGATCGTGTACATCTACTAAAATTTGTTTGTTTTCTTCACTCATGTCATATTCTCCATTTGACTACTTACTATACGGGTCCATCGCATCTCGTAAACCATCCCCAAGCATATTGTAGGATAGAATGGCTATCAAGATGAATGGAACCGTCCACAAGAGATGAGGGGCAAATCGGATTGACCGAATGCTGTTCGCGTCTTGCAGCAAGGTTCCCCAACTGACAGTTGGCGGTACCAGGCCCAAGCCAAAGTAGCTAAGAGCAGTTTCTAACAATATCATGCCAGGAATTTTTAGGGTCGCGATCACGATAACGTGGCTCATTGTAGCTGGAATAAGGTGATGGAAAATGATTCGCCGGTCGCTAGCACCCATGCTTTGAGCTGCCAGAACATACTGTTCCTCACGCCCAGCCAACACCAAACCACGTACCTGACGGGCCAAGCCGCCCCATTGTACTAATGCCAACAAGATGGTAACCATAAAAAATACTCGTGTTGGCGGCCAGTCAATTGGCACCGCAGCACCTAGAGCCAGGAATAACGGTTCTTGAGGAAAAGCCGACAAAAATTCAGTGATACGCATAATAATGATGTCAGTAGCGCCACCATAATAGCCTGATGAAGCGCCAGCCGTTACGCCTACTATCAAGAAGACAGTCACACTGAAAAGGCCAATGAACATAGATATTCTACCGCCGTAGAGAATACGCGAGAAAAGATCTCGTCCCAATTTATCCGTTCCCATGATGAAGACTTTAGCCTCTTCGTCGTTAGGGTCTGTACCAAAAAGATGGATACGGGTTGGAATGAACCCCAATATTTTTGTTTCTTCTCCTTTGACAAAGAAGTAGATCGGATATTTCTTTGTTGTGTCAATTTCAAAAGTGCGTTTACGGGTTGCTTTATCTATTTTTTTCTCCAGCCCGTAAACAAATGGGCGCAAAGAGAAATTGCCTTCCTCATCTATAAATCGGAAAGACGTAGATCTGGCTTCGATAAATTCTGTTTCAAGTTCTTTAGGATAGGGCGCAAAGAACTCGGCAAAGAAGACACATGTAATGTAGAAGATGGCAAGCATAATTGCTCCCAAAACCGCCGTCCGGTTCTTTTTGAACTTCCACCAAACCAAAGCCCAATAGCTCTGACTTATCTGTTCTTCATGGACTTCTTCTTCGACAATACCAGTTGTTTTTTCTAATTCACTCATGGTTTATCTCCTATCCCAGCCTGATGCGGGGATCAACCCAAGCCAAAACTACATCAGCCAAGACAGCACCTGCCAAAACCATCATTGTAATAAACACCAATACTGTTCCGGCCATGTACATATCTTGAGTGAGTAATGCCTGAATGTATAGCGGGCCCATCGTGGGGAGGCTGAGAACCACCTCTACCAAGATATTACCCGCCAGAATACCAGGAAATGTTTCAGTGCCTAAGATGACAATTAGTGGATTGATAGCCATGCGAACTGCGTGCCGCCAAATAACTGTACGATTCTTCAAACCGCGAGCGCGAGCCGCCTCAATAAAAGGTTGTCCCAGAGTATCAAGCAAATTGCCGCGCATGATGCGGATAGTTCCAGCAGTCCCTGTGACAGCGCCTATCAGGGCTGGCACCCACAAGTGTTTAAGCAAATCCCAGACTTTGGCTAGACTCCAGGAAGCGTCTGCAAATTCACGCGAGAATAACCCAACGACATCTTGGTCTAGTTTCACCACCGCCACGTATAAAACCACCAGAGCTAACAGAAATGGGGGAATGCCTATCCCCAAGAAGCTTATCGTCGTAGCAATTTGGTCCCCCAAAGAATATTGTTTTACGGCTGAAAACACCCCTATGGGTATCGCAAGCGCCCAGGTAAACGCAGTCGTAGCCAAGGCCAATGTCACCGAGAGCGGAAAGCGTTGTGCTAGTAAGGTAGCAACAGGCTGGTCATATTCAAACGAAAGACCAAAGTCACCTTTGACAAAATTAGAAGCCCATAACCAATATTGCGTTAATAATGGCTTGTCCAATCCGTATCTTTCCCTATATTCATTTATTCGGAGTTCTGCGCTTTTATCACCACGAGCCTGTAGTTCAGCGATCTTTTGAGTCATGAAATCACCCGGCGGCAAAGTGATGATGATAAAACTCACGAAGGATACAACTACCAGCATGATCAGCGCATAAAAAATCCTTCTTATTAAAAATGAGAGCATGATCTGTCCTCCTTCTCCATTTGTCTTAGCAAATCGGGTAATGCGACCCGCTTCGTAAACATGGACTTAAGGGAGACTTGTAAATCATGAACTACAAACCTCAAGATTCAAGTCTCCCTTAATGGATTAGCAATGTGGCAGGCTTTTAAACCTGCCACATTTATACTCATGACTTATTACTCTTGCCCTAAACTTTCCAAACGCAGTGCTTCTTGCATCCAGAACTGCTCGGGGTTGAGGTTGCCAGGGCTGCCAGGCGCCCACGGGCCAAGGATGACCAAATCGGGGATACCCATGAAGCCATTGCGAACCACTGTCGGCATTGATTGGTCACCAGACCCACCAATCATGAATGGGCCATGGTCGATATGAATTTGGATGGCGTCCCATACAATTTGGTGACGCTCATTAATATCGGCGGTGGCTAAACCAAGGTCGTAAAGCTCTTGCAGTTCGTAAGCGTAGGTGGTGCCGGGTTGTGGTTCCCAACCCTCGTCTCCACCGGTCTGACGATACTTGCCCTCAAGCGGCCAAGCTCGGTTGTCACGCAACGGGAAGATCCAGTCGGGGTAGGTCCAAATGTCCAGCTCAGAAGCGTGCATATTGCGGAGCATGTAGAGGCCCTGCGTCTGGCGCAGATCCCAATCAGGTTGTCCACGAAGATCGTTGATGAGGACATTGACTCCAATGTCTCCTAGGTTGCCAGCATAAACTTCAGTAGCAGCAACTACGCCGCCGCCACCCCAGTCGCCCAAATCTAACACGAGGGTGAAAGGTTCGCCACTGGGCAAATCACGGAAGCCATCGCCATCGGCATCCACGAAGCCAGCTGCGTCAAAGTGTTCAGCAGCGAGAGCTGGGTCATACTCTACATAAGCATCACGCCAGGATTCGTAAACAGCCTTTCCCTCAGCACTGGCGAAGTGCCAGGCCTGGGGCGAAATGGTCGCGTTGGTGGGATAACCAATCCCATCCCAAACAACATCAATCAGGCGTTGACGATTCAAAGCATGAGAAAGGCCGATGCGGAAGTCCTGATTTTGGAACAGGTCACGAATTTCTTCCCAGGTGTCGGGGTAGGTCTCGGAGTCAGCGAAGTTCATGTTGACCAGCCATCCGGGATAACTGCCGGCGCCATTTACTGCGCCTTCGTGGATGTAGTAGTCGCCAGCTTCAGCTTGCTCAAGCAAGAAGGGGATATTGACGGGGTCATCGGTGCCGCGGAACGAGGCCTCGAATTTACCCTGAGATAGTTCTAACAAACGAACTTCAGCGTCAGCAATAAGGCGGACATCTACTTTGTCAATATAAGGCAACTGATTGCCTTCGGTATCAACTTTCCAGTAGTAAGGGTTGCGGGTCCAGACGGTGCGCTCGCCGGGGACAACGCTCTCGACACACCAAGCGTGTAGGCAAGGATAACCTTCAACGTTAGCAAGCCAGTCACCACCATAAACATATTCTTCCAACTCTTCGAGGGTTGCCTCGGAATTGTAGGCGGGGTCGTGGGGGCTAAGGAAGTGTTTAGGCCGTTCCATTGGAAGCCATTCCCAGAAACCTTGGGCAACAATGTAGGTGGCGATATAGTGCGGTTCGCCCCATTGCATGACCATGGTGTAGTCGTTGGGGTAAGAAATTTCCATGGGGGTGCCATCGGAATCGTAGGCCCACCAAGGAACGGTGACAACTTTGAAATCTTCATTGGTGGCCAATTCCCACCAGTAGCCCATATCTTCGGGGGCGCTGAATGGGACACCATCAGACCATTTGAGGCCTTGGCGGAATACCCAAGTTAGGGTTTTGCCATCTTCAGAGACAATATATTCTTTGACCAAGCCAGGTTCGTAACCGGTGTAATCGCGATTCCAACGTACAGGCGGGTCGTAAATGGCCATTTCGATATTGCCATAGCCCTGCCACCAGGTAACGCCGTGCCAAATGCCACCGTATTCACCAATGCCATCTACGCCTTCAACGACCATAATGTCCTCTGCGATAGGCAGTCGATCTTCAACGGCGGGAATGTCACCGGCTTCAACCATTTCTGCTAACATGGGGGCTTCACCGTACTCTGACACCTCAATTTCAATAGGCACATCAGTAGCTTCAACAGCCTCAATGCCTACGCCTTCTTCTTCTTCTTCAGCTTCTTCTACTACTTCAGCTTCTTCTACTGGTTCTGTCTCTTTGGGTTTACAGGCCACAAATAGTAAAGAACTAGCTAATAGAAGAGCGAAAACTATAAACAAAACACGTTTCATTTTCATTCTTCGTACTCCTTAATCTAACTAAATTTTTCAGAACAACTTCACTGCTACAAATATATTATATTGTTTTTTGGGACATCACCTCCTTTTCTGTTTCTCGAATTATTCTAAAGTTTAATCCTTTCTAAAAACAGGAATTTTTCTGAGCAATTAAAGCATTTGTAAAAGACTCATTTTTCTAGAGCAGGCTCAGTTTCTTCAATTAAGCGATAAAACGCCAATGATAACGCCTGAACCACAGCGCCCATACTTGTTGCTCTTTGTTGAAGTAC
>Ga0164318_10002925_pt1 | contig 16016 bp, 18 predicted proteins | sample GuaBasSedimGuay9_FD_113734 | JGI IMG/M metagenome (GOLD analysis project Ga0164318, IMG submission 113734) | Subseafloor sediment microbial communities from Guaymas Basin, Gulf of California, Mexico - Guay9, Core 4571-4, 0-3 cm | ecosystem: Environmental > Aquatic > Marine > Hydrothermal vents...
AAGATTTTTTACATGTGCTCTAATAAAAATAAATTATCACCACAACAAGAAGCAACAAAAACAAATTTGAACCGGCCCATTGCATAATGACTGTGCGGAATGGTTGTTCTTCCCTAGTAATTGAATTATATGCATACATGCTAGATAGAAACAAGAATAAACTATAGAGTATAACTGCAAATAATCGCATGGTAAGTGGTTCCTTGAATGCATAAAACCAAATAGCAAGTGAGGTTGCCAAAATCAAACCAAGAAAGCCAAGAGTTAGTAGGATAACACTTGAGTTGAGTTTGAGTTCAATCATACTGCATCGCACGCCGTTTTTTTGATATTCTCATTCTGCCGTTTGCAATAATTAAATTTTTTGGAAGAAATTAATTCGTTGTTTATCAAGTAAGTTTAGTTTTGAAAGTAAGATACAACTTTTACATAAGTCTTGAGAAGTAGGATAACCACAATGTTTGCAGTATTTCAACTCCTTTTCTTGTTGTTTTCTGAGGAGAGGAGATAATGTATCTAGTGCATGCAATAAATTATGCTTCACAGAAGGAATCTTTTTTTCAATTTCATTTAGAAATAGCCTTACATCACTACGAATCGATTCTGCAGCGTAAGGACATGATCGTGATTGATATTCCAGACCATTATAATAAGCATATAACACAACTTCCCGTTCAGAAACTTTTCTAAGAGGTTTTATTCTTGGTACCAAAACGCGTGTTGTTTGGTCATGTATAGGCATTAACCGACCAATTCGGTCAACATCACCTTTTAATAGGTTTATAAGTAGTGTTTGAGTTTCATCATCAAGGTTATGGCCAGCAGCTAACTTAGTAACCCCAAGCTCTTTTGCTGCATAATCTAGTGCCTTTCTTCGTAAAATACCACAATAGGTACAAGCAGATAACCGTTTTTTATTATTTTTCATTGCCAATTCAGCAGCTTTACTAAGTATCTCATCTAATGTATTGCCATACAGTTCTTTAAATGAAAAGAGATGCCACTCAACATCTAATAGATCTACATTCTTTCTAACAGCTTTCAAAGCTTCTTCTCTATATCCACGAATACCCTCATCGATTGTTATAACGATCACTTTGCTTTGTGGAAATGATTGTTCAATCTTATATAATATATGCAATAGAACCACACTATCTTTACCGCCAGAATAAGCAATTCCAATAGTATCGTTGTATTTCAACATTTTATAATGACGAATTGTTTTTATTACTTTACGCTCGATATAATTGGAAAAGCATAATTTACAAACGGGGAGATTTGAATCAGACAGTATAGTATCTGCAGGTTTTCCACATCGATAGCACTTCATAAGGCCACCAGATCCATCATAGGAGCATAAATCCACCGCTAAAGAATGTAAACAAAATATTGACAAGTAATATCGTAAAAGTAATTGTTCTAATATAGTTCATAGCTTTGTTTACTGTATTTCGTTGGAATGCTCGCTCTAGAAGTGCATAAAGTAGTTTATCCCCATCTAGAGGTGGTATTGGAAGCATATTAAACACCGCTAAGTTAAGTGCAAGGATCCACAGCCAATTGAGGACGGAGTATAGATGATACGGGAAGGATACACCTAGTAACTGACCTAAACCTATAGGTTTGTAATATGGAAATGGTAGAATCCCTATAAAGCCCCTTGATGCATTTGATGGATGATGCCCTGCATAGATTGTAATAATTCCACGACTGGTATTTAAAATTAAAAGGTCTCCCGGGCGCACGTGATCCATATATGAGTAAAAAGCAGTCAAATTACCAAATTGAGTGCCATTAATACCATATAAAATATCCCATTGGTGAAGAACATTCTCTGCGGGGCTATTAGGAGTAACACTTGCGATAAGTATACCATTACTTGGCGTAAAAAAGGGAGATATAACAAGTGTAAAGTTTATTATCAACAACAGAGCAAAGATAGCAGTAATAATGTTAATGAACGAACCTGCCGCAAACACACGTTCTCTCGATTCTATACTAGAGCCGTATAGGTCTTGTTCATCTATTTCTACAAATCCTCCAGGCAGTACAAAAATCATAAAGAGTCCTGAAGATTTAATACGCATGCCATTGAGCCTTGCAATTATGCCATGCATTAATTCATGTGTAAAAAGAATTATAGCAAGAGGTATCAGCAGGTAAGTCAATGTTGAAAAGCTGATAGTTACACCAGGAATTAATGGCTGAACTGGAAGAGCATCTTGTGGGAGAAACAAATATGAAAAAATATTGTACACAAGAAAGTAAAAACCATACACCATCAATACTAGAGAAATTAGAACACCCACAGGAGCAAATAATCGCCATATAAAGGAAAATTTTCTAGCAATTGAATTTATAAATTTGTTAAAACGCTTAGTTCTAAAAAATATCATAAAAGGACCTATTTCTAAAGAAGGGTGCCTAACGATATAGGATATTAGATATATACCAGCCCATATTGCTAACAAGTACACTAAGATTGTCCAAAAGTCAGTCATAACTATCACACACAACAAACATACACGATTAGTTAACAATGTCCATTTAAAAATTTTTTTAAATTCGTCATAAAGATGTGTATCTAAGTACTTCATTAAAAGTGTGAGTTCTCAAAATGAGAGAAAAAGTAAAGCGGCTTTCATATCAACGAGAAGTAATTTATACTAAAGAGCATTGGGAGCTTCTAGCTATAAAAAGAAATAAAGCAATACGCATTATGAAAGCTATTGCGGAATTTAGTCCAATAGTCCATGGAAGTATAGCAAGAGGTGATGTTAATAAAAAAAGTGATATAGATATTGTTATACTCTATCCAGTATCGTCATTTTTAATTGAAACAAAGCTATTACAGCATCAGATTAAAATACAAGGCAAGTATATTGTCCAAGCAACACCGAAACACACTATTAAAGGTCAATATATAATTGACGATGAATGTAGTATAACAATTCCTTTAACAAAGTTCTCAAGATTAGAAGTTGAATTTTATAAGTTTGGAGGTTTGCTTTACCTGGATGATTTGATTATGAATAAAAGAACACCAGGAGTTGACAAACAACTACTACTCATTATTCCTACAGAAAAAGGACATATTGAAAAATCTGTATTAGAGAACATAAAAGAAGCCAGTAAAGTAGTAGGAGTCAGTACTGATATAATTAACGAGAGAATAAAGGTTCTAAAAAGACGTGATGAAATAGGACGAACGGGAGTTTATATGAAACATGAATTAGCTCCTGATGAAAATTTTGAATCATATTTCGATAAAATAATAAAACGAGACCCGGCAGTTAGAAGAATGCTTAAGAAAAGGGGTTATCTATGATAAGACAGTTAAATACGGGTTTAGCGGGACACTGGATAGGCGATTTACCAGAAGGATGTAAGATGTGCATTTATGGCCAAAAAGCAGTTATTTTTGTAACAGGCATATGCAATAAGCCTAAAGATTGTAACTGGTACTGTCCCATCTCTAATGAACGAAAAGACAAAGATGTGATTTATGTTAATGAACGAAAAGTAAACAATATAAAAGAAATAATAGAAGAATGTTTAATTTCTAATGCAAGAGGAGCCAGTATTACAGGGGGGGAACCATTATTAAGATTGAAAAGAGTGATAGAAATAATCGACATGTTGAAAAAAGCTTTTGGAAAAGCATTTCACATTCATCTATATACAAATGGCTTGTTTGCCACTAAAAGTACTATAGAACGACTTTACAGAAGTGGATTAGATGAAATTAGATTTCACATACTGACAGAAAATACATTGAATGTAATGAGATACGCGAAAAAACTAGGGCTTAAAGTAGGAATGGAAATTCCAGTTATTCCTGGAAAGTCAGAAGAAATTAAAGAAATCATTCAAATATTAGATAGAGAGCATTTTGATTTCATAAATCTTAATGAGTTTGAAATAACAGAATCGAACTATGAATCTGTAACATCAAGAGGGTATATGCCAGATAGAGACAAACTATTTGCTGTAAAAGGTAGTTTTAATACAGCACTCGAAATTCTGAAGTGGAGTAGAAAAAACATAAAGACCTTAAACGTTCATTTTTGCCCAATTTGGGTAAAAGACAGTGTTCAGTTGAGAAATAGATTTAAAAATAGAGCTAGAAACGTAGCAAAGCCGTATGAAAAAATTAATGAAGATGGACTATTAGAACGAGTCATAATTTATCTCAAAGACAACTCACGAATCAATAAAATAAAAGAAGCTTTAATTGAAAAAATTCCAGAGAAAAAAGTATTCGTCAATTTCGAAAAGAATGAAATTTACCTTCATCCAGACTATGTTACAAGCAGTATATTCGATTCTTTAATAACAGAATATGGTGACTCTATTAAGAAAATAGAAATAACTGAGGAGACTCCAACATATGAAAGAGTTTTAATGACTGCAACACCACTATGGACTAAAAAAGATAAGTAGGGTGTGATGTATTATGTTTTTTCTTAATTTCTAAAGACAAACTGTTTAGCGAAAGTGTTGTTGTAAATGACTTAGGCAATGAAATTAGACTTGTGGATCGAAAAATAATTGAAGTAAGAATTACGAAAAAAGACATTGTTAAATGTCTAAACAAAATAGTATCAACATGCAATTTAAAAGAATTTTCATTTGAAAAGAATTATTTCAAATTAATTCTATCAAAAGAATGTAATGACGCTTCTGAAGAACTTATTCTTAGAGCATTTAGAAAATGCATAAATAGCTACAACATCTCACAACATAACGTAATAACACATAGACCTATTTTTTTCATTGATAAACGTACAAATATACCGCTAATAGGGTCAAGCTATTTTGGAATAATCGATAGAGGAAACACATTACTTCAAATTAGGCCAATTACAGGATGCTACTTAAATTGTATATATTGTTCTGTTGATGAAGGACCTATTTCACATACGAGAGTATTAGACTATATGATAGATAGAAAATATCTAGTCGAAGTTTTTAGGAATATTGTTGAATATAAAAAATCGGAGAACATTGAAGCACATATAGATGGTCAAGGAGAGCCAACTACATATCCGTATATTATCGATTTAATAAAGGACCTTAGAAATACAGATAACGTTTCAGTAATTTCTATGCAAACAAATGGAGTAACTTTATCAAGAAAATTCATTGATAACCTAATTAATGCAGGACTAGATAGGCTCAATGTATCAATTAACGCAATTAACAACGAGACTGCAAAGACAATGGCTAACGTACGAAACTACAATATTAACGTTATACTAGAGAATTTAAAATATGCAAACGAACAAGGATTACATATTTTGATTGCGCCAGTTTGGATTAACAAATTTAACGATAAGGACATTGAAGAGATAATTGAATTTGCTAAAAAATATATAAAGCCAGTAGGGCCCTGGCCTGTGTTGGGTATTCAAAAATATGAAGTTTATAGATATGGACGTAAGGTAAAATCTTACAAAGAAATTCCGTATAATGTGTTTTACAAACAATTAAAACTACTTGAAATTAAACATAAAATAAAACCGCTTATACTAAATAAGCAACATTTTGGTATTACCAAAGCAAAACGCTTACCACTTATGTTTAAGAAATATGAAATAGTTGATATAGACTTTAGTTTTCCAGGACGTTTTAATGATGAAATAATGGGTGTTGCACGTGATAGGGTGATACATATAAGAAAGGTTGATCCAAAAAAACTTACTAAGATCAGAAAAGTGCGTATACTTCACACTCGCCATAATATATATTTTGCGCGTGCAGCATAAACTAATTTAAGCTTTTGGGACTTTATAACGCAAAAAAGCAAGAATTCCACCTAAAGATGCTAGTTGCTCCCCAGCTGTATGCTCAGAATTAACAATTATAATCTCACCACGATATTTTTCTACATTAGATAGCAAAGATTCTAACCTAGTTCGCTGTTCAGGGCTATCAATTTCCCTTAAAAGTTTGTCAAGAATAAGTAATTTTTCTACTGCACCATAATTAACTAGTTTTTCCACTTCATCAAGCCCATAAGCAACTAGTCCATCATCACGTCCAAGATGTGAGAGAGCTTCTTCTATGAGGGTATTTTCTTTTAAAACTTGAAGCTCTTCAATAATTTTACCAAGTTCACCACCGCGAATAACCTCATAAATACCATTGTAGCAACCAACACTAGAGTTTAAAACACGAATGTTAACATCTTTAAGTAGAGGATTTTTTGACTCTAATACTAGCGTGTGAAAGTGATTTTTCACAAAACCAGGACCAACTATTATGATGTTATTGGGCTTATGTTCCTTAAGCTTAGAAAATAGCGTTTTTAATGTTTCTTTTAAAAATTGTTTCATACTCTCATCGTGTTCTTTTGGCATATACCGCTTTCCAGGAATATTAACATCAATCTTTACAAGCTCTATAAGTTCATATTGTGTTGCTAGTAAAAAACAGCTTTCGCCTTCATCAACACTTATAAACAATGTCGGCGGTAAATTCGTTGCTTTAACTGCTTTTTGTATACGCTCAAGAATAAATTCAGGCCAGTAATCTTTCTCGATTGTTAATTGGGTACCTCTTTGAATTGCAATAGTATGATAATCTCCAAGTGGAATATTTTCATCTGAGGAATAAATAATTCGTCCTGTCAACCTTAGAGTGTTCGTAAATTTATGAAGTCCTATTTTTTCCACTGTTATTCCAAGAAAAACTGGACGCCTTTCTCCCTTAGAAACAGTACCATCTTTACCACTAATCCTTATCCGACGCGTTGTTCGTGCGAAGATACGATCTCCTGGAAAAATTATGTTCATTAGATGCCATAGATCGTCTAAAGTTTCAACTTTTAATGTCAGAGATCCTGTTTTCTTTTTTAGTTTTGACTCTAAAATTTTCATGCAATTAACACCCAACACTGGAAGAAAACAAAAAGGAAGATAAGTCACCATCCACCTAGTTTGAATTGTAGCATCCATACAAGTAATGCGTAAGACAAGCCAACCAGAAATAAGCCATAAATCATCAATCGTTCCGCATAACCAGGACGATAAACATTTTGGCTTTGTCGCGTACCTTCATAAATTAAGAAAAACCCCAGAAAACCAACGATAATGAAAAAACCAGCAATGAACCCTTCTAATGCGAGTTGCCTGTTTAACGATGGCTCTATAAAGATAAGCTGTCCGCTTGATGTTGAACCAAATGGTATAAAGCCAGGTTTTCCGGCATTAACTATTGCATAAATTCCGCCACTAAAGACAAAAATTATCAACGCTAAGGAGAGTATGAATAATGTTGTTGATGAAGGTTTAGGCGGTGATGATAAGTTTGGTTTTTTTAACCTAAGTTTAGGTTTTCGTAGGAATGAAGGCCACCATATCAACACAATCACCAGTTAATTGACTGAAATTTTAACCTAAAAACTTTTTGTATTTAACGTTATTTTCAATAATCACAAATTCCATATACTCTTAATTTGGATATAATATATATATTATGAGTATATATATTTAGCAAGAACATTATATTTTTGTTTATTTATAGACATATTTGTCTATTTTTTATCAAAGATTGAATTTTTTCCTTAGCCAGATATTTATACAAAAATATAGTTATATAACTAACTATACCATTATAAGATAAATGATTCAAAATAAAATATACAAAAATAATTTTAAAAATGTTTTAATGTCTTTATCGTTTTGCTTTAGTGATACAGAAATTCCATTCGTACTGAAAGTAGCAGATAATCAGAATGGTAAAAATAGTGAAGTTTATATTAAGATGTGATATTATATAATTGATTGAGATAGACGTAGGAGGTTATGCATATTCCAAGAAAAACTAAGAAAAGTTCTAACACCGAGATAGTAAATAAAGACTTGGAGAATGAGATAACTACTGAAGAAGTTGAATACGAAGAAGTTGACCTATCTAAATTACCAGGAGTAGGGCCTACAATTGCAAAAAAATTGAGAGAATCAGGGTATAAAACAATCGAAGCAGTCGCCGTTGCTACGCCAGCTGAACTAGCATCTGCTGTAGATATTGGGCAAGCAACTGCTCAAAAAATAATATCAGCCGCGCGTGATTTGCTTGAAATTGGGTTCGAAACTGCTGATGTGACATACGAAAAAAGAATTAAAAAAGTTCAAAGAATTACAACAGGAAGTAAACGTCTTGATGAACTATTAGGCGGAGGTATCGAAACTCAGTCTATAACTGAAGTTTTTGGGGCTTTTAGAAGTGGTAAAACACAATTAGCGCACCAATTAGCAGTAAATGTACAATTACCAATCGAGAAGGGTGGACTTAATGGTGGTGCAGTGTATATTGATACAGAAGGAACATTCAGACCTGAAAGGATATATCAAATGGCTTCAGCTCTTGGATTAAATCCCGAAAACACTTTAAAACGCATATTATATGCAAGAGCATATAACTCGGACCATCAAATGGTTTTAGCACAACAAGCACAGGATCTTATACCAAAATATAAGATTCGTCTTTTGATAGTTGATTCACTAACAGGGCATTTTAGAGCCGAGTACACTGGCCGAGAGATGTTAATGTCTCGGCAACAGAAATTAAATAAGCATTTACATACACTACAGCGGATAGCAGACATATTTAATATTGCAGTGTTTGTGACAAATCAAGTGATGTCAAGACCAGACGTGTTTTTCGGAGATCCGAATCAACCAATTGGAGGGCATATTCTGGCACACGTACCACAGACTCGTTTGTATTTAAGACGAAGTAAAGGAGATAGAAGAATCTGCAGATTAGTAGATAGTCCTTACTTACCCGAAGGAGAAGTTGTATTCATAATAGCACCAGAGGGCATTCGAGATCCATAAGAGGTTTCTATACAATGCTAAAAATTGGCCTTATAACTACCAATTTTAGGTTAGTAAATGAGGTAGCAAAGCAAGCGAAAAATATAGGTGTTAGTATTAGGTTTTATGGTGACACAACACATTATCATAATGATACAAGAATTGTCATAGTTGCAGAAAAAAATGCGATGAATAACAAAATAATTAAAAATGCAAAAATTCTCTTTTTACGTGATGTGGAGGATGTACTCTATACATTATTAAAGGCAGTGTACTATGGAAAAAATGGGTCTTCATGGGACAAACTAATTGTTGGAATAGACCCAGGGCATCAAATAGGATTTGCATTGACTGTCGATGATATATTAATTTATAAAAACATCTTCAGAGACTTTTCTACTTTTAAATATTTTTTAGAATATATATTGCAAAAATTTGATACTAAAGATTGCTTTATATGCATAGGCAACAAAGATTCATCATTTATTGCAAATGTAAAAAATATAGTAAATAGCAATAAAGCATGTGCAACGAGGATTCATCTATTTGTGATTGATGAAACCGCTACAAGCGCCAAAGTAAAAGATGATGATGCAGCACTTCGAATAATATATAAATTTAAGGAAATGTGGAGATTCAATAGATTATAAATTTCTAGTATTTTTTGCTTCAAAGTTTACCTTATTTCAATAAAAACAAAGATTTTCTTAAAAATGGCGTATTAGTAAGGATTTGCTAATAAAGTGGCTTAGCACTCAAGATCTTCATCATGTTAAATCAGTTGGGCCAGTGTCATCATCGCCAAAGTAATATGGGCAAAATGTATTTTTAAACATAACTACAGAACAAGCAAATGGTTACGATACATAAATTTATCTATCTGTTAATATGAAGAATGGTGCGGGCGCCGGGATTTGAACCCGGGTTAGAGGCTTGGGGGGCTTCCGGAAGATTCTCCGTCCTAGTCCCTTAGCCCAGCTTGGTAGACTAGACGACGCCCGCATAGTGCTCCGGCCGGGATTTGAACCCGGGTCGAGGGGACGAGAGCCCCTCATGCTTGACCGGACTACACCACCGGAGCATATAAAGAATAAAAGACTTAAGGCCAACTTCGGCGCCATTGTTTATATGCTAATTGTATATCTTTTGCTGTGATTGTTTTTCTACCTGCAAATTCTGCGAGTTCTTTCGCACGTTTAGCAATTTCCAATCCCAAGTCTTCAAGGATATCTCCAAGAGCTATTGCAGCTTGTTCGCTAACACGTTCAGCGCCAGCCTTTCTGATAACTCTATCAAGAGGGGCTACTGGAATATTTCGACTTGACTTCTCTCGTGGCACAAAATCACCTTTTTAATTTTGTATAAAAACTGTTTACATATTTCTTTTTCTAAAAACTAATTAAAAAAATTTCGGTTTGAACTCTAGCGATTCAATTTATAATTATTTTCAAAATAAAACAAAATAAATTGATTATTGGATGGTACCTTTTACTATGTGAGTAACATATCCAGCAAGCTGGTTTTTCAATTTTTTAGATCGAATTAAAACAATTTTTTCAATTATTTGTTTGTTATACTCAAAGTCAGGTTTAAATAAATTAGGATAACGATTCACTAGAGCCCTTGCTGTCCGTTTTATAGTATCTGTTCGAATCTTGCCCATTTTAAACACCTCGATATACTAATTGCTAGCGACAATTCTTCTTTGTTTTAAATAAATATTTTCCTCGCAATTTGTTACTCTAATAGGTCATTATTTCGTTTCTTTTTTAGATATTTCTTCTAAAAATTGCTCATAAACCTGACGAACTCTATCTGCGATTATACCACTTCCCTCAACGCCATGTTCTGTCACCTTCACTTTGTTTAAAATTATTATTGCACGGGCATCTTCTATGTATTTAACCTCTCCAGGAGGAAATAGTTTTTCAAGACGTTCTGCTAATTTTGCTAAATCAAATGGCTTTTCGGTTTGTAGTATACTAGCAATTTGATGACCATATAAGAATAATTTACTAAAAGATGTGCCATCATCCATCTGGCCATCCACGAGACAAACGCTCAATGTGTTAGGATCATAACCTCGTAGAATTCCAGAATATGTTTTTCCTGAAACTACAGTTATTTTGACTTGATGTTCTATTAAGTTTGCAAGCTCTTTAAAGAAACGCCTTGAAACAGTAACTTCTGCCAAAACATTACACCTCCACTAATTATAAAGAGTACACAGTTTGACTAAGTATTAAAATAATTCTATTTAAAACCATTATGTTTCCTGATAACGAATTTTCACTAAAATTAGTAGAGTGAATACAATAAGAAGTAAGCAAAAGCAAGAGATGAAAGGTAAAGAATCATTAAAAGAATTAAATGGAAAAGAACTTGGCGTTTCGGAAAAAAATGTTTTTCAATACTGTAGGAAGAAATAATATACGAGAGTAATATAACAACAGCATTTATGTAAAAATAGTTATTCAAAATTATGATCTGAGGAAACTGATATGTGTGAGTTGTTTTGAAAAACGAAAAAATAGAAAAAAAAGGCATTAACGCAGTAATGAGACCTAATCCTATCGAATTTATGAAGATGATAAGCAAAAGTTTTGTTTGATTAGCTTTTATAAGCTTATAGAGTTTTAAATCCCTTAAATAAACAACTTTTAAAAAAGCTGCAAGCGATTCTATATTCATAGAACTGTGCTTTTTTGAATATTCAATCGTTTTTGATAATGATAAAAAAATTGTTCTAATGTAATTTGTTTTGAAATTTATTGATATAGACGATAGTGCTTGTTTAGGTGTTATTAACGAGTACAATAATGAAATAAAAATGCTGATTAGATTTGATTTAAGGCCTTTTAAGTTTCTATAGAATGATTGTGATTTATTGACTAAGTTCCCTAGTACAGAAATTAATGCATTGTTAAAGGCATAACCTTTTTTCATTACTGAAGACAATTCAGTTAGAAATACAAAGGCAAACTTATTTTCATCAAGCCTTGTAATCAGATCCTCAAATTGAATAGTCATAAGTATATCACCTTGATAGATATCTCTTTTCTAGGTATCTTGTGAAAAAATAATGAAAGGGTATTAAGAGTATGAAAAATGGAGTCATAGAAAGACCTGTAATTGAGAAAAGAATTATTGAAAAAATAAAAGAAAAAAGAAATAATGACAAAACTATAGACATATGAGCTGAAGTTAATAAAGGTGCGTCATCAAGATCTTTTTTTAAGTAATAAGTAAAAAATTGCTTTAATGGCATCTTAGGATTTCTTTGATAATCTTGCTTGCTGAATACTAAAAGATAGTCAGAGAGCACACCAAGTTTTATACTATTTGATCTTTGTGAGTTTATCTTGCTTGCTTTATTCATTAAAAGAATACTGAGATTATTCATAGCGTAATCAGATAAGTACTCATATTTGTTTAATGCTACTGAACGTAAAGCTTGATAATTAGAGTTGGTAGCTAGAAGTGTGGCTAAATAATCACGTATAGCTAGAAAATAATTGTTTTTTAGTTTCTCATTAATTTTTTTTGCATTAGTTACCACATAACTTAATGCTTCATGAAAAACTAGGAAAAATGTTAATAAAGAAGCAAAAATTACAAGAAAAATGCTGTTAGTAGCTAAGTAAAAAACAAAAGTGGTACTTATTGAAATTAGTAACGATAATACTAAACTTGCATTAATATACTCCTCTGTTGATAACGAAATATCATATAAATTATCTATTATGTTTAATGAGTCTGATAGCAAATAGAGATCATCTATGACTTTTATAACCTTTGCAGGTATAAGTCCATATGATAATTTTTTAATAATGTTATAAAAAAGCATTATAATCCCCTATAAGATGTTGTAGTGAAGAATATGAGAAGTCTTTTTTCTTTACTAGTTGAACAATTGTTTTTGTATAGTATGCAATCTCACTTATGAAATCAATTTTTCTAACATTTTGTGTTTTATGTAATCGCTTTATATTAATAGACTTGTGAAATAAATTGTCTGTAACACAAAAAATATGATCGTAGGACATATCATATTTAAAAATCGTATTGAATCCAACAGGTATTTTTTCTTTAGAGTTAGTCAGATATGGCTCGACTACTTCTAAAACTCTTATATATCTAGTATTTTTTCGTTCAATGCGTCCCATCAGAACTATCAAGCCTAAATTTCTCATGGCATAAAATGGTATCTTATGAAAAATATTCCACCTTAATATTGCATCTAACGGTGTTGCAGCATGATATGTTTCAATTCCCATTATTCCACTTACCAAGGCATGAAAAAGTGCTTCAGAATGATCCTTCGTCAAAATTTCTCCTAGAAAAATCCAATCTGGATTTCGATGTAATAGCTTTATTATTTCAGTTGACTTTTTATATCTAGTTTTTTCTTTGCCAATATAGCTCTCTACTTTTAATCTAAGTTGATGTTTTCCCATAGTTCTCTGATCAATACTTTCTATGACATCTTCAATGTAGATTTTTCTCCAATGGCTCGGTGTAAGCATATCTATTGCATTTGCTAGTGTAGTTTTCCCACTTCCAGGCCTACCTATTATTAAAATATTAATTTTTCTTTTCATCAAAAATATCAAAAAAGATGCTAACAGAGGAGATATCGTACCAAGATGTACCAATTCAGTAATTGTGAAGGGCTTCTTCCTATATTTTCGTATATCAACAGCTAATCCATCAACAGTAATAGGATAATTATCGATTGTCACACGTACGTGGAAGTAATCTGTCCTGAGGTCCCCTTTTATTGATGGAGTACTCGTATCTAAAGATAAATTATTTTCAAGCTCTAGTATATTCTTCAATTTTTCTAAGGTAGCTTTATCAACAATAGTAGTAGTTGTGCATCTACCGAACTTTATATGATCTATGTAAATCCTCGTATTAGGTCTGTCTATATAAATTTCAGTTATATATTCATCAAGAAGGTACGGTAATAGTTTTTCTAAACCCAATAACTTAAAAATAATGAAAACAACAAAGGAGTCATCAACTATGAGATAATTATTTTTTTTCAGTACCTCAATTATTAAACACTTAATTTCATCTATTATTTTGGAGAAAGAATATTTTTCGTATTTTTGAATTAGCTTATGTTTTATGATTGAAGAAAATTGCCTCTCCACACGTCTAAGAATTAATGTAACATCAATATCATGATTCATATATGTTTGCTCATTTATGACAGGTTTGTAAAGTACACCAGATTTTGTATTTTTTATAATTACTTTATACATGTTATTAATTTGATAAATTATTGCGTCATTTTCTGTTTTGGAATATTCTAAAAGTGTCATTGTGGATCATCACATTTTAGTCTCAAGAATTTGGTCTAAATAAGGCTTTAAAAAAGAAAAATGATCTCGAATACTGTGACTGGGTATATTTAGTATTTCTCCCGTTTCTTTTTGAGTTAACAAAGTAGATCTTTTCTGAATTTTAGCAAGTTTTCGTTCAGAAGCATATACTACAGCAGCGGCAAAAATATATGGATTCCTACCACCACGGTCATTTTTTGTTCTCTCGAGTAATTTAACTCCAATATCATACATCATTTTAAAATACTCTTCAGTGCTAATATGCTCATTTTGAAGCTTTTTGAGAAAATACTTACTGGTTTTCAGTTTATTCAACATATTTTCAAAGTATTGCTCACTTTTCATTGCATAAAAACGAATACCTAATATTTTAATTAATTTCGACACGTCAACTAAAACATGTTTTTTAGAAAATGAATATCCTAATGAATTAAAAGTAGAAACTAGTTCGTGTAGGGAAAATGGTGCTTTAATTCTTTTCTCTCTGTACGCAAGTAATAAACATGCAGCAATAAGCCGAACATGACTCCTAAATTCATTAAGATATTTAGCCTTATTTCTAATCGATTTATAAAAGTAAACTGCACGATTACGCATCTTTTTTGATACTCTTAAAAGAGCTGCCACTCTATTTAATATACTAATCGCCTTATCGGGATTGCGCAAGACTGCACTAGAGAAATTAAGTTCATAAATGAATTTTAAACGCTTAAATTTTTGTTGCTGTTTTTCTGATAAAGGCCGTCCTAAGAAATCATAAAATAGTTTTTGATTTGAATAACCTATAAAACTTCCGAGATCTTCACTACTTGAGAGATTACTCACAGTATCGTTATAGAAAATCTCATTATCTGTGTTCCTTTTAAATATTAGAAATTCATCCATCTTTACTTCAACATCATATACTAATCCGCAATTTGAACACTTATATTCTCCATTATGTAATATTATTTTCCCACCGCATTCAACACAAGTATCTGTAAATATTATGGATTTCTCTTTTAGTGTCATTTTTCATCAAAGTTAACTGTAAAATAAGGATGAATTTACTTTTTTACAGATAGTATAATATCAACCAGATTACTAAGATCTAAGAACAAGTTTATCTCTTGATATATTGAAAAAGAGTGTATAATTAGGTGAGGGGGATTGGTGAAAGTAAAGGCCATTTTGTAGGAGTTTTTAAGGCATGCAAAGTAATAGATTTATAGGTGGCAAATATGGTGCACTTGTTAAAAAGAATTTATCATTATATATTAGAGAAAATAAAAGATAATAGAGGTTCACCATTAACTGAAGAAGCTATGCTTATTGGGTTATCTATTGTAATGCTTACTATTCTAACTACAATGGTATTAGATGTACTTGGATGGTCTACTAATATGCTTACAGAACTTTTCAATAATCTCGACCAGCTCGAAAAAGAATTACTTGATTTATTTAATTAAAATGGCTCAATTAAGTTTTTTGAAGTACAAGACCTTATTTAATCTTAACGTTCATATGCCAACAGCCTTAACTCACATTAACCCACATCTCTATACATCAACCACTTGTCCACAGCCCGACCACCTCACTCACACTCTCAGCACTAACTCATACCAGCCCACCTCATACATTACGCATCACCTAATATCGCGATAACAGCACTCTTGAGACGCTCCAAGTCCTCAAAATTGCCAGTACGGATCCTCACCCACATCTCATAGCTGAATTCTCCAATCAATCGCTTGTAGCTCTCTATTACACTCAGCACAACAGCTATCGACATTACTGTGCTGACAGAACGAAATGATTGCCTCCTGCGATACTTGGCGAAGGCCTTCACGCAACGCTCCGTGTC
>Ga0164318_10002926_pt1 | contig 16014 bp, 18 predicted proteins | sample GuaBasSedimGuay9_FD_113734 | JGI IMG/M metagenome (GOLD analysis project Ga0164318, IMG submission 113734) | Subseafloor sediment microbial communities from Guaymas Basin, Gulf of California, Mexico - Guay9, Core 4571-4, 0-3 cm | ecosystem: Environmental > Aquatic > Marine > Hydrothermal vents...
CTATTGTGTGAGTCTCTATACGTGATTCTCACTCCCTTCAATTCGTATTCTCCTTTCTTCTTAGCTCTAATTACATACCTTATTTCGGATACTTCTCCTCCCTTTATTTCTGGAATGTTTTCCTCTGAGGATCCCTGAACGAATTCGAACTCGGGTGGCAAGTTGTTGAATACAACTACGTTTCTCCCTTCCATGTCCCCCTCGTTTTTTATGCTAACAGTCAACGTGAATTCCGATCCCCTCTGAACTATCTGTCTGTCCACACTACTCTCCACCTTCAGTTTAGCTTCCCTAACAACTATTATCTTTTCGGACCTCTCTAAAGTTCTCAGTAGTCCTTTTCCATCGTAGTACTTGACCTTTACTTTGAAGTCTCCTATCCCTATTGCCTTAGGGAGTAGAGTCACCTCTATTTTCTTCTCGGCTCCAGGCATTAAGTTCCCCATTTCTTGCTCAGCTTCTCCCTTGAGTAAGACATTTCTAGGATGGCTTATTTCGAGCTCTATATCTCTGGCCTTATCTCTTCCCTCGTTTCTAAGCGTTATTTCGGCTATTATTTTGTCTTCGGGAGTAACTTTATTTCTACTTAGGTCTAACTCGAATTTGAGATCTGGAGAGAGAGTGGTCTTTTTTATCTCCCTTATCTGGGGAGAATATATTCTTATGGTTGCTTTGGGCTCCTTTTGGTTCTCCAAGAATACGCTTATTACCTCCACTAAAAAGAGACCTTTTTGTTCACTTTCTCCGCTTTGTAAAATGAATTCTTCATCTCCAACGTAGAGCAAAACCTCGCTCAGTTCAGGATTTCTCGGGTCGTAGCCTATCCTCTTGACAGACACTTTGTATTTCTTTCCCGCGATTTCCTCAGTCAAGTCGCTTTCTCCTTCTCCGAGTGCTCCCTTGTAAACTTGGAAGACTCCAGCATATACCTCCAGTTCAACCCAACCCGCGTCTTTGTTTACTTCAAGTACTCTTATGTCGAAAATTAGGTTATCAAAGACATCGTAGACTAGTAGCTTCTCCTCTGGAGCTATCGTTTTTGCTCTTATCAGTGAGCCCTCTTCGTAGACTTCTATAAGTACTTTTCCCTCTTCACTGATCTGTTTGACCACTATTTCATATGAATCAGACTTTATTCCTTCAAAAGTCCATAATTTTCCTCCAAATACCTTTATTTCTGATTTGGATTCTCCTTCAGAAGTGGACAACGGAATAACGGTAAAAGCGATTGTTACTGAGAGAAGAACTAGGAGTAGAGGGCGCAACTGTTTCACCTCTTCCCACTCTCCTACACGTCAGTAATATCAACCTGTTAATAAACTTTGGATATCACAGGTGAGACTGCCCTCATGACCTTTTCGGAAGTTTCCTCTAAGTCCATCCCTGTTTCTATTATCTCTATGTTCCAAAAGTGTTTCCTAGATAGATCCCTTGATATCTGTCTATATTTCTCTATGACCATCTCCTGGAACTCCTCCGATTCGAACTTGCTTTTTCTTTTCTTTTTTCTTATTCGATCAATTATCGTCTCTTTATCGGATAACAAGACTATAGTTAGATCTGGTACTCCTGAGTACTTGTTTATTTCCTCTATCCACTCAATGTCCACCCCAGAGATGCTCTGATATACCAGAGAGGACAGGAGATACCTAACGCTTATGACGACTTTTCCTTCGTTGAGAGACGGTAATATTACTCTTCTGTAATGTTCGAGTCTATCTGCCGCGAAAAGTAGAGCTTCAGTCTCTGGGTAAAAACCCTTTCCATGTATCTCTTTTCTAAGAAAGATTCCTATTTTGTCGTCACTTGGTTCTTTCGTTAATATGCAAGGAACTCCAGCATCTCTAAGCTTGTCCCTAAGAAGTCTTCCTTGGGTGCTCTTTCCTACTCTATCTGGCCCCTCTATGGATATGAACACTCCCTTCATTTGAAATGCCTCCGAAGGACTTCAAGACATCTCTCTGCTACACCTATTAATTTTACACTGCCAGTAAATCTCGGACGATCTTTTCTCTTTAACAGTTTCATCGTGTTCCTTCCCGTTTCGCCTTAAACGAGCCCTCCCACTTCAATGAATGACTTCCCTTTTTTACTATTGTCCTGTTTTTAGAAAATAACGCGGACTACTACTATCTCCTTGAATCCCAAATGTTAGATAATCGACCTTCGAGGAACTGCGTGTTTCGGCTAAATATTGGTGACTATCTCCTATATCCAATACTTCTCCGCCCAATTTTTCCTTTTCGAAACACTACTAAGTTTCTCCATCGAATTGGAGTTGCTTTTCTTGAATTTCCAATACGTGGGAAAGAAAAGAAGCTAATCGATCTCCACCACTCTCACTGGATTTGGTGTGAAACTCAATATAACCAAAGCAGAATACAAAAATAACATGAGATACTCCCTCAATCCTAGAGATAACTTCTCATTTAATGTGTTTTGTTCCGTTCCTCCTAGGAAAATCAGGAGCAATCCCCATATGGCCCATCCGGTCCATACCCTTATTCCGAGTAAATTCGCTAGGGGTGCTAAGATCAAAATCATGGGCAAATAATTAGAAAGTGCGATGTGAACTTTCTTTCCAGCTAAGCCTCTCACAATGTGTCCTCCGTCGAGTTGAGCAGATGGAATTAAGTTCAAGAAGGTTATGAATATCCCGGCCCACGCTGCAAAGGCAATTGGGTGTAATAACACCTCTTCCAACCCCATGGCTCTCTTGACTATAATCATTATGAGGGGTTCTCCGAGTACGAGATAAGTCCCCTCGAGACTTTTCGGCTCGCTAGATAAACTAAGGCCGAGTACTAATAGAATTACTGAGAGGAGAAATCCAGAAAGAGGTCCACTTAATCCTATTTCTGCCAAAGCTCTCCTATGTGGTATAGCTCCTTTCACTTTTATCAGTGCTCCGAGAGTGCCCAAGGGGAAAAAGGGCATTGGTATGAAATACGGAAGAGAACAAGAGACTAAGTTTTTGTTCGATGCAAACCTATGAGATAGTTCATGAATCGATATTATCCCAAATATAGATGCAGAAAATGATATTGCCTCATATACATTCTTGGAAAATTGATACCCTGCAAAAGTAGTCGATGCAATGGTCAATAGAGCCAGTAGGAGGAAGAGTAATTTGTTGTCTCTCTTGTAAAGAGGAGATGGAACTAACATGACTTCTCCTTTCCTAACGGAAACATATATTCCGTATTTCCTGAACTTTCTGTATATCCTGTCATATTCACTGAGATTCGGCTCCTTCTCTATGGGTATTACCAGTATTCCCTCTTTAGAGACATAGTACTCATCAAATTCAGAGAGAATTAGGCTCATGTATGGATTCCAATCCCAAGGGCCTTCTCCTCTCGAGACTGAAAATTTATCTCCATCACAAGTCACGCACTTCCAATCTGGAACTCCTGTACCAATTCTGAATTCTTCTCTCCCACAGTTGATGCATTTAACCAACAATTTCTATCCATTCCTCCTGTATGATAACTTCTCTGGCTTTTTTTAGTTTCTCTATGTCTTTAAACTCTAGGAGGGGTATTTTCGCCATTACCGCTCCAATAGCAATAACGGGATTGGTCTTAGAACAGATCATCGCTAGAGGAGAATTGCCATGAACTTTCAGCCCGTATATGGTATAGGACCCAACTGTAGAGCCTTTCGCGGAAGGGAAGACCAATATCTTTCCTCTTAAGCTCTTTCCTTCTAATTCGTGTCCACTCTCGGTTATTTTCCCCGTCTCTGGATCTACTCCTCCCAAGAAAGTTATCGGCTCCTCAGTGTAGAGAACTTCTCCTCTAACTTTTCCTGGGAATATCGGCTTAGCCTTGAATCTCATTTAGAGCCTCCCTTTTTCTGATTAGACTTACCCTAATCCCAGATAAATTCCTCATATAGAAGGCTGCCTTGACACTCGGTGTTAGCACCTCCTCTATTCCCATCTCTCTCAGAGGAGAGACCACCATGCACGTGTCTCCGTATATCTTGAAGTTCTCACTCTCTTTCACCAAAGAAGCCACACATCTAGAGGCGTATGCTAAGACTTTTCCCCTAAACCTTTTCGCCTCCTCAGCTTCTCTTAAAGTCATGTGTGGACACCCTACAACCAATGGGCCATTCTCTGACTCGGAGAATTCCTCAAATACTTGGTTTATTTCCTCTTCTCCTATTTCAATTTTCTCAGTTGGGTTCATTTCCTTTCTCAGTGCTTCTGGTGTTTGACCCTTAACGTGGTATATGGATATCTCCGAAGAGGTAGCAATGCCAGCACCCAATTGTTTGTGTTCTTCAAGGGTCATCCTCCTTCTATTGCCTAGGTCTATTAGGGGTATCTCGTCCTTCAATAGCTTCCCCAATGAGTATCCGAGAGCTCCGAACTCGGCTTCGTCATTTAAATCAGTCTTCACTTTGACTAGAACTTGAGGCTCCCTTTCCTCTTCAATGATAAGTCCGTACTCTGGAGTCTTCCCTATTATCGCAGACGCCAATGCACTAGGTCCGCCTTCTCTATTCGTTCTGGCTCCTAAAACTGAATTGGCGAATACAACAGCAGAAGACTCTGCCCATGAGATTACCTCTCCGAAGGAAGGAGTATTTCCCACTAGATATGGGGTACAAGTACAACTAGGCAGGATTCCCATTCCCTTATATATCTCGAGGATCTCCTCTTGTTCTTTGACGAAATCTTTAGGAAATTCCTCCTTTCTTTTTAGGTCTACCCCGCAAGGATTTAAAGTAGTTAAAACAGATACCTTAGCATTCCTTATTCTCCTGAGAAATTTCAATCCGTATTTACCTATAGTCTTTGGAGACACTCCAGAAACCTGAGAACTACTTATTTTCACCAGTCTCTCTGCCCCAAAGACTTCTCCCAATGCGACTATCGTCTCCATAGCCCATTTCCTCTCCTCTCCCTCTTCTCCAGATAATATTCTCTCTTCCTCCTTCGTCAGATACAAATCTCTTCTCACCCCCGATTATTTCTGAGAAATTCAATGACTCTTTCGAGAGGAACTGGATTCTTTCCTTCCTCTACCTCTAGTCCTCTCTTCGTAGTTGCGTCTAGACCGACCTTAGTGGTAACGGACTCCTTGGAAGAGGGGTCTAAGCTGGATCCCCTAGCTCCTTCTATTATGACTAGGTCCCTGTCAGCTTGGAACTTCAGAGCTATTTCCCTTTCGACTCTCTCTAAGTCGTATGGATCCACCTCGTAGTCTACTACCACCACGTGTTTCAAGCTTGGATGCGCCGAGAAAGCCGCTATTATGGCGTTCTTCGCATCTCCTTCTGAGGCTTTTTCTATAGAGATCACTGCGTGTAGCCAAGAACATCCTCCAGGGGTTAAATGGATCCCTCTAACTCTCTTCACTACCCTTTTAACTTCTCTTAGAATGAGGGGTTCTCTCGGGAGGGCCATTAACGTCTTGTGTTCTATACCCCCAGGGATTATCCCATGGTATATTGGGTCATCCCTAGCTAAAACTCTCTCTACCTTGATTACTGGTTCCTCCCTGGCCGAATCATAAGTGCCAGTTATGTCAACGAACGGTCCCTCCTTTACTCTTTCTCTAGGGAGTATCTCTCCTTCTATCACTATTTCCGAGTTTCTAGGTGCAAGAGAATTTACTCCATCGCATTCCACCATTTCTAGAGTACCTTTCATCAAAGAAGAGGCTACTTCCATCTCATCCATGTCTCTGGGGAGGTTCATGGCAGATGCTAACTGTACCTCCAAATCCGGTGCAATGGATATTGCTACCTCTAGCCCTTCACCCATCTCCTCTGCTCTCGAGTAGTAACTATAAAGGTCCCTTGGAACAAGTCTTATGGCTAATCTCTCATCGTTCAGGACGAGGAGCCTGTGGAAAGAAGCATTTAAGACCCCTGTATCTGGATCTCTGGCGAAAACTATGCTAGAAGTAATGTATTTTCCTGCATCCATCGAATAATGCTTTAGAATAGGAATATCAGATAAAGAGAGTTCCTTCTCTTTAAACGGTGCTTCCTTAACAACTCTGTATTTCTCTGGGTTCTCTATTGCTTGAAGTAACTTCCAGGGGAGCTCATTTAGATTTGACCCAATGAATTCGACTACGTTTTCCCTAGTTACGAGGTTACAGATCACAGAGGCTGAGCTACCAGTCACGTTCTCGAAGAGTATAGGAGACTTCTCGTAGAGGGCTACTGCCGCTATTTCGTACTCGGGTGATATCTCCTTATTTACTTTTACTAGTGATCCTATTTCCTCCAGATGGGATATCATATCCCTAATACTCGTCATATCTCCACCTCTCATACAGTTCGTGCTCTAAGTTGAGGAGCTCCAATATCTTTCCAACTACGAAGTTCACCAAGTCTTCCACTTCCCTAGGTCTGTGATAAAAGCCTGGAGAAGCTGGCATAATTATAGCTCCAGCTCTAGATGCCCTAAGCATGTTTTCTATTTCTATTTCTCCTATGGGTGTTTCTCTTATTACTAATACCAGTTTCCTCTTGGTCCTAAGGGAATTCACCGCTATTCTATCTAACAAGTCGTTTGCATAGCCCATAGAGATGGAGGAAAGCCTCTTGAGGCTGCAAGGGACTATGATAACTCCTGATAAAGGGAATCCACTGCTAGCTAATGGAGAGTCCAATTCGCCAGAATCGAAATGCCTAAATCCTAACTTATTACTCAAGGAGTCTATGGTAACTCCAGTCTCGATTTCGAATATCTTCCTTCCCATTTCAGTCGAAACCACTGAGAACCTCAATTTTCTACTGGCTAACTCCTCCAACAGCCTCTTAGCATATGGAGCACCACTAGCCCCAGTTATTCCTATGACTAGCAACTCAACCACCCAATATCGATCTGAGCTTCCTCAGCACAGTTTCCTCGGAGAGATTCCTCCTTATCTCCTTTGGAACGTAAATCCCAAATCTCCAGTAGTCCCAAGATGCCCAAGACAAGACCTTCGCTAAAAAGGATACCTCTTCCAGTGCTTTCATTTCCCCTCTGTACTTGACTAAAACCTCCACTTCCTCGAAGGATGGACTTGGGAAAACGTCTATCAATAAGTCCCCGTTTCTTAAGTTGAACTCAGATGCTAGCTCATTCTCTATCTCCACTATTTTTTTAATCCCGTTTGATCTGAGATTGGTTAATAACTCAAAGAAATCGTCATCCATGTCCATCCTCGAAAGGTATACTACCCTTTTGTACAAATTCCTCTCGTCTATCATTCTCATTATCTTTGAAGGAATTCCCTCCTGTCTCCTAAGAAAGGAAATCAAATCGAAGTCATCCATCTTAGACAATTCCTCTATCGAGAGTGTTCTATCTAGGAAACAGGATAGAACTGCTCTGGTGAGCATTGCATCTGCTATCCTAGATACGTGGTGCAAGTAAACTGTCGGATACATGGCAAATCTAGCAAACAATAAGGTCTCAGCTGCTTTTATTCCTTTCTCAGACAAGACTACCTTTCCGTTAGATATTTCAAAACTCTGTATTAGTCTCTCCAAGTCTATCACACCATAGGCCACTCCAGTGTAATGGGAGTCCCTAACTAGATAATCGGCTCTGTCTACATCTAATGGACTTGATATTATCTTTCCTAGTTCTCCCTCTCCCCTCACGATGGATATTACTTCCCTATTGGAGAAATTCCCGAGATCCATCTCCTTTATTATTTTCTCAGACAGGGAAGTGTGAGTAACTCCGTAATAATCTCTAACAAGGTCCTCTAGTGCGTGGGAGAGAGGCATGTGCCCTATGTCGTGTAATAGTCCCGATATTCTCAGGAGCTTTTTCTCATCCTCTCCTAAGCCCAGAGACTCTGAAACTCTTCCTGCTAGATGCATCACTCCTAGGGAGTGTTCGAACCTAGTATGATTTGCTCCTGGATAAACCAGATATGCCATTCCAAGCTGTCTTATCCTCCTGAGTCTCTGCACTTCTATTGAATCTATTATTCCAATTTCCTCCTCGGATATCTCTATGTTGCCGTGTATGGCATCTCTTATCACTTTCAATGTCTCTCACTCCCCAATCACTTGTACGTATAGTTCTCTCCTCCTAGGCCCATCGAATTCAATCATGAGTATCCTTTGCCAGGTCCCCAATTGAAGAGAGCCCCCTGATACAGGGAGAACTAGGCTTGGAAGGATCAAAATAGATCTAAGATGAGACGTTGCATTCCTGTCTACTTCATCGTGCTTGTATTTATTTTCCTTAACTAGAGTGGAGAAAGTCTTTAATATGTCATCCATTAATCCTCTTTCTGCTTCATTGATGCAAAGAGCTGCTGTTGTGTGTTTCAAAAAAACTATTGCAACTCCTTCCTTCACGCCACTCTTATTTATGGCCTTCTCCACCAAGTTGGTTACGTCTAGCACCTCCTCCTTGCTGGAGGTGTCCACTCTTTCCACTCGGACGTAACTCTTCAAAGGGATCCCAGGAGGTGATCCGTTGAGAATAGTTATAAAGGTGAAGGAAATAAGGGGTAAATGTCCCGTCTATTCTGTAGGAGACAAAATAGTCCTAGATGGGCCGAGAATAGTAAAGGAGGAAAGTTCAGAGATTTGCGTCCACGCACTAGTGCCAATATTACACTTCTACTTGGCGTTAAGAGAAGGAGTGTCTCCAGAGAAAATCGGAATAGGAAGAGGAAATAAGGCTTACATCTCTTGCCCAGATCCTGGAAAATACACTGGCGGAGGAAATGTCATTTTCGAATTGGAAGGGGAAGAACTATAAGGCCCTCATCTTCCCTGCCCAATGTCTCGAACTCTCCGAGGAAATACATGAAAGCAGTGATTGCTGAGTAAACAGCGTCTTCCTCGTCTCTACTCAAATCCTTTTTCTGTATTCTCAGGTTTATTTTAGGGAGCAATTCCCAGAGTGGTCCGAGTATTTTCCTGCTAGTTCCAGGATGAACTTCTATTACCTCAATTCCCCGCTTCTCTAAGTTTTTCTTGAGTGAAATTCCTCTCTCTGTCAAATTCCTCATCCACTTGAATGTGACTGGAAACACTCTGTAACCTCTAGAGATCATTTCTCTCTCTATCCACCTCATTCCCCCTATTCTCTCACAATTACACTCCTTTCTCAAACAGCATCTACCTAGAGGTAAAGAAAGGGGGGCATCTATTGCCACTACTCTCGGAGACACTTCCATCAATAGATCGACTATTTCCTCGTTGGAGAAAGCTTCTTTGACGAATACTTCTCCTTCGTCTAGCCAGGCAATCCCTGATGGCCTACTTTCCTTTGCTGAAAGATCCACTCCTGCTAATCTCATTGGAGTACAGCTCCTCCAATGGGACCTCTATCCTAGGCCTATTGGGTATGACGTGCCTAGTAGTCTTGGGCGGATATTTCTCCCCACTGAGCCCTATTTTTATTACGTCTTCCTTGCTAACACTTTTGAAAATAACTGCAGCTTGGAACTTCCCTTTCTCTACTAGTTCTATGGCCTCCTCAACGGATCGGACATATTCTACTTCCAGTTCGTTCCATTTCCTTATTATGTCCTCCAGACCTTTTATTTCTCCTTTAACCACCGGATACCATCTCTCCACCCTTATGCTTGGATCGGAGTAATTCACCAAGAGTACTGGAATTAGCCTGCATCCCAATTTCCTGAGAGCTTCGACTCTGTGATGCCCATCTAATACTACTAGGGTTTCCTTATCAACTATTACTGGCTCTTTAATCACCCCGTCTCTTTTTATCTCGTCTATGAGGGAGTTCAGCTTCTCGGGGATTACTTCTTCGTGACTCTTGAGCTTCTCTATTTCTAATAGCTTCATCTCCCCCTCGGATGTCAATCCGACTTATCCTCCATTTTCTCTATCCTCTCCCAAGTCTCATCGACCATCTTCTGTATTTTCTCTATCTCTTCCTTCGTTAGATGCCTAAATCTTCCCTGTAGCCTCAAATATTCCTCTACAGGTTTTCTCTCCTTTGGTTTATACGTTATTCTGAACTTCCCGTTCTCGAACTCGTATAAAATCCACATTCCGGTTTCTACTGCTAGATTAGCAATCTCCACTGTTTTACTAGCATCGTATCTCCATCCAGGCTGACATGGAGAATGAATATGTAGATATCTGAATCCTTTTATTTTTTTAGCCTTCTCTACTTTTCTTATTAGGTCCATTGGCTTAGCTATGCTCATTGTGGCCACATAAGGAACATTATGAGCCATCATTATCATGGGTACGTCCTTTTTAGGCCTGTCCTCTCCAACTTTCCATTCCTTTCCGGGAGGTGATGTAGTAGTCCAAGCCCCATATGGAGTTGCTCCAGATCTCTGTATTCCTGTATTCATGTAAGCCTCGTTGTCGTAACAAATGTATATTACGTCATCGTTTCTCTCTGCAGCTCCAGAAAGAGCCTGAAGTCCTATGTCTGCCGTACCACCATCTCCTGCTATTCCAACTACGTTTACGTCCTCTACACCCTTTATCTCTAGTGCCGCTCTTATTCCGGAAATGACTGCCCCAGTGTTCTCGAAGGCGGTGTGTATGAATGGGACTTTCCAAGAAGTATAGGGATGAGTAGAGCCGAATACTAGGAGACAGCACGCCGGTGTGTGGACTATAGTCTTCTTACCTAAGACCTTCATTATCATCCTTATTGCAATGGGTGCCCCACATCCTGGACAGGCAGTATGGCCTGAAACGAAAAGCTCCTCTTGTGGTAGATCCCTAAGGCTCTTTATCAAATAAATCACCTCCTCAAACCAATCCAATGCATCCTCTCTTCTTTTTTCTTTGAGGAGTCCTCCATGTCCTTGAAAATCCACTTTATTTCATCAGTTCTGATGTCCCTGCCACCTATTCCAGATACGTAGCTGTTCACAAGTGTTTCCTCACCGTAAAGAGAGTCTCTAACCTCCAAGTAGACTGGAGGCCTAGATCCATAGGAATGAGCTCTGTCTATCACCCCAATGGCCTCTCTTTCCCTGAGCAACTCTCTTATCTCCTCTCTCGGGAAGGGCCTGAAGACCCTTATCCTGAGTATCCCCACTTTCTTCCCCTCCTTCCTTAGTTCGTCCACTGTCTCCTTGGCAGTTCCGCTTAGAGCTCCCATTGTAACTAGAACGTACTCCGCGTCCTCTAGCATGTATCCATCTAGTACATCGTATTTCCTCCCGAACAGTTTGTGAAATTCTTCTTGGGCCTTTGGTATTTCTTTCCTAGCAGCCTCCATACCTTCTTCCATTCTATACTTGAATTCCATGGTGTAATCTGGAGTGACCAAGGGACCTAGAGTCATTGGATTATCAACGTCTAGTTTATACTCTGGCTCATATGGGGGGAGGAAGTCTCTCACTTCATCTTCATCTGGTATTTCAACTGGTTCGTACGTATGGGAAAGAGTGAACCCATCCAGATTGACCATGGTGGGCAGCATTACTTCTTTGCTCTCGGATATCCTGTAGGCTTGAACTATGGTGTCTAGGACCTCTTGGTTGTTTTCACAGAATATTTGTATCCATCCAGAGTCTCTCTCGAACATGACGTCTGAGTAATCGCACCATATGTTTATCGGAGCTGCTAGCGTCCTATTGACTACAGCCATCACTATGGGTAGTCTCATGGAAGCAGCTACTACCACCATCTCGTGCATTAAGGCCAATCCCTGAGAGGAAGTAGCGGTGAAAGTTCTAGCTCCGGTTGCAGATGCTCCTATGCAAGCACTCATTGCGGAATGTTCTGATTCTACTTTTATGTATTTGGCTTTTAATTCCCCATTGGATACGAACTGAGAGAGATATTCCACTATAGTGGTCTGTGGGGTTATAGGATAAGCTGCTATTACCTCGACTCCAGAGATTTTGGCCCCATAGGCAGCTGACATGTTCCCACTCATGACTCTCACTTCAGGCAAGAGATCACCTCCTCACCATCTCTATCGCTTTGACGGGACAAACTTGGGAGCATATTCCACAACCCTTGCAGTACTCGTAATTTACTTCCACTTTGTTCTCCTCTTCTAGCCTGCTTATTGCTGCGTCTGGACAATATATCCAGCACAGAAGGCAATACACACACTTATTCTTGTCTATGTTTGGTTTGAATGCTCCCCATCCACCAGTCTTATTTCTTGTGGAATTTCCTGGATCCAATATTGCCGGGAGTGGGGGTAACTCTCTGAGACCTTCCTTCAAGCTCTACACCTCCAATACCTTAGTCTCGGAATATGCTCTCTCAGCAGCCCTAGCGTTCTCCTCTGGCTTTGCGGGAGACATTCTCCTTATGGAGTCCAAAACTGTCTCTATTTTTACTTCTCCAGTAGCTTTGGCGAATGCTCCCAATATAGCTGTGTTAGTTATGGGCACTCCCAATATGTCCAAGGCTATGGTGGTGGCGTCAACAGTTGCTACCTTTGAGCAAGTTTCACATGCTATGTCCTCTGGGTTCCTCTCGGTATTGACTATGAGGATTCCACCCTCTCTCATACCTTCAGTTACTTTGACTACCTCTAGCAAAGTTGGGTCTAGGACTACAACGTAATCTGGTTCATAAACGTGGGACCTGACTCTTATCGGTCTGTCGTCTATTCTAGCGAATGCCATTACTGGCGCCCCTCTTCTCTCGGCCCCGAAGAAAGGAAACGCTTGGGAATATTTTCCCTCTCTGAATACAGCATCCGCAAGAATCTGTGCGGCAGTAACTGCTCCTTGACCTCCTCTTCCATGAAACCTTATTTCCCTCAAGAACATCCCCCGGGCCAGAGGATGGGGAGTTCTCTTATAACCTTAACTGAGCTCACTCTCCCTAGGGGAGAGAAGTTGCTGGGATTAGTGCATGTGTATACTGGAAACGGAAAAGGAAAGACTACTTCAGCCCTTGGTCTGGCCTTAAGAGCATCTGGCCATGAGATGAGGACCCTTTTCGTTCAATTTCTCAAAGGAAGAGAGAGCGGTGAGGTAAAGGCTCTAAAAGGAAACAAATTCATAGACATAGAGACCTTCGGGACAGGGGAATTCTTCACTGAATCTAAGAGAGATTTGTTCCTAGAATATTGTAGGAAAGGGCTTGAGAGGGTAAGAAATGGAATGAGGAGTGGGAGGTATCACATAATAGTATTAGATGAGGTAAACGTGGCAATGCACCTAGGCCTAATCGAGGAGAAAGAGATACTCTCGTTGATGGAAACCTCTAGAGAACTCGGAGTTGAGCTGATTCTCACAGGTAGAAATGCTCCGAAGAGTGTAATAGAAAGAGCAGACCTAGTCACTGAGATGGTCGAAGTGAAGCATCCATACAACTCGGGAGTGAAAGCCAGGATGGGGATCGAATGGTAGAGATCGAGGCCAAGTTAAGAGGTCATCCCAATCTCAGAAGAGTCATTGAAAGGCTAGGAGGCAAGAGCTTAGGGGTAGTAGACCAGGAGGACATTTATCTATTTCATCCGAGGATAGAAATGAAAGATTGTGCCTTAAGAGTTCGAATAGAGTGTTCTAATAATTGCAAGAGTGTAAAACTCTGTTATAAGGGTCCAAGACTAACTATAGGGATGGTAAAGCAAAGAGAAGAGATAGAAGTGCATGTCGATGACTTAGATAAGCTATTGAGCATATTCCGCAATCTAGGATTCGAAGTAGTGGCCACAGTAAAAAAGAAAAGAGAGATATTCTCCCTTGGCAGAGTAGAAATACATCTGGATGATGTGGAAGAGCTAGGAATGTTTCTGGAAATAGAGGGAAATTCCCGAAGCGAGATAGAGAAAGTAATATCTGAATTGGGTCTCAGCGAGAAGGAAGTAGAGAGAAGGACTTACCTAGAGATGCTCCTCGGGGGCTAAAGAATGAAAAAAGTCCCTGGACTGGGGAAAAGGACTAAAGAAATTCTTATCAAGAGTTTAGGTAGCGAAGACGAGATACTAAGCTCAATAGAAAAAAGAGATGTTCTAAAACTAATAAATGCCGGATTGCCACCTAGAAGAGCTGTGGAACTAATAAAATCTTTTGAGTACAGTAAACTCGGTTGTAAGGATGTTCTAGCCACTAAATTATCGAAGGAAGTGCACAGGAAGCTAATCTCAATCGTGAAGAGTTTTTGCTCTATGGAAGAGACTAGAGTGAGAATTGATTTGTTTTTCCCATTGCCGAGGGGTGGAGAGAGAATTTGCCGAGAGAGGATGAGTGAACTGTTATCATACAAAAATTGGGTCAAGAGACTTATGGAAGAAATAGGGCCAGAAGGAATAGAAAAAATCAGAAAGATAGTATCTGGTGTGAAAAGGCCGAGAAAATCCGAGATAGATATGGAGTTCTCTAGGGTTCTCATATCTAGGGAGAGAGTCAACACGAGGTACACTGAGGTACTAGACCCTTCCTCGGTAATTGACTACTCCTCTCTCCTCGAGAGATATGACTTGGTGTTAATTGGTGAAGATTGCTCAGAGATTCAAATAGATGGAGAATTGACTCCTATAGACGAAATAGAGATCTCTCCAGAGGTAATACTAGAGAACTTCCTGCCGAACTACGAGTTCATAAAAGCTTGTGCAGATCTCTCCGAATTTTTCAAAGAATTCTCCGAAATGAATGAAATAAAAGAAAAAATAGATTCTTTTCTCCGTTTGAGAAAAGAAAAAATTAAGGAACTAAGCAAAATAGAAGAGATAATCACAGAAGTCGAGAACTGGATGAACGATGAGTTCTCCAAGAGGGTTGGCGAGTTGAAAATAAGCCTAGGTGGAGATCAAATTTTGAGGGCCCTCAGAGGAGAGACTATAATACCGGAGGAATTAGAGAGGAAATACAACGAGGTGATTGAGGAAGCCATATCCCTCCTGAAAGAGAGGACTGGGGTAGATGAGAGAATCTTAATTGAGCTCATTCCTGAGAAACTATCATACCCAATTGAGTTCAAAAACAAAGACTTAGTAAAGTCTGAAATTAGAAAAATTTTAGCCACGGTAGACATTCAACTAAAGAGAGAATTGGCTAGATATTTGAAGGGAAAGGAGAAATTACTGACAGATGCCTATGATGAAGTGCTGGAAATTGACTATAAGTTGAGCTTGGGGCTTTTCGCTATGGAATACGATCTAAAAGAAGTTAAAATATCTGAGAGTGGAGGAATTGGATTTAAAAATGCTAGAAACATATTTTTAAATGGGAAAAAAGTAGATCCTGTTAGTTATGAGATAGGAGAAACTCCAATGGGATTTCCCACCAAAGGAGAGAGAGTGGTCCTATTAACCGGGGCAAATAGTGGGGGAAAAAGCACTCTGTTGGAAACAATCGTGCTTCTTCAGACCATGGTACAATCTGGGATTCCTCCTCCTGTTGATGAGGGTTACTTCTCATTTTTCGACGAGATATACCTTTATGGAAAATTCGTAGGGTCTAGTGGTGCTGGAGCATTCGAAAAACTCCTTAAGGAAATATGTCCTATCTCTCTAAAAGACGGGAAGAAGAAATTGGTTCTAATAGACGAGATAGAAACTGTAACTGAACCAGGAGCTGCAGCCAAAGTGATATCTGGAATAATAGAGGCTTTCCTAGACAATGAAGGAATACACTCGGTTATAGTCACACACCTCGGGGAAGAGGTGAGAGAGCTTCTCAGTGGGAAAGGAATACGAATCGATGGAATAGAAGCAAGAGGTCTGAATGAGAATTTGGAACTAATAGTGGACAGAAGCCCAATATTTGGGAAGTTAGCCAGAAGTACACCACAGTTGGTTGTAGAGAGGATGTATAAAACTTCCAAAGGAGAGATCAAGAAAATATACGAGAGAATACTTAATTTCTTCTCACAAGAGTAGAGTGATTCTGACTATCTCAGATCTCCTGAAATCAAACTCCTCCCCTGAGTATTTCCCTCGAGATTATCATCCTTTGGACCTCTGAGGTTCCCTCCCCTATTTCCATTAGTTTGGAGTCTCTGAAATACCTCTCCACTGGATATTCTTGAGTGTAGCCGTATCCTCCATGGATTTGTATTGCCTTGGTGGTTATCCACATTGCTGCCTCAGAGGAGAAGAGTTTCGCCATGGAAGCTTCC
>Ga0164318_10002927_pt1 | contig 16013 bp, 13 predicted proteins | sample GuaBasSedimGuay9_FD_113734 | JGI IMG/M metagenome (GOLD analysis project Ga0164318, IMG submission 113734) | Subseafloor sediment microbial communities from Guaymas Basin, Gulf of California, Mexico - Guay9, Core 4571-4, 0-3 cm | ecosystem: Environmental > Aquatic > Marine > Hydrothermal vents...
ATATTCCCGATGTATTCGTTCCTCCATGGGGGCTTACCGCAAGTCCCGATTCCGATCGAATAGTTCTTCAATGGTACGCTCCATGGATCGGCCCCGGAATATCAATAAAGAGCTACCAGCTGTACAGGAGCGAAAGAGGAGGGGGGGAACTTTACCTGACATCCATTCCCGGCAGTGAGACCACCTACACCGACTTTGATGTCCGTCCGGGAAGGGCTTACTGGTACTACGTCGTTGCTCTGAACGATATTGCATACACGAACAGGAGCAACAGGATCAAATCTTCCCCTGACACCAAACGGCCCAGTGTATCCATAGATTTTCCCAAGGATGGCACATACTTCAACACGTCATCCGTTGAGATTCTTTATACCGGCAGTGACAATATAGCATTGGACAGGTTCGAGATAGTTCTCGATGATGAGTTTCCCCTCGACAACGGATTGTGGACAAATGTCACCTTCGACAATCTCTCAGAAGGAATTCATCATGTGGATGTGACCGCGTTCGATCTTGCCGAGCACCAACGTACCGCATCCGTTACGTTCACCGTTGACCTGTCCCCTCCGTTCATTTCATTTAACGTATCCGGCAATGAACCTCTCATTACCGGAAAAACGGATCTGGAGCTATCCTGGAACGCATACGATCCCGTATCGGGTGTCAAGGATTTCCGCATCTCCCTTGATGACTCCTCATATTCGAGCATAGGGATCCAGACAAGCTATTTGTTCCATGATCTGGAGCCAGGATATCACGACATCAGGGTTCAGGCATATGATATGGCGGGAAATCACCGCAATGATTCGGTAAGGATCCTTGTGGACCCCGACAAACCGCATCTGTCCATCCATCATCCTGTCAACGGGTACATGAACAACACGGGAGATGTCCACGTCGCGTGGACGGGGACGGACAGCGGATCCGGTGTGAAGGGCTACTCCATCAGATACGACCTGGGAGATTGGATCGATATAGGAATTGTGAATGAATACCTTCTCAGGGATCTTGACGAGGGCGTGCATCACATTTACGTGAAGGCCCTGGATCTGGCAGGCAACGAGGTCATTGTCAGCAGCATGATCATCGTGGACCGTACACCTCCTCTTGTTAACATTCAGGTTCCGGAGGAGAACGGTCTATATTCCGAAGGATTCATTCTGGAATGGACCGCGTCCGACCTCCTTTCAGGTGTTGGAGAAGCAATGTTCAAGGTGGATAACGGCAGCTACAGGATCCTCGGGGAGGGCGAACCGTTCGAGCTGGAATACACCAGCGACGGTGTACACCGGCTCGTTTTAGAGGTAAGGGACGGGGCCGGAAATTCCGAGATCCTGACACGGCAATTCTATTTCGATACAAAAAAACCCAGGGTTGTCTCGGCCCTGCCGACCGGGAGAGATGTTCCCGTTGATGCATCAATAATCATAGAATTCAGCGAGCAGATGAACACGTCCTCCGTGAAGGTTGACATAAATGATCTGGATGGTTCGTATGAGTGGAATGGCAGCAATCTAACCTTCGTTCCCTCTTCAATACTGGAATATGATACAAAATACTCAATCCAGGTAACAGGATCCGATCCCGCCGGAAACCGCCTCTCTCCCTTCTCATGGTACTTCATCACCGAAGTGAATCTCACAAAACTGAGCGGACTCGTGAGAGGATTCATCATGGATGTGAACGGCACTCCAATTGCAAATGCATCCATAAGGTTCGCCTCGGGCGAGAGAACCTATTCGGATGGGGACGGTTGGTTCTCCATTATACTTCCCGAAGGCGATAACCATCTGATAATCTCGTTTCCCGGTTATCGAGAGACCAAGTTCGATTTCAGGGTCAAGGGAGGGGAAATACTCGATCTTGGAGATATCCCGATAAGACCCGAAACGGGGGGCGAAACATCAGAATCCGGTTCCAACGGCGGATACTGGATCGTCGTTATGACCGTGGTGATAGTCATTCTTCTTTTACTCCTCCTGATCGGATGGCAGGTAAAGAGAACAATTGATTACAAACGCATGCCGCCCGTCGAGGATGAATGGTTCGCCGGCCCCGTGCCATCCGGAAGATCCGTGAGTGACCCTTCGGGCATGTCGACTGAGGATAGAAAGGATCTGGAGGACAAACTGAGAATGTGAATGAGAAAGAGAACGTGAAGACATCGTATGGATTCATTCTCTCCGATCCTTGAAACCTTCAAAAGAACCTGTCAAGGGAGACCTGGGTCCTGCCGGAAGATGCACCAACCATGGCCTCTATATGTTTTTCGACGCTGTTTTTCGAGAACCCCAGCTCTCCTACGAGAAAATCCATCACCCCATCCATGTCCGGTCCGGAACCTTCCGTAGAATAATCATCTGTCACATCGGGATCGAGGAATATCCTCCTTACACTGTCGAATTCCAGAAGAGGTATCCTTTCCCTTTCACAAGCATTTTCCAGATTTCCGTATTTTCGAATGAGCTTCAGAGCCTTCTTTGGACCGATGCCTTTCACTCCCGGATTGAAATCGGTTCCCACGAGTATGGCAATATCCACAAGCTGTTCCCTGGTGATGCCGAGCGCATCCAGCGTTTCTTCCAGGGATATGATCTCCGGTTGAACCGAGATATATGCTTTCTTTCCTGCGATCTTTCTTTTGCCAGAAACCGCAAGATTCCTTACAAGACGTGGTGTCCCGAAAAGGAGAGAATCGAAATCCTGCGATGATGCGGCGAACACGTCACCCTTTGCACACATGTACGAGGCCTGTGCCTCTCCATCCGCGGGTGCGATCACACGAGGAATGCCCATCAGATCCAGGAGCCTCAAAGCATTGTTAACCATCTCATCTGTCAAACGACTTGTCTGCATGGCCTTTGTTCTGGCCCTTTCCATATCCCCCACCCTGAGAGCTTCCTCCCATTCCTTCAATGCATCCTCTTTCCTCTTCCTTCTGAGATCCAGGGTCCCTTTCTTCAGTTCATTCGGCTCTCCATCAAACACGAATATCGGTTGTATTCCTCTCGATACCAGATGGCTCGTTCTTGACAGCAGCCCCTTCAGGTGCGAGATCACGATTCCATCCTTCGTTGAAAGGGGATATCCCTCGGGCGTTCTTATCGATGAAACGAATTGATACAGCACGTTGTAGGCGTCGAAGGCCACATGCTTTCCCGAAAGTTCTGCCTCGGCAAGCTCCCTCTTCGCAACGAGATCCGAAAGCTTGACACCCATGAAGACCCGAATCCAAGTAAATGCTATCAATCTTTCCATGCTTTTAATATGTTAGATAGGAAATGCTCCCTCATGAGATCGATCCTCGTGGAGCCTGTCCTCCTTCTCATATTCCTTATTCTCGTTCCACCTTTCGTCATGGGTCAATCCGGATCATCAATATTTATCGAGAATCCCCGGATTGATCCCTCCGACCCGGTGACGGGAGAGGAGACAAGAATCTCATATTATCTGATCCTGAACTCCACCTGCATACCCAATGGATCCCGTTTGAGGGTCGGTGAAGAGATCTACCCCGCAGTCTTCAACGAATCCGCATTCGATCCCGAAAACGAAAACGTTTTGTTCTTTGAAGCTTCACTAACACCGCAGACATCCGGGAAGCTGAAGGTTCTCATCGAAATTGAAATGAACGGGACCTGGAACGGAGCAGGCAGCTTCATCCTCGATGTGGAGGAAAAAGCGGCTTCGGATGAAGATACCATACTCGGGTTTCCGAAATGGTACTGCTCAATCTCAATAATACTCGTCACACTGGCAGTCATCTTCTTCACATGGTCCTACTTCAAGGGAAGATCCATGCAGAAAGCAAAGGGAAACGATGCTGCGGCGGGAATGGTTTTCTGTTCCTCCTGCGGAAAGCCCGTCAAGAAAGATGACATTATATGTCCATGGTGCAAAACCACTCTGGATGATGAAGAGTTCATCTGTGGCAAATGTAAGAAACCCGTATCGTCCAGTGACAGGAAATGTCCGCACTGCGGTGCGGTCCTTGCGGATCCATACGACAATGCGGTTCAGGAAATCCCCTCCGTTAGGAAGAAGAAACCCCTCTCGAAGACCATCGAGATATCTCCTTCTAAAAAGAGAAAATGCCCGGAATGCGGAAATATTCTGCTTGATGACGAAACAAAATGCCCCCTGTGCGGATACGAATGATAAACTGGAAAAGGCCTGGAACGAACGTGCAACACCATGCAAGATGGGTTGAATATCTGCCAGTAGGATGGATTGTCTGAAGGAAAAAATTGAATGCTTCTTTCGACAATATAAGAAAATGGTTGTCAGCCGAAAAGCGTTTCTGAAAGTGTACGAACTATATGGGGTTCCGACGCTTCTCCTCCTGTCATCAATCTGAAGGATCTCATTATCGATCTCACCAGGAAATCCACACCGGAAAACGGTTCTCCTCCCCTTGACTCCACAGCCGAAAGGAATGGTGTCCATCTCGTTGTTATGTTCAGCTCCAATCCATAGAAGGGGCTGAGTTTCTTTACCATCTCGGATATCTCCATCATCGGGTCTGATGTACCCCTCACAACCTTGGTTTCGAATGGAATGGAATTGATGATCATATCGAATTTCAGACCGGGTTTCTTCAGTGCCTTGAAGGATGTTCCCTTCACCTTACCATTCAAGGTTGATGCCATCTCTCTCGTTCTGTCGCTTCCACTCCCGGCGATGTAGGTATCCATCCCCATCATGGATGCGGCCACGGCCGCGGCCCTTCCCGAGGCTCCGGTTCCAAGAACCAGCACCCTGGAATTCGGTTTGACCTTGAGCTTCTTCAGAATGTCTCCCATGCCGTATATCTCGCTGTTGTAACCCAGTTTGTTCCCTTCCTTGAAGATTATCGTATCTATACTGCCAACCGAATTCGACCTCGGGTCCACCCAATCCATGTATCTCAACGCGGAACTGCGGAAAGGCATCTCTACAAGGGCTCCCCTTGCACCCATCCTGGCACAGAACTGTATTCTTTTTTCGAATTGTTCCGAAGGGGACCTTATCGGGATCATCACCATTTCATGCCCCATCTCATTGAACTGTGCATTGAAAACCTTTGTCTTGAAAACGAGATCGAATGCACGACCTATCTGAAATAGCAATCCCGTATCCTCCTTGAGAAAGCGGTCCTTCAACGACCAGCTGCTGGTCATTTCGCTTCCTATGAGGCCGATGGACCTCCAGACCTGCTCCCTTTCCGAAAAATAACCCTTCACCCCTCCGGATATGTCCGATCTCGATGAACTGCCGATATCGAATTCTGCCAGAGATATCATTTCCGATCTGAAAAGGGGAGTGATCAGGGAAAGAAGTTCTTCCCACTCCCCCGTCACATTGAAAACGACCTTCTTGTTCTCGGCCCATCGCCGAACGGATGCGGTTGTTCGTATGAACCGCATAAGTGAGTCCTTGTCATGAATGTTTGCAGCCACCTTGTAACCGTCGAATGAATCCTTATCGATCCCCTGAGGGGGTGACCATTCCTCTCCTTTCCTTACCAATTCCGAAAGGAGTACCCTGCTTCCGGCGCGTCTTGCAAGAGAAATAAGCTCTCCCCTCTTCTTCTCCGGAATATCCTGTTCTATTTCCACCCATGCAAACCCCTGGGCCGCTATCATTCCGAGAAGGTCCAATCTCACGCTCTCCGGAAGAATGGATTCGTCGATGGACCCTCCATGTCGCGATGGTCTGAGTGATGCTATTGCTGAATGTTTTATGAAAGAGGCGACCTGTATCACATTCACACCAAATCTTGCCCGACTCTCTGGGGAAGGTGCTATTTTGAATGTATCGAAGGGGACCTCCACCAGAACAACCCCCCTGCTCCTTGCGGAGAAGTATCTCTTCCGCAATGCTTCAACGGAAGGTCCTTCCAGGACGACCACTCCCCACGGAGGAACGGGGATTCCCGCATCTTCTACCATGTTCCTGCCTTTACTACCAAAACGGATGTCATTAATATATGATGTGCCCCCCATCATCTCCGTGGATGCTGAATCTATCATGAACTGGGCTCTCTTTTTCCTCATCTCCTCCCCGATGAGCCCCCGAATATGTCCGTATCCGGTCCCTTCCCTCTCGATATCCCGTTTCAGGAATTCAATGGCATCCTTGCTTATCATACCGTTCGGATACTGTATATATATATCCTTTATTAGGGCGTTCAAGGGATTACCCGAGGTAGGCCCATGATAACTATCCCATCAACTTTATGATGGCCTCTGCCGGTTCTCCTTCCGACTCTTCAAGAGCCTTCAGAGCGGAAGCACGGTCTGCCCCCGTCTGATCCATCACGAGTTGAATGTCCTCCTCGGGTATCTCGGTTCCCAGGGATCTTTCGCTTACCTTTCCCTGGATCTGGAAGGTTCTCTCTCCCTGAACATTCATTATGGTCACTGCGGGATTCTCGATCACGATCTCCTTCGATCCCGTCTCGATGACAACCTTCCTGACATCCTTGAGCTCCTCCATATTGAGCCCCATCTTTCTCATCATTCTCTCCATCTGGCGTGGGTTCATTCTTCCGGGCATCATGGGATCAACTTCCGGCAACTCAAATGTCCCTGGTCAACAGCCAGCTCTGATAACCGGTCATATTACCGGTGGTATCCGTTTTGAACTTCATGTTCTTGAAAAGGGTCAATTTATCGTGGGTTCTATGTCCGGTATCGTAAAGTTCCACGATAACCTTGGAAACACCTCTCTTCTTCATCTTTTTTATGAAGAACTTCAGGAATCCTTCAGGGAGCCTCTGATCATCCCATTCATCGAAAGAGAAACCATTGACCTTGACCTGGCTTCCATCTATCTCGTATTCCATGGAGCCAAGGCGCCTCTGGGTATCATAGTCGTACATCGTAAGAGATCTCACTTCTCCGGTGGCCGTCGGACGAATGAGTTTGGATTCATATCCCACGCTCTTTCCGGAGAAAAGCCCCGTTCTGATCTTATCGTATTCCAGATCCACCATACCGACACCTCGGTTACGCAAGACATCGAGTTAAACCGGGCTTGTTTACTTATTTCTTTCGTTTGGTGGGTTGAAAGATATTATATGTTCGAATCCTGTTCGTTTGCTTCCGATCAACTCTCCCTTTTCAATTATCGAATATCTTTGAAGAATACGTTATTACTTGATATTCCATCTCCATTGGAAATGAAGGTACATTAATTATAAATAGCATTTCTGTGATTAATGATCTACCTTCGGGATGGGATGCAGCCATGAGCATATGCGGGGATCTCAATTGCAGCAAGTGCTGCCATGACAGGGAGGTTGTTCTGACACACGATGATGTGGACCGGCTTCTCACAATGGGGCATTACGAACAGACATTTGCAAGACCTTCAAGACACGGCCACAATCTGAAAGAACTCATATTCGAGAACGGGACCTGCATCTTCTTGAAAGATGGCAAATGCTCGGTATATCAAAACAGGCCAACGGCCTGCAGGATATTTCCTTACGTTACAGAGGACGGAAAGGATGCAATCGACAGCGGATGTCCCCATGGGGATATCTTCAGGAAAGATGAAATATTCATTTCCACTGGAAGAGATGGTTTCAAACACATAATAAAAGATGTGGAGAGAACCATCTCAACCGCCATAGAGTGAAAGGATATGAGTGATCATCAGATGGCATTCATTCCCGGGTTCTTTCATGGAAGGACGGATGTACTGTCAAGATAACAGCATGGTTGTCAAAATGGTCGATTCATTCAACCATTCTTTCTTCTTTCGAAATCCTCCCTTGAAAAGAAAAGGATCAGAACAATGGATGTCGCAAGAATAAGGTTCAGGTTCAGAGGGCCCAGGTATATCCCCCTTACAAGAAAACCCAGGAATGCAATTATCAAAGGGAACGTCCATTTCGAACCCCTTCTCGTGAGATACGCTCCCAGAGCAAAGGCGGCACCAACCAGTAGATATGTGCCCGCCAGAAGGTAATTCCATCCAAGTGTAAGACCTTCCTGCAGCCTGGATACTGTCGCTTTTTCCAGCTCCAGTTCGATCTGAACGGACGTCCCATCTTCAACGACTATATCGGAATAGGTGATGTCAAGCACATCCCTGCCTGTAATTACTATGGATACTATCCCGGATGTTACGTTCAGATACAGTGCCTGTCCTTCGGACAATCCATCCATGGAAACCTCGATAAAACCGTATAACGGATCCAGCACTCCCAATGAGAGGTCTTCCACATCATCGGGTAATTCCAGCATAATATCCATACGTCCGGTCGGGGGCTCGAATCCCCGAGCAATTCCGAATAGAGATGCCACCCATGGTGTGATATTAAGTTCTTTACCGGGTATGAAGTGCCAGATCGAGATGTTCTCCATGGAACCGGCTGCCAGGGCTATCGTGCCGTTTCCCCGGATCTCGTAACTGTTCGATCCGTTCTCTATTGTATGGTTCGTCATCTGCCCCGTGCCATTTCCTATCCCGATCATCCTGCCCGCAAGAGAATCAAATCCAAATGTGTTTACATTAATCGTCAACGATCCGTTTTTTACTGCGGAATTCCCGTAAGGGGCCACCACCATCTCCTCGTACAGTATTATGTCCTCTCCGGAGGAAATATTGTTCACCGAATCCTCCAGCTTACCGTCGATGTCCTCTTTCGGGTATACGAGCCGGGTGGCTTCAACCGGGACATACCCCGCCTTATAAAATTCAATGGTGATTATACCAACATTCACCTCTTCCATCAGAAACCTGCCGGATTCGTTGGTGAAGGTTGTTTTCTCATCGAGGCCCACCATGACACCGCGCACCGGTCTTCCTTCCTCATCGATCACATAACCGCATATATCGGATATTTCCCCGCTTGTATCAAGTTGATAATTCCGGTATGCGATGTACCCTCCCAAAAAAGAAGTGGAGATGGCCAGAAGAATGAACATAACAACTGCAACCCATAACCTGGTTCTCATCTTTGCACCTTCCGGGAACATCGTTAACCATGATATTAATATATAGCCTCTTTCAGGGAGATATCTCCAGTTCCATGGTGAATGAAACGGATGAGTTTCCCTTGATCTCATCCGGTGGAACATACCTTATACTTTTTGTTCTGATACCATCCGCTATCTTCTTGACATCTCCAAGGTGAATCACATCCAGATCACCGTGATCCAGGTGAGATGAGATCCCTTTGATATGGCCCTCTCCGACGACCGCCAGCAGATGCGGGAAGTCCCTGTTTAGAGCTCTTATCCTCCGGGACATGTACGTATCCCTGTAATCAACTATCCTTTCCTTCAACTGTGGGAATACCCTGCCGAACTGCTCCATGGCCAGATCAGGATCGTTTTCCACCTGTTCTATACCTTTTTCTATCTGTTTCTTCGGTAGAAAGGAAGCGCCTATTACCGAACCGAACAATTTCAATCTCTGCATCAAGGGAATGTCACTGAGAATGTTGTTTACCATTGGTGTGGCTTCGACATCAATGAAGAAATGGGGAATGTTCATTTCCTGGGCGGCTTCAACTGCTCCAAGCATCTCCTCACCAACATCCGCTCCCTGGCTCTGGGCTGCCCGATCATAGACCTTCTGAAGTCTTTTCAGAAGGAAAGGAGCATCCTCGGACCTGTCAAGTCCCTGTTCAAGTGCTTCAAACCTAAAACGATCGAGTTCGACACAGACGGCATGCGGTCTTCTCTGGTAAATGATATACTTGACAGCTTCTCTTATCGAGAAGACGTGACCGATACCTACCAGGGTGATCATTTCTGTAGACCTCGATCCTTATGATGATTCATTATCCGATAAACCTTTTTTGGAATCTCATACACCGAGATCATTTAGGTCCTCGCCAATTTCAAGGGCGAATTTCTTCAAAAGCTTCCTGGCGGCATCGTTCATTTTCTCTGGCGGGTCGATGTAAACAACGACATAGAGATCTCCATGGTCGCCGGTTACCGGGTCGGGAAATCCCTCTCCTTCTATCAGGAACTCCGTCCTTGACCGGGTTTTCGGAGGGATCCTTAGTGTTCTCCTTCCTTCGAGTGTATTTACACGCTGCTTTCCACCGAAAACCGCCTTTGGAAGGGATATGGATTCTTCTATGTAGAGATCGTTGTCAACCCTTCTCATATTCTCTTCCTCTGCCACGTTGACAGTGACAAGGAGATCACCCCTGGGTCCTGATCCAAGACCGTGGCCCCCTTTACCGTTAAGCTTGATGATGGCTCCATCCTCCACACCCGCAGGCAGGGTGACCAGCACCTTATCAACACCGTTCACCAACCCCACACCCGAGCACTTCCTGCAAAAATGCTGCATCAGGATGCCTCTACCGTTGCAGGTGGAACATACAACCCTTTGATTAACGTAACCCTGAGGTGTCTGGACCGGAGCAAGGAGGGCACCCGAGCCCCTGCAGGTGGGGCACTGAGTGACCGTGGTTCCCGGTTCGGCACCCGATCCTCCGCATCTGTCACAGGTGATCGGCATCGAGATATCCACGTACCTTTTCATTCCGTTGAAAGACTCGGAAAAACTGATGTTTAGTTCGATCTTCACATCGGATCCTCTCTGGGGAGCTATCGGAGGACCTTGATATACGTATCCGTTTGAGGAGGCCCCCATCATGCCATTCGGAGATTGTTTCCCTCTGAGCAATTCGAGATCATACTTCTCCCGCTTCAGAGGATTTGAAAGAACCTCGTAGGCTTCCTTCACCTTCTTGAATTTCTCCGCAGCCCCCATGGGGTCCTGATTGTTGAGATCGGGATGAAGGTTCTTTGCCAGTTTCCTGTAGGCCCTCTTCACTTCTTCCTGAGTGGCATCCTCTTCGATGCCCAGAATGGCATAGTAATCATCTACCAATTGTTACCACCTTCGAGCATCTGGACCTTTATGTCCTTTTCTTATATTATTCTATCCAGAAGGAGATTCTTTCGATCTTCATCCGAATATGGAAAGTGAGTGGACATACGACATGCGATAGGGGCGGCCCCTCAAGAAAGCGGGCCGCTCCCTTCTCGCTATCAACGTCCTACTCTAGAACTTTGATCTTTGCTCCGCATTCGGGGCACTTCACCTTGATAGGCCTTTCCGGAGTGTCTATCTCTATTTCTGTCTCACATCTGGGACACTCGATTATTTCGGGTTCATACTCCTTCTTCTTCTTAGGTTTCGGCTTTGGTTTGGGTTTGGCCTTTTTCTTAGGTCTCTCCTCCTCTTCCTCCTCTTCCCTGGAGGGTTTCTTCTTGGGCTTCTTGGCCGATGGAGCCTCTTTCCTAGTTTTCTTTCCCTTGGAAGGTTTCCCGGTCTCCTTCTCTTCCTCCTTCGCAGGTTTCTTCTTCTTCGGAGGTGAACCCTTTATGGTGCCCTTTGCTCCACAATGCGGGCATGTTATTTTCAAGGGCCTCTTTGGAGAAGTTATCTTTATGGGTTTCTTGCACTTCGGACATTTGATTGTTATGGGTTCATATCCTTCCTCATCAACACCGGATACACCCTTGTAGGCATCTGCAAAGAGGTCCTGTGATTTCTCCGTAAGGTCTTCTATTGCCTCCTTCAACTCCTTTACATTCTTGCCATCCATCTTCTCCTTCAATGCCCTTATCGATCTCTTGGTGGACTTCATCTTCTTCTCGTCCAGCTTCTCCTCCAGTTCGATCATGGCCTTTTCCGTCGAATATATCAGGGCATCCGCCTGATTACGAAGTTCCGCAAGCTTCTTCTTCTTCTTGTCCACCTTCTCGTATTTGGAGGCATCCTCGATCATCTTGCTGACCTCGTCCTCCGTCACACCGGAAGAGGGCTGAATGGTTATCTTCTGCTCCTTTCCCGTTGCAAGGTCCTTTGCCGAAACATTCACTATGCCATTGGCATCTATATCGAAGGTCACCTCTATCTGGGGAATACCCCTCGGTGCAGGCGGTATCCCTATCAGATGGAATTTCCCCAGGGACTTGTTGTCCGAAGCCATCTCCCTCTCACCCTGCACGACATGGATCTCCACCGAGGTCTGATTGTCCTGTGCGGTCGAGAATATCTGGTTCTTCCTGCAGGGTATGGTCGTGTTCCTCGGAATCAGCTTGGAGGTCAGACCTCCCACCGTCTCTACACCAAGGGAAAGGGGTGTTACATCCAGAAGAAGAACGTCCTTGACCTCCCCGGTAAGAACCCCTCCCTGGATTGCAGCTCCCACGGCAACACATTCATCGGGATTTATTCCCTTGTTGGGTGCCTTCCCGAAGAACTCCTTTATGAAGTTCTGAACTGCGGGCATTCTCGTGGAACCCCCCACAAGAAGTATCTGATCGATCTCCTTGGGTGTCAGTCCCGCATCCTTCAGAGCTCTCTTGGTGGGCCCCTTTGTCGCATCTATCAGGTCCTCTGTCAACGACTCGAATTTCGCTCTCGTCAATGTGTAGTCAATATGCTTGGGGCCATCCTCATCCGCTGCGATGTAGGGAAGGTTGATGTTCGTATCCAGTCTCGAGGAGAGTTCAATCTTTGCCTTTTCAGCGGCCTCTTTCAGTCTCTGCATGGCATTCCTGTCCTCTCTCAGACTCAGGCCTGTCTCGTCCTGGAATTTCTCGATAAGCCAATCCATTATCCTAGCATCGAAATCATCACCACCGAGAAGGTTGTTTCCGGAAGTGGCCTTCACCTCGAAGACCCCCTCACCTATGTCAAGAATCGATACATCGAATGTGCCGCCTCCCAGGTCGAAAACGAGGATGGTCTGCTCGATCTCCTGCTTGTCAAGCCCGTATGCCAGTGATGCGGCGGTAGGTTCGTTTATTATCCTCAGAACATCGAGCTTGGCGATCCTGCCTGCATCCCTCGTTGCCTGTCTCTGTGGATCCTCGAAATATGCGGGGACTGTGATGACCGCCTTATCTATCTCCTCCCCCAGGTATTCTTCCGCATCCTTCCTCAACTTCCTGAGTATCATTGCGGATATCTCCTGGGGTGTGTACACCCGATCGTCCACCTTCACCTTGTATTTTGTACCCATCTTTCTCTTTATCGACGAGATCGTCCTCTCGGGATTTGTCACGGCCTGTCTCTTTGCCACATGTCCAACAAGTATTTCCCCATCCTCCGTGAATGCCACTACCGATGGCATTGTCCTGTGGCCTTCCGCATTCGGGATTACCACGGGTTCTCCGCCTTCCAATATGGCCATCGCGGAATAAGTGGTTCCCAGATCGATTCCAATTACCTTTGCCATTTTAACCCTCCTCGATGAATTCCGTTGCTTAAACTGTGGATTTCCCCCATTTTTTTTGAGGGGAATGTTGTGATTTTCCAACTATACATTAGTATAAATATATTTCCCTATTATTTATCAGTGGAATAAAAGGAAAAATACAAGTTTTCACTATACTGGACATATGTTTTTATCGGGCTGCAGATCACTCCTCTATCTCGTCCAATTCCTCGATATCCTCAACTTCGTCCATCTCCTCCTCGATCTCAGGTTTCTCCTCCTTCTTTTTCTTTTTCCCGGAGTCATCAAGAGGCTTTTCATCCTTTGCCTTGGAGAGTGATCCCTTTCGGGGTTTTCCCCCCTTGGAAACCTTCACCTTGGCAGGCCTGAGCACCATGCCATCAAGCAGATATCCCTTGGATTCCACACTTATCACTGTATTGTCCGGTTTGGATGAATCTTCCACCATATCAACCGCTTCATGAAAGTTCGGATCGAATGGTTCATCGAGAGGATCGATCGTCGTTATCCCGTTATCCTCCATAACCTTCATGAATCCCTTCTGAATTGATCCCAATCCCTCAAGGATGGGTTTGACCCCGGATCTCCAGGAGTTCTTGCTGGCTTCCTCCATGGCCCTTTCGAAATTGTCCATGACATCGATTAGACCCATGATAAGCTTCTTCGAACCAAGTTTAACCTGTCTGTCAAGATCCGATGAGCTCCTCTTCTTGAAATTGTCGAAATCCTTCTGGGTCCTGTCCAGCTTCTTCTCCAGGGCATTCACGACCGCAACCTTCTGGTTGAGTTCCGATTCCAAGGACTCCTTCTCGGACCTCAGATTCTCGAGTTCATCTTCCAGTATCTCGAATTCCTTCTCGAAGGATTCCTTCTCTTCCTTCAGGGATTCCAGCTCCTCCTTGAGCTTTCTTATCTCCTTCATATTCTTGAGGAGTCTCTTCTTTATACCATCCGATATGGGCATCTTCCTTGCCTTTATGGTTTCCTTTTCATCGGACATCTTTGTGCTCTTTTTTTTCGAGGAGGGGGAGCTCTCCTCCTCCGTATCCTCTTCTTCCTCGTCAAGGTCGAATTCGAACTCCTCCTCATTATTCATGCTAACCACGGACTCCTTTGGAAGTCTTGAAAGAACCGTTGGTAGATAATGTTTTTCTCGATATTTATCAAATGAAATATTACACCTCCCGAGGAATAATCGGAATGAATTGAGGTTCTGGGATGCTCTCAGGTTCTGTCCGCGGATAACGGGTCCACTCTGCTGGACATAAGGAGGGATTCCCATTTACCATAACAGCACGATTGGGGAGCCGGGAGATCCGCAACATCGTTCGTGATCGAGAATTCTCCTATACCGGATAGAACGACGTCATCACACTTTCCGCAGTTGTGAGCACCCCTTCTCTTTCCACCTGCAGTGGGTGATGACATGAGATGAATATCCTTCCCTGTTTCCTTCTTCGACTGACGCAGCACATCCACGAGGCTCCATAACCAGGGAGGGCGGTACAGCCCGGCAGCAAACAATCTCTCTACATGTGTGTTTGTTTGAATGTTCATTGGATTGACGGATATCCTGGAGCCGGGAAAGCTATCACGGATGTCTGCAATGGAGTTCTTCGCATCCTCCATTGACCCCCATTCTCCAAGAAGAGGAGGTTTGAGGAGCAGATATGTCTTTAGAAGACAACCCGAATCGATTATGAGATCCGCACCTTCCGCGTACTGGGAATAGGTGAAACCCTTCCTGATGTACCTTGCTCTAATTATATCGGACGAGGATTCCAATCCAATTGCCACTTCCAGGTCTGCAACAAACCGTCTCAATGCCGCAAGCTGCTTATCCTCAATGAATTCCGGCCTGCTTTCCACGAGAACCCTTGACGATGGCGCAGCATCACCGATCTTGGATATTATTGAGATCTGGGCATCCTTGGGGATCTCATTCGGGTCAAGGAAAGAACCCGATGTGAAAATCTTGATGTAGGGTTCGCTCTCGTATCGGTCCATTGCGTATTCAACCTGCATCAGAAGCTCCTTCTCGGAAACGGCATTCCTGTCCACATTGTTGTTGTACCCGCACATGGTGCATCCTACCTTTTTTGACCATGTGCAGCCGGGACCATCCAGTATCATTACCAGGGCATCTACCGCTCTTCCTCCGATCGAATCCCTCTCTTTCCAGACCGATAGAGGTCTGTTTCTTGTTCCGTCATCATCGGAGGCCCCGATATCCATGTCGATGACTAGGAATGTATGATATAAATCTGTATGTGCGGAATACCTTCAATGAATATCACCGAATCCTCATCGGCAAGTGAGGCGCCGATAAAAAGTGAGACACTATCCTCTCCCACGGCATTGATGCTGGTTACAAAGGCAACCGTTCGCAATATCGTCTCTCCGGGCGTGACTTCACCTCCGAAGAAATCTTCCGATACCCGAAATTGGATCTCATCCTTCTTCAGGATCCTTCCGAGGAGATTCTCATCGCAGACAGCCATAACACTCGTTCTGCCCTTTCCGTGGATCTTCATCAACATATTTCCCTGCAGTATATCACCTCAGAGAACAGAGTATTCACCCGATCTCGGTTCGAAGATGGCTCCCTCGTCCTGCAGCTTTCGCAGGTAGTTGTCGAGCTCCCTCTCCTCTATATTGAGTTCGGCTGCATGTATGACCAGATCCTTTCTCTTTATCCTTCCGTCCCTTGACTGCTCCTTTATCAATCTTACGATATCGTACATCCTGTCCTTTTGACTCTTGAAACCACTCCCCATCACACCATCGATATCGTATGTACCCG
>Ga0164318_10002928_pt1 | contig 16013 bp, 15 predicted proteins | sample GuaBasSedimGuay9_FD_113734 | JGI IMG/M metagenome (GOLD analysis project Ga0164318, IMG submission 113734) | Subseafloor sediment microbial communities from Guaymas Basin, Gulf of California, Mexico - Guay9, Core 4571-4, 0-3 cm | ecosystem: Environmental > Aquatic > Marine > Hydrothermal vents...
ATTTCCTCAATTGGGTTTTCAGTTAGAGAAACTCGTATAGTATCCCCTATTCCATGAGCTAGCAGATAGCCAATACCTGCTGCTGATTTTATTCTGCCATCCTCATCGCTTCCGGCCTCGGTAACTCCCAGGTGAATTGGGTAATGAAATCCTTTTTCATTCATTTTTTTAACTAGTAGCATGTTAGCTTCAATCATTACAATTACATTACTTGCCTTTAAAGAAAGGACGAGATTGTTAAATTTATTTTTATGACAAATATTAACAAATTCTATTATGGACTCAACCATACCAAGGGCGGTATTTCCATATTTGTAAAGAATTCTACTTGATAATGAGCCATGATTTACGCCAATTCGAATGGCAGTTCCGTGTTGTTTGCATATATTGAGCAAAGGAACAAGGTTTTGTTCAATTTCATTGTCTGCATCAACATCGTCAACCCCTCTAACTATTGAATATAACTTATTGTTGTTTATATAATTACCTGGATTAATTCGAACTTTCTCTACTATTTTAGCTGCAATCTCAGCTACTTTTGGATTGAAATGCACATCAGCAATTATTGGTATGTTGATGCCTTGTTTTTTAAGTTCAAATTTAATGTTACTCAGGTTTTCAGCCTCATTTATATTTTGAGTTGTAACCCTAACAAAATCACATCCTGCAAGTGCTAGCTCAACTATTTGAGAAACTGTAGCATCTGTATCCATCGTATTTGTAGTAGTCATTGATTGGATACGAACTGGATTTTTAACACCAAGGGTAACATTACCTATATTTACTATTGAGGACAAATAATTCACAATATGAAAATAATTATTAGTTGTTTTTATTTATATAAAGATATCACAACCTTACTAATATGACATATAGTAGTTGATTTTTTTCAAAAATAGTATTTTTTGCATAGCCATGTGCATGCAACAATTCCAATTTAATTCACTACTTTTGACGCATAAATTTGGGTTGTAGTTAAATATTTGGAGGAACGCTAGTGAGAGAAGTAATTAAAATAGGAAGGCTGAGGTGGTTACACATCAACGAACCCAATGAAGATGATTTTGACGAATTTGAAAATAAATACCATTTTCACCAACTTGACATTGAAGATTGTAGACAAACTAATCAACGGCCCAAGATTGATATTTACGATGATTATTTCTTTTTAATCTTGCATTTTCCTGTATTTGACCGACAAGATTTGTTTGTTAAACCTCGTGAGCTGAAAGTTTTTTGGGGTGAAGATTTTTTAATTACGGTTGGGAAAACGCACTGGGTAATTGATAAAATGTTTAAAGAGGCCAAGGAGCAAGACGACACAGGGATTGATTTTGAAATTGGCACATCGGATGCTTTGCTATATGCCATTCTTGAAAAATTAATGACAGAATCAGTATTTGTACTACGTAAAATTGGTCTTGAATTGGATTTACTTAATCGCGAATTATTTAGCGGTAAAGCACGTAAAACAATTGAGAGATTATCAGTAACTCGAAAAAACATTATTATAATTAACACAATGTTTAAACCTCAGCTGAGGGTACTTAACAAATTTGAATCGGGTAAAGTTGAAGGTTTTGCTGATAATATGGAAGATTACTGGGGTAATATTCTCGATTATTACAATAAAATGTGGGATATGACCGAAGATTATGGTGAGCTAATTGAAGGCCTATCAACTACCTTCGACTCAATGCAGACAAACAACACCAATGAAATAATGAAAATCCTTACTCTTATTTCATCAATAATACTCCCACTTACCTTTTTAACTGGTCTTTATGGAATGAATGTGTTATTGCCCTTGGAAAAAGACGATTCTACTTTTTGGGTAATTATAGTAACCATGTTGCTGATTGGTGGTGGTATGGCAACATATTTTAGAAAGAGGAAATGGCTTTAATTGCCACTTCCTATCTCTTAGAAGCTATCTAAACTTTACAACTCTATTTTCAGTCTGGCATCAATAATTCCTGTAATTTCATTAATAGGAATACGATCCTGTTTCATAGTATCACGTTCACGAATAGTAACTGTATTATCTTCTAAAGTTTGATGATCAACAGTTATGCAATAAGGAGTTCCTATTGCATCATGACGGCGATAACGTTTACCAATTGCATCTTTTTCCTCATAAAAACACATATAGTCGTACTTTAACTTATTCATGATTTCGCGTGCTTTATCAGGTAAGCCATCTTTTTTAGTGAGTGGGAAAACAGCAACTTTGTATGGAGCAAGTACAGGAGGGAGTTTCAATACTACTCTGGAAGTACCACCTTCGAGTTGTTCCTCTTTATATGAATTACTCATAATGGCAAGAAACATCCTATCCAAACCTATTGAGGTTTCTACAACATATGGTATATAACTTTGGTTTAATTCAGGATCGTGATAACGCAACTTTTTGCCTGAATGTTTTTCGTGTGCTCCAAGGTCGAAATCAGTTCTTGAGTGTATTCCTTCCAGTTCTTTAAAACCAAATGGAAATTCAAATTCAATATCAGCTGCTGCATTAGCATAATGAGCAAGCTTTTCATGATTGTGAAGACGGAATTTTTCAGCAGGTATTCCCAATGATAAATGCCATTTCATTCGTTGCTCTTTCCAGTATTCGTACCACTTCATCTCTTCACCTGGGCGAACAAAAAACTGCATCTCCATCTGCTCAAATTCACGCATACGGAATATGAACTGGCGGGCAACTATTTCATTTCTAAACGCTTTTCCAGTTTGGGCAATGCCAAATGGAATCTTCATTCTGCCTGTTTTTTGTACGTTGAGATAGTTTACGAAAATACCCTGAGCTGTTTCGGGGCGTAAAAATATTTCAGTAGCACCTTCGGCAAGTGATCCCATATTTGTTGAGAACATTAGGTTAAATTGCCTAACATCAGTCCAGTTTCTTGATCCCGAAACAGGGCATGCAATTTCAATGTCTTCGATTAACTGTTTTATGGCAACCATATCATCATTATCCATAGCTGGATAAAGGCGATTTTTTATACCATCAATTTTTTCGAGATTTGCAAGTACTCTTGGATTTGTCTCCCTAAATTGCTGTTCATCAAATGTTTCGCCAAAACGTTTTTTTGCTTTTGTTACTTCTTTAGTAATTTTTGCTTCAATCTTAGCAATATGATCCTCAACCAACACATCAGCACGATAACGTTTTTTTGAATCTTTATTATCAATCATTGGATCGTTAAAAGCGTCTACGTGCCCAGAAGCTTTCCAAATTGTGGGGTGCATAAAAATTGCAGTATCAATGCCTACTATATTTTCATTCATCTGAACCATGGATTTCCACCAATATTCACGTATATTTTTCTTGAGCTCTACACCATTTTGAGCATAATCGTAAACAGCACTTAGTCCATCGTAAATTTCGCTAGATTGAAATACAAATCCGTATTCCTTAGCATGTGCTAGTATTTTTTTAAAAAGATCTTCGTTATTTGCCATTTGTTATTTAATTTGTAAAAAAGTCAAGTACATTACCGAGCGAACTTGATGTACGTCTATATAATTCAGTATATCCACATTGAGTACATGAGATTGTTGTAAACTTCTTATTTTGAACATCAAATATTTTGGCAAAGGCTCCACCAGTCGCTCTCATTTCATCAGCTTCGTAGTGTTTATTGCCACATTTAGGACAAGTGTATTGCTTTTTTTGCATTGTGTAATAATTTATAGTTAGTCTCTGTCATAAAACTCTAGTGTTTAGCAAAAAATATCAAGATCGATGTTTTTGCAGGCATTAGATTCAGAAATTTACATTAGTAAATGACTACATTTAATGACAAAAAAAACGAAGAAATTGGTGTTTTCTTGCAAACACTAGTTATGCTCCTAATGTTGCAACCATTACAGCTTTAATAGTATGAAGTCTGTTCTCGGCTTCATCAAAAACCAAAGATGCTGCTGATTCAAATACTTCATCAGTAACTTCCATTGCATCAACACCAAACTTTTGGAATATCTCCTCACCAACAGTAGTATCACGATTATGAAATGCTGGTAAACAATGTAAAAACTTTGTGTGTGGATTACCTGTTAAAGCCATCATTTTAGCATTAACTTGATATGGTATCATCATTTTAATTCTTTCTTTCCATACTTCGTCAGCTTCGCCCATGCTTACCCATACATCAGTATAAATAAAATCTACACCTTTAACGCCATCTTCAACACTTTCGGTAAGTGTAATTTTAGCTCCTGTTTCTTTTGCTATTTTGTTACATTGTGCCACTAACTCAGTGTCAGGCCACATTTGTTTTGGTGCAACTGCTCTAAAATCCATGCCCATTTTTGCAGCACCAATCATAAGTGAATTACCCATATTGTTTCTGGCATCTCCTGCAAAAGCAAAACTTACTTTATGTAAAGGCTTGTCAGAATGCTCCATAATTGTTAGGAAATCAGCAAGAATTTGAGTTGGATGATACTCATTAGTTAAACCATTCCAAACAGGTACTCCGGCAAATGCACCAAGTTCTTCAACTATTGATTGCCCAAATCCTCTATATTCAATACCATCATACATACGTCCTAGAACACGGGCTGTATCTTTCATGGTTTCTTTTTTACCAATTTGGGTGCCAGTTGGTCCTAAATAAGTAACATTTGCTCCCTGATCATAGGCAGCAGTTTCAAAAGCACACCTTGTACGTGTTGATGCTTTCTCAAAAATTAATGCTATATTTTTACCTGTGAGTGTTTTTTGCTCAGTACCAGTATATTTTGCTTTCTTTAAGTCAGCACTTAGCTCAAGTAGGAATTTTATTTCTTTTGGAGTAAAATCCAATAATTTAAGGAAGTTCCTGTTTCTAAGATTGAATGCCATATCAGTATATTTTAATCGTTAAAATTAAGATGTTAAAAATGTTGGACAAAAGTAAATAAAATAAGAGTATTTAATAGGTTTTTTTGAACCAGATGAGGAATATAAGGTTATATAAGTTTGATTGTCTATAAATAAATCCTTAAATGAACTTATATGCCTTATATGGTTCTATTATTAACCCATAAAAATAATACTTTTGCACCTAAAATAACTACAACATGATAATAATAGACAATGTATTGATATCGGATGAAATAAAGGAAATACATTTTGCTTGTGACTTAAATGCATGCAAAGGCGATTGCTGTGTAGATGGTGATGCAGGAGCTCCGTTAGATGAAGAGGAGATATCAATACTTGAAGATGATCTTATTGAAATATTGCCATACATGACAAAGGCAGGAATTGAAGTAGTTAAAAAAGAAGGAGTATTTGTATATGATGTAGATGGTGAATATGTAACACCATTAGTTAATGATGATGAATGTGCTTTTGTTTATACAGAAAAAGGTATTAGTTATTGTGCCATTGAGAAAGCATATATTGAAGGTAAAATAGAATTTCAGAAACCTATATCTTGTCACCTTTATCCTGTTAGGTTAAGTTATGTGGGTGAAAAATTGGCGGTAAATTACCATGAATGGTATATTTGCTCATCAGCATTACAATGTGGTAGTAAACAAGAAATCCCATTATACAAATACCTCAAGCAACCTCTAATTAGAAAATTTGGTGAATTATGGTATAACAAACTGGTATCTGAGTTTAAGAAAGCACAATAGAGTCTAGCGAAATGAAAATTAAGAAGTAATTATTTGCAATTGCTATAATACGCCAAAAACATTTGTACAAACCGATTGTGAGAAATCTATTGTAAAGTCATAAACTATCTCTTCAGAAATTGTTATTTCCCACTCTTCCCAATTGCCATCATAATAAGTACCAAGTACATATTTTTCACCATAAATAACGTTGCAAATTTGCGCAACCCCATTTTTCATTGACGACCATCTCCAGCAAGTAGCATCAATGGGGCGAATCCAAATACCAAAAGAAGGTAATATTAAAATATTTGTATCAGAAGGACATAAACCATGAAAATTGGCTATAATTGACATGGATGTTGGGCTGGTATTCACCAAAGGTAGTTCTATTGTTTGCTGAGAGCACATATCGTCAACCAGTAATGGGCTTACAGATGGGTTAACATTACAATAATTACAATTATTACTCTCATCCCAATTAATGTAAACATCTGTACCTCCTGTTGATAAAGGAATATTTAAAGTCTCACCCCAATAACCAGCTATGGAAATATTTGAAATAAATGTATTGTCATCTTGTTTGCGAATTACACCATCAAGCATAACCGAGTTGCATTGCGTACAATTCCCTGATATTTGAAATTTTGCACCCTGATTACAAGTATTCTTCTCAAACCAGCTAAAACTTGCATAATCTAAACCCTGTGTTTTTACTGTTGAATATAATTGTCCATTTGCTGTATCTATTATATCTACCCATTGGTTTAAAACCCAAAGACCAGTATCAGCTACATATGAATAAACCGGAATTAAATCACCATCAACTACATTTGACCCTGATATTGGATTATAACTTTGCGAAGAAACAGCCATGCTTATTTCTAAACTATCATCTACAATATAATATGCTTTGTGCCAATCACTATCATAAATATCATAGGCTATCATGCCTGTTGGGAAAAATACACCGGAGTTAATACTATTATTTTCTAGTACACTACTCACAATACCACCAGGAATTGTTGCCAGCGATAAATCGTCAATGCCATTGTAATAAATCACAGAAATATTTAATTTACCAGCTAAATATGTACTATCTTTGTTAAATAGTTTTGTTCCACTAGGTATTGTTAATTTAGCCATGTTGTTAGGTATGCTAACAGAAACATCTCCTTGAAGTACACCATTTATTAAAACCCCAACATTGTAAACCCTTTCAAAAACTATACCAGATGGAGGGTTATTAATATTAACCATAAATATTTTCACTATGTAATCACCCTCACTAGTTAAGTTTATTTCTTTTCTAGATGTTAGATAACCTGTTAATTCAGAAATTATTATAAAACTTACAGGAGCTCCATCACTTGGTATAAATTCAAGATCAGGTAATAGTCCAAAAGTTATAAAGCCATTATTAGCAATGTATTCACCTTTTTGTAGTCCAACAATATCCGACACACCTTCTTTTGATCTACCAACTATATGTATTTTAAGATCCTTACCCTCTTCAGGAATAATGTACTCATTTGTATTTGCGTCAAAAAACTGAACATAAATACTGGTTTTTAACAAATCGTATGTAATGGTATCTTTTCCAGTACTGTTTTTATATGGTTCGGTTATCTTCTTACAGGAAGAAATACCTGAGCTGAAAATAAAAAAAACAGTCATAAAAAAGACTGTAATTATTGAGATATTCAATGGTTTCATTGTATTAATTTTTGAATTGAAACATTACAAAGATAAATATATAAGTCATACCTATGTATTTTTTACTATTTTAGTCTGCGATTTCAAAAAACAATCATACCTAATATGGTAATACGAGCAGTTTTTATTATCTTTATTTTCATGTTCTCTTTTGTCTCATGTGATGAATCAAATAAGAAAAAGATTAAGTCACAACTTCCAAAAATAGTAATATCTCAGGATGCGGTTCTTGATAGTGTGATTAAAAGAAAAAAGCTACGGGCAGTAACTGATTATGGGTCAGTAAGTTACTTGGTATACAGAGGAGAGCCAATTGGCTATCAGTACGAATTACTTAAGGATTTAACAACATACCTTGGTGTTGAATTAGAATTAGTTATTGAAAGTAGTTTACAAAAAAGCATTGAAATGCTCAATAATAACGAAATTGATTTGCTGGCAATGGGGCTAACAGTTACATCAGAACGAAATAGACAGTTTTCATTCACGCTACCAATAATGACAACCAGACAAGTGTTGGTACAAAGAAAACCTGATGGTTATGCTAATATGGTAACTGCCGACGAGATCGAATCTCATCTACTCAGGAATACTTTGGATCTTGCTGATATTAGAATAAATGTTCAAAAGGGAACAGTTTTCGCTAAAAGATTAGAAACATTAAGTGATGAAATTGCAGATAGCATCATTATTATTAATGATGAAAGGGAAATGGAGGAATTAATTTCAGCTGTTGTATCTGGCGAAATTGATTACACAGTTGCTGATGAACATGTGGCACTTGTTAATGCAAGGTATTATAGAAATATTGATGTAAAAACTCCCCTTAGTTTCCCTCAAAAAATTGCTTGGGCTGCTAAAAAAGGGCAAACAGGACTTACTGATACCATAAGTTCGTGGCTTAATGAGTTTAATAGCAGTTTGAGATCAAGATTGCTTTATAATAAATATTTTAAAAATATTAGATCGAAGAGGATTGTAAACAGTCAGTACAATTCATATTCTGGTGGGCAACTGTCACCATTTGATGATGAAATAAAAGCAGCTGCCGAAATTATTAACTGGGATTGGAGGCTAATAGCATCACTTGTTTATCAAGAATCTGAATTTAAACCAAATGTTAAATCATGGGTTGGTGCATATGGGCTGATGCAACTCATGCCATCAGTAATGCAAAAGTACGACCTTGATAGTACTTCGGTAGATCCTGGAAGCCAGCTTACTGCAGGTGTTAAACACCTTATTTATATACAAAAACAACTACCACCAGATATAACCGACTCAATTGAACAAATTAAATTTGTACTTGCATCGTATAATTGTGGATTAGGACATGTGCTTGATGCAAGACGATTGGCTGAAAAATATGAGAAAAACCAAAATAATTGGACAAATAGTGTTGATAGTTGTGTTCTAAACTTATCGGAAAAAAGATATTATCACGACCCTGTTGTTTATTATGGCTATGTACGTGGGGAAGAAACCTTCAATTTTGTTGAAGAAATAATGAGACGCTATAAAATTTACTGTGAACTAATCCAAAAGTAGTTTACGTTTTGCTGTTATCAATATTGCAAGGCACTAGCTATCCTTTTTAGTATTATCTTTGTCCTTACTTATATCATCTTTCTTGTCACCACTTTCATCAATCCCCTCTTTAAACTCTTTAATACCTTTTCCCATTCCACGCATAAGCTCAGGTATTTTTTTACCTCCAAACATGAGAAGAATAATTACAACAATAATTACTATTTCATATCCACCAAGCCATCCTGCATATTGAACGAGAGCAATATTTCCTAAAAAAGCCATTTTCCTATTTTTTATTTACCCGACAAAAGTAATACAAATAAAAATATAAGCCAAAACATGTTGCAAAGCAACTAACAACTACTTACATTTGTCATCTTTAAAAATCAACAAAAATTATTTTAAATGAGAATAAAAATACTCTTTACTACAGTTATTGCTTTATTAATTAGCAACATTATAATAGGTCAAACATTACCCGATTACCGCAAACTTCATTACTTATCTGAAGAAGAAATGATGACACCTTTTAATCCGTTAAGGAATTTTACTCCAACGGATCCTCCCGAAGGAGAAATTAGAAATGTGGCCGAATTTAATCAAATGCAAGGTGTGATAGTTAGATATCCATTCGGAATTCCAGTTGAATTAATTAGGGAAATGGCTGAAGATGTTATGGTTACAACAATTGTGGCAAATAGCTCTCAACAAGAATCTGTTACAACTACATATGAAAATAATGATGTTAATATGAGCAATTGTGATTTTTTAATTGCTCCTTCTGATAGTTATTGGGTTCGCGACTATGGTCCTTGGTTTGTTTTTGATGGAAATAATCAGCCTGGAATTGTTGATTTTCCATATAATCGACCTCGTCCTAACGATAACAATATTCCACAAAAGGTGTCTGATTTTCTTGAAATAGACTTATATGGAATGGATTTAATAAGCACAGGTGGAAATTACATGTGTGATGGAATGGGGCAAGCTGCCTCTACTGATCTGGTTTGGGAAGAAAACCCAACACTAACTCATACTGAAATCGCTGACTATGTGTTTGATTATCTAAATAATTCACCATACCATGTTATGGAAGACCCTTTAGGTGAATACATTAAACATATTGACTGTTGGGGTAAATTCCTGGCGCCAGATAAAGTGCTAATTGGTCAGGTACCTCAAAGCGACTCCCGTTATCAGGACTTTGAAGATGCTGCAAATTATTTTGCTACTCAAACAAGTTCGTATGGTAAACCATATAATGTGTATCGTGTTTTTACACCAGGAACATACCCATACACACCATATACAAATTCTTTAATACTTAATAATAAGGTTTTTGTTCCACTAACAGGGAGTCAGTGGGATGATGAAGCAATTGCAACATACGAGGAAATTATGCCTGGCTACGAAATTGTTGGGGTTACTTACAGTGGATGGCAAAATACTGATGCACTACACTGTCGTACAAAAGGGATGGCTGATTTGGGAATGTTATATATTCACCATATTCCAACAACTGGGGAGATGCCTTTCAATCAAAATTTTGAAATTACTGCTGAGATAAATGCTTGTAGCGGAGAAAATATTTATGCCGATTCAGTTTTAGTTTATTATAAAATAAACAGTGGAGAATATACTTCAACCATTATGGAGATTGAAAGTGGTATTACTTACACAGGAATAATTGAAGATGTACTGCCAAACGATACTGTTTCGTATTATATATATGCCGCCGATGAATCGGGAAGAAATGCCTCAAGTCCTTATATTGGGGAGCCTGACCCATTTATATTTACAAATTTTATGGAAACCGAAATATCATTTAATCCTGATACTGTAATGTTTTTAACACACGAAGAAATGGATTTGGGAATTCCCTTACAGATTATTAATTTAACATCAGAAGATGTAATAATTAATTCCATAACTGAATATGGTGATGAATTTATGTGGCATGTTGAAGAAATGCCTGAAATGCCATATACTTTATCTGCCGATAATATCTTAACATTAAATATTCTTTGTGCTATTCCCGTTACATCAAATGGTTATCTTCTAGATGATGAGTTGTTTGTGGAAACTGAAGATGGAACGTATGTGGAGCATATTATGATTGATAGTGATCTTATGTCTTATTTTGAGACTGTTACCATATCAAATGAAAATGTTGAGGTGTATCCAAATCCTTTTTCAAACAAGCTTAATTTTATTATAAAAAATATTGAGGACAAAGAAGTTCAAATCCAAATATTTGACATTAATGGTAAAAAAATAATTGATCAAGTTGAATATATTTCTTCTTCGGCACAAAGTATTATTTCGTTAAATAAACTAACTGGGAATATGAAATCTGGTACATACTTTTATAGTATAAAAGCTGGTGATTTTACTAAAAGCGGAAAATTGATTAAAGTTAACTAATTAAAAACGTGTAACAAGGCACCATCATACATTGCGCTGTACTCAATTAGCGGAAATTGCCCTTCACCTTGAAAAAGAGAACCGTCTAAGAGCTGGTACAAATTATCATTACATGTATCTTTTACAAAAGGGTAGTTACCTCCCACTATTAATTTGGTACAATAAAGGCCATTATCGTTGCAACATTCATATGGAAAGTTGGGGGGCTGGCGTTCATATGCTTTAAATTCTGTCATGGTTAATCGGTAAACAATTACACCACGGCTACCAGTAGGAATGTAAACACCTGGCTGTTCCTCTAAATACAACCATCCTCCAGGTGTGTTTAATTGCTGGAATATTGTTGAATTAGGGTCAATGGTAACATTAATAACTACCCTTGGAATATTAGGGTTTACTACTGTTTTACCGCAAGATAATGCAAAAAGCAGAAAAAATACAGGCAATAGTAATAGAATATTTTTTTTTGTTGACATAATCTTTTTAATACATAAATGAAAAACCAATACTGAAATTGAACCACGAATAGCTAGATGCTTTTTTTGTTCCAAAAGCATGATTATAACGAGTACTCAAATTAAAACCAAAATTACTAAGTATACTAGGTATAGTAATTCCAATTTCAGGAGAAACGCCAAAATGGAACAAATTATTACTTTCGGTTGTTATATTATCTTGCGAAATTATCGAACTAATATAATATGTTCCAATTCCAATACCGGCATATGGTATAATTTTATCGCTCTTAATCATGTAATCAACAACAAATAATATTGGTACTGCATTAACTGTATTTTTTATATGACTTAAAGCAATTGTGTTATCTGGATTTTCTTTTATTACTGTTAATCTGTTTTCATAAAAATGATTCCACCCCATTCGTCCTCCAAAAATAATATTATGTTGGTAACAATGTCTGTAATCAATATTAATTCCAGTAGTAGATGTATTGCCAACAAAATCATTCATTGTACCACTAGGGCTCGACATATCCCATTGTACATTAACCATTCCTCCACTATTTAGATGAAGTAAATTGCTGAATTGTGCGAAAAGCTGGGCTGTGATCAGTATTATTGTTAATGTTATAATTGCTTTTTTCATTGTACTATTCTTTTATAAAACACGACCTACTTTTAGTTATTGACACATACCCATGTCCTGTTTTAACCATACACGAGTTTCTAAAACAGCTATTATTGAAAAGGTTATCATACCAACTTCGACTAATGCCTGAGTTGTAGCCTTTTCTTTTTTTATCAGATCTTAACATCATTTGTTTAGTATTCTCACTTTGCATCTCAAAATGACGCTTAACAGCCTCATCATAATCAATATTTCTACCTTTCTGATTAGCCACATCTACTTTTTCTTTCTCAGGTTTCATTATTATTTTATTAGTCTTACAACCTGAAATAAGTAATATGACTAAAAAGAAACTGATTAAGAAAATTGGTGCATTTTTATGCTTCATCTGCTGCAATTAAGATTGCAAATATATAATAACCTCAATTTGGTATAATTATACAAATGCTATTTTTTGTATTTTTGAAATTATGAGCTAACTTTTAAAAATTTATAAAACCCTTCACTGGCATCTTCAAGTAAGTCAAGCACAAGTTCAAAACCTTGCTCTCCACCATAATAAGGGTCGGGCACTTCACTATAATTAAAATTGTTGGCAAAATCCGTCATTTTTAATAACTTTTTTAGGTCGTTACTATTACGAGCCATGTCTTTCAAATCTCTCATATTTGCATCGTCCATTGCAATAATGTAGTCAAAGTAATCCCAGTCGGTAAGCGGTTTAAATGGTCGTGAAATGGAAGTAAGGTCATACCCTCTTTTAACTGCATGGCTTTGCATACGTCTATCAGCTGGTTGGCCTTCGTGATACCCGTACGTGCCTGCCGAATCAATTTCAAATTGATTATACAATCCCTTGCTTTGCACAAACCCCTTAAAAACAGCCTCAGCACTTGGCGAACGACAAATGTTGCCAAGGCAAACAAATAATATTTTCTTTTTCATTATTTAATATCTTTATTACTCATTATTTTGCAAAATAATACTAAATCCTCATTTTATCTAGCAATTTATAAAAAGTATTTCTTCTTTTTATTTTTATAAGGCTTAACGGGCTTTACACTTGTAGTTATTTCATACCTAATTGTATTTTTCTAAGTTGTACGTGTTACGCTTATTGCGTAATCCGCCAACTAACAAAAATAACAATGGTATTCAACAAGCTACCGCTACAATCCCTACCTTGGGTATACTGACCATAGGAAAATATTATCTGTTAATTATTTAACAAGGTATTGATTTTTTGTATTTTTGCATCAAAATAATCAATACAATTATTCATTTTTAATTGTAATTTTGCAGAAATTTTAAAGCTGATTTCATATTTTTGAAAACCGCCTAGTTTCAATCTTAAATCATTAGTAACTAATATAATATAAATCATGATTAAACATCTTTCAGACTTAGTAGTACTTGCAAAGGATAAACGAAAACGAAAAATTGCTGTTGCCGCTGCTGGTGATCATCATGTACTTGAAGCCATACAAAAAGCTTACACAGAAGGAATAGTTGAACCTGTGCTGTTTGGCGATAAACTTGTTATCGAAAAAATAGCCAAAGAAATAAATTTTGATCTAAGCAATATTGAAGTTATGGATGTATCTGATCCGTACAAAGCTTCACTAGAGGCAGTAAAACTTATTAGCGATGGAAAAGCCGAAATTTTAATGAAAGGTTTAGTTAGTTCAGGCCCTTACTTAAAGGCTGTATTAAATAAAGAGTTTGGTTTACGCACCGGCTCATTACTAAGTCATTTTGCAATTTTTGAATCACCATATTATCATAAGTTACTTGGTGTAACTGATGCTGCAATGAATGTAAATCCTGATTTACTTGAGAAAATTGACATAATAAAAAATGCTATTAAAGTATTTCATGGATTAAAAATTGCAAATCCTAAAGTTGCCATAATTGGAGCGGTTGAAACCGTAAATCCAAAAATGGAAGCTACCATGGATGCTGCTACCATTTCGATGATGAATTACAGAAAACAAATTAAAGGATGTATTATTGATGGTCCGCTTGCACTAGATGGCGCAGTAAACAAAGCTGCCGCTGAATTGAAAAACATTACAAGTGAAGTTGCTGGTGATGCCGATTTAATACTAGCTCCTGATATAAATGGCGGTAATATTCTATATAAATCCTTAAACTTTTTAGGTGGTGCCGAAGCTGCAGCTGTTATAATGGGAGCAACTGTACCTATTGTGCTTACATCAAGAGGAGATACTAAAAAAAGTAAATTTATGTCAATTGCTCTTGCTGCTGCAATTGCCTAAGTGGCTTTAAGAAAACGCCAATAACTTTGTTATGCTAATATTTAAAACCAGTCATTTACAAAAGTAAACTCCTGATTTTAAATACCTCACAAGCCTCGTTATTGACGCCTTCTTAAAACCCACTTCAAAAATTATGTATTTTCTTTGAGGCACTAACTAAAAACAAATAAATAAATGGATACCGTATATATATTAGCAATAAATCCTGGATCAACATCCACAAAAATTGCTGTTTATGCCAATACAAGCCCTGTATTTATTCAAACACTACGTCATACAACTGAAGAACTTGCTCCATTTGAACTAGTTACGGATCAGTTTAATTTCCGCAAAGACCTTATATTAGCAGAAATATCCAATGCAGATATTCCATTGGATAGCATAAGAGTTGTAATGGGACGAGGTGGTTTATTAAAGCCAGTTGGTTCAGGAATTATAGCTGTCAACAAAAAAATGGTTTCTGATCTTGAGAGCTGCACATTTGGCGAGCATGCAAGTAACCTCGGAGGTTTAATTGCCTACGATTTGGCACAATCTTTACCAAATGCAAAAGCTTATATTGCCAATCCTGTAGTAGTTGACGAGCTCGATGATATTGCAAGATTATCTGGTCATCCACTTTTGCCACGCAGATCTATTTTTCACGCTTTAAATCAAAAGGCAGTTGCTCGTGAACACTCCAAATCCATAATGAGAAAATATGAAGATCTAAACCTTATTGTTGTACACCTTGGTGGTGGAATAACTGTAGGTGCTCATAAAAAAGGACGAGTTGTGGATGTTAATCAAGGTCTTGACGGTGATGGCCCATATTCACCCGAACGCACTGGAACATTGCCTGTTGGTGATTTGGTAAGGCTTTGTTTTAAGGGAGAATATACCCAAAAGCAAATTCTGAAAATGATTAAGGGTAAAGGTGGATTAGTTGCTTATCTTGATACTAATAGTGCCTATGAAGTTGAACAACGTGCCCAAAAAGGCGACGAACATGCAAAGTATATTTATGATGGAATGGCATATCAGGTTGCCAAAGAGATTGGATCTATGGTGGCTGTTCTTCACTCGGAGGTAGATGGTATACTAATTACAGGAGGTATTGCACATGATAAATATTTTGTAAACCAAATTATTTCATATGTCCACCGAATGGCACCTATACATGTTTACCCAGGAGAAGATGAAATGAAGGCATTGGCTATGAATGGATTACGAGTTATTAACGGAGACGCCAAAGTTAACACATATGATTAGTGCTTGCCAGTAAACGCCAATTTCTTCGTTATGCTAGTGCAGAAACCAGTCATTTACAAAAGTAAACTCCTTATTTTCTGCACTTCGCAAGCCTCGAACTTGACGCTTTCTGAC
>Ga0164318_10002929_pt1 | contig 16010 bp, 15 predicted proteins | sample GuaBasSedimGuay9_FD_113734 | JGI IMG/M metagenome (GOLD analysis project Ga0164318, IMG submission 113734) | Subseafloor sediment microbial communities from Guaymas Basin, Gulf of California, Mexico - Guay9, Core 4571-4, 0-3 cm | ecosystem: Environmental > Aquatic > Marine > Hydrothermal vents...
ATTTCATCCATATCCCTGTCAAGCTCTTCGCCATCCACCTCAACAGTGGTGGCAACGCCAAGATATTTGGCAACTTCAATAAGTTTATCAAAATCTTTAATCTGATAAGCATCTGTCTCTTTTCTTGCCACAGAAAGAAATACCTCTGCAACACCTCTTCCATGATCTGAATGAGCGGCCGCACCGCCGGCGATCATTCGGATAAAATTTCTGGCGGCAATGGTATTGGCCGTTGCGCCGCAAAGGCCTTGTCTTGTGTCTTCGCCTTCAATCCCACCCTTGGGAAGGGGCAGGCGACAGGGGCCCATGGAACAATTTTTACAGCATGTACCCTGTATTCCAATAGCGCATTGTTTCATGGTCAGAGCTCTGTCAAAAATCGTTTCAACCCCGAGTTCATGAGAGCGTGCTATCATCTCCTGTGATGCTACATCTATGGAAGATGCAACCGGATCAGCCAGTTTCGGCGCCTTTACCGGTTTTGCTACCTTTGTTTTTTCTTCTGCCATTTGAGGTTCCTCCTCATATTATTTATATTATTAACTTCATCTTAATTAGCTGCGTTATCTTCTAATATTCTTAAATTTAGATAAAGCGGATCTCTGGGTTTTGGCTGCTGTCATTGTAACCTTTTTTTCTTTTCCTGATCCAGCTTTTGCCATTCTCTCTTCCTGTTCTTTTGCTCTCTGCTGTCTTATGGCCTCTTCTTCAGCCTCACGCTTTGCAACTTCTTCAGCTTTAGCCTTTGCTTCGGCATCGGCTTTAGCCTTAGCCTCTGCCTCAACCTTTGCCTTTGCGTCCTCTTCGGCTTTTGCTTTAGCTGCGGCATCCGCTTTTGCCTTAGCCTCAGCTTCAGATGCAGCCTTGGCTTCAGCTTCGGCCTTTGCTTTGGCTTCAGCTTCCGGATCAACAGAAGGTGCAGCCTCAACTTTTTCTTCTTTCTTTGCCGCAGGTTCAGGCTCTTTCTTAGGGGCGGCCGCCTTGGCTGCCGGAGCCGCTTCTTTCTTGGGCGCTGCTTTCTTGGGCGCTGCTGCTTTCTTAGGAGCGGCTTTCTTTGTTTCTTCTTCGATGGTCAAATCCGGCTTGGGCGCTATTTTTGCATAATCGATATCCACATCATCAAGCTGTTTTTCAATGGCTGCCACATCCTGCGCACTGCCGCCGTCTGCCAGCAAATCAATAAATGATTTCACCAGACGAATCGCTTCCGGATGTCTAAGAATCAAAATATTTGACCCGGCAAGCAAATATGATACAGCACCCACCACTTCCATCATGATCACCCGGCGTTCAGGATCTCCGAGTTCCGGTGCATCTTCCGCAGTCTGAGCGGCTTCCTTGCAACGCCAGATTTCATTGGCCAGATTGCTGATCATCGGCTGCTGGAGTTTGTCATCTCCCTGTGCCAGGGCTGCCATGCCCAGACGTTCCATTACCGAATAGGAATATTCCATCCCATACCCCAGGCCACCCGTCGTAGGATCAACAATCACACGATCCAGCGGAAAACCCAGATTTTCCAGCAAAATATTAACCTGTTTGGCCAAATTTACATCAATGGGAGATGAAGAAATCACCGTATGGCCGTATCCCATGGCACTGGCACCAATACCTTTATGGTTCTTTTCCTCCACCGGCCCCAAAATCAAATTTTCCCCTTCACATTTTTCGGAAATTTTCTTTAAAACTTCCTCGTCTTTTTCCGGATTTGCAACTCCCCAGACAATCAGCGGAACATCAATTGCCTTTAAAACTTTTTTAACGGTTTTCACCGCATCATCCGGACTTGCGTCCTTGTCATTGGGATCAGTACTCTTAAGCTGAAGAACAATCATCTCAGCGCCAAACTCATCCACACATTTTTTTGCCCAGGCCGCCGGGTCGGAAAACACATCTGCAAAATGACTTTTTGCAGCTTCCGGCCACCCTGTGGGTTCCATATCCCAAATCTCCATTGCAATTTTAGGTTTATTGGGCATGTCCCCTTCAAACTGATAAAACGGATAACAAGACTCACCACCAACTGTAACCGCTTTATCGCCTTTGCCGATAGTAATCGGTTTTATGCTTCCTACATAAGATTCTTTTACGATTTCAAAACCCAATGTTACTTCCTCCTATTATCATAATTAGGGTTAACATTAAATCAATCTAACTTATTAGCATTAATAGATTTTAATCATTTTATCATCAAAAGGCCATTATTAAATATTAAAAAAATATGTTTGTCAATATTATGGTCATATTTTTTTATAATTTTTTAACCAAAAGAGTTCATCTGCTTCTGAAAACATAAATTCATCTTTTTTGTCGCGCTTCAAGACGCGCCTTAAGCTTTGGAAAAAGCTCAAGATCCGTATGGGGCAGAAACAGGGCCGCGATATAATTATCCATGTACGATGCAGTCTCTGAAAATTCAAAATTAGTCATCCTGGACAATGTCTCACCCACATCGCTCCGGATACGGTTGGTCAACGAACTCATACGGGCACCCAGAAGCGAGCCGTTTCCTATAAATGTCACCTTCTCATGATCTATTTCCGGCAGCAGACCGATGACCATGCATTTTTCAAGATCCACAAAACTGCCGAACCCGCCGGCTAAAATAATCCGATCAAGATCATGGATTGTTAATCCGACTTCTTTTAACAGCGTCATGCAACCGCTATACATGGCACCTTTGGCCCGGATCAAATTGTCGATATCAATCTCGGTCAACACGATATCCCGATCAATACCGCTGACATCTTCCCATGCCAGAACATATTCATAAACATTATCCGTCTTCCGGATACGGGGCGTGTCCAGATCCTGATTAAACTTTCCTCTGTTATTAATAATTCCCACCTCAAACATCGTCGCCACTATAGTAATCAACCCGCTGCCACAGATTCCTTTGGGCCGGACATTTCCGATGGTAATATTCATGGGTTCCAGGGTCACCGGATCAATGGAGAAATCCTCTATGGCCCCTTTTGCAGCCCGCATGCCCAGTTTGATCCCGCCCCCTTCGAACGCCGGCCCGGCAGAGCATGCCGCACATACCAGCCAGTCCTGATTGCCTATAACAATTTCAGCATTGGTGCCGATATCCATATAAAGGGTGAGCCGTTCATCATGGGCCATCCCTGATCCCATCACACCGGCGACAATATCTCCCCCCACGTAACTCGATACCTGGGGATACACCAATGCCGTTACATTATCGGACAAATTCAGGCCGAGATCAGATGCCCTGACGGGCGGATAAAGTATGGCGGCCGGAACATAGGGGGCTCTTCTGATATAGCGGGGATTCACATTTAAAAACAACTGCGTCATGGTGTTATTACCGGCAAGGGTAATGGTCGAAATTTCACCCGGGTCGATTTTGGATCTTTTGATAATTTTTTCAATCACTTTATTAATCGTTCCCACAACCTTTTTATTCAGCGTTTCCAATCCACCTTTTTTTTCAGCATACACAATCCGGCTGATGACATCTTCACCGTAACTGATCTGCGCGTTAAAATCCCCGTATTGCGCCAGCACATCTCCTGTGATCAGGTCGATCATCTGCCCGTAAACGGTTGTAGTGCCTATATCAACGGCAATGGCATAATTATGAACTGTCTTATCGCCTGCTTCAATATTAATAATCCGGTTTTTCCCTTCCGCGCGTACCGGCCGGGCAATTGTTACCGTCACTTTAAAATCAGCCTCCCGTAATACATCCGGAATTTTCCGAATCACAGACATGTCAAATTCAAGGCGGTGTTCATTGTGATCATTTCGCAAGCAGGTGGCAATCCGGCTGACATCAGCCATATTGTCCTCAGCCGTGGGCACGGGAAGTTCAAGATACTTTTCTTCAACCGGCGGGACAAAAAGCCCCTTTTCTTTTAGATCATCCAGGTTTCGTTCTTTAATCCGGGCTGTTTTCCGGGGGGTGGCTATTTTATTCAACACGGATGCATCCACGACGGACTCAACCGGTATCCTGACCACAAGGTCGGTTTTCACCTTTGATCGGCAGGCCAGGCGGTACCCCTTGTCTATATCTTCCTGGCTGAGTTTTTCCGTGATACCGTCTTCAACTTCGCCTTCTTCTATGAGTACCCTGCATTTACCGCAAACCCCCTCGCCGCCGCATGACGCATTAATATGCACACCGGCTTCCATGGCTGCACGGATAAGGGCAGTCCCGTCTTTAACAACAATCTCTTTTTTATGAGGTAAAAATTTAATCTTATATTCTATCATTTAGATATGTTATAATCCTTTCTGTTTCGAAATCAGGTTCTATAATTTATATTAAAAAAAAGTAATACCTGAATTTTGTCAAGAAATTCAGGCCTGATTTCAATTTTTTTATTTTTGGAAACGTGATTGCAAAAAAAAATATTTGCGAGTATATGCTAAAAAAATGCCAAGTCAATAAATAAAAGTAAATTAACCCCGCTCAAACACATATTGCGCGGGAAAAAATATTACGATATTTTTTCCTTTTGAAGTTCTGAATATTGCTTTCTGGCCCAGCGCAGAAAAAAATAAATCCCAATAAAAAGCAAAATTGTAACCCCGAACATGGCGGCATTCAGATCTGCCGCGGATTTTCCGAGCAACACAAAGGGAATACATAACGTGCCCTGAACAGCCCAGTTCAGCCAGAAGCAATAACGAAACCGGACATCAGCCAGGGGCAGCATATAAATTTTTATGCTGTACGGAAACGCTGGAAATACAAGGAACAAAAAGCTGTACATCAAAGCATTTTTCTCCGGGATTTTGGGAAGTTGATAATTCTTTCGCTGAATCAAATAATTTTCAATCGGCTTTCTGATACCATGAGCCAAAAAATATGCGGTGAGCATATGAACCGGCAACGTTATTTCAAGCAACAAAATTCCATAGAAGAGTCCGAATTTCATCCCCAGCAGAAATATAAACACACTGAGCGGAACACCCGCCAGCGGTAAAAAAATCATAAGCGTGATAAACAATTCCGCCGGGGTATTCTCATTGATAAGGGCGGTTACTTTTTGAAACAACTCATATTCAATAAAAATATACACCCCGGCTGCAATCAATAAAAATGCCGCAAGTCCAATTAAAATTTTATATTTCAATTTAACCGATTTCAATGGATTATCCATATATTATGCAAACTCCAAAACCATAACTTCGATTATTTTTTATTTTTTTATGTTGCGCTTGACGTATCATGGATTTATAAATTTTGAAACCGATTTTAACACATCAGCCCTTTATGAAACATATGGAAACCAAAATAAATTCAAAATTTGTATTAGACTCTCAAGCGAAAAAAATAATGGTTTGGGCGTTTATGCTGTTTTACATCTTTCTTGCCATCATAGGGTATGCGTTCTCCATTAACGGCGTATTGGGCCGTACTTTACTTGGGGCTTTTTTTGCGCATATTTTCGGCGGAAGGGCAGCCGGCGTTGGTTTATGCATTGCTTTTGATATGAATATTTTTAAAACCATATCCTATAATATGTTTATTGAAGTTCTTATTGTGCTTTTCAGCTATGCCTTTTTTTTACTCTCATTGGACCATTATTTTAATTTAAAGCATTTAAACAAGGCATTAAAAAATGCGGAAAAAAATGCGTTAAAATACCGTCATGTTATTTCCAGATACGGCTGGATCGGAATTTTTATGTTTGTCATGATCCCGCTTCCGGTGACAGGCCCGGTTGTGGGGTCCTTTATCGCATATTTTCTCAACTTTAATTTAAAAAAAAATTTTATCGCCGTATTCTCCGGCACCCTTGTCGCCATTATCGCCTGGAGCTTTTTTTTTAATTTTTTAAGCGATCATCTGACAAAGATTCAGGGCATACTGGCAGTCATCATGATCGTAATTGTTGTCTATTTTGCAAAACACATCAAAAACTGGTTTTCAAAAAATGAAGAGATGGTGCCAGAAGAATCACAAAATGGAGAAAAACGGAATTGACAAACTCGTAAAAAAGACTTGATTTTTTCATTTCTATAACACCGGAGCAAGTCCCGGCCCATGAATAAAACAAAGCCGTCATCAATTAACGAATCTGTTCCTTTTTTTCGATGATAATTTCCGGGTGGCGGTGATATCCGATTCTGGCGTGAAAAATTTCTATCTCAGCATTGTTATCCGGCAACATTGAATCATCCTGAAAATAAAATTTAATTTTCCGTCCCTTGCCATAATGAAACCACCCGTTTTTATATATCCCCTTTAACCGTCCAATGACCTCGTTTCTCAATGACGAATCCGTCAGGTTTGCTGCCGGATCGGATATATAATACGATCCCAGATCATCTGCCGCGCCAGCCGGTTTGGCATCCTTGATGCTGATAATTTCCATATTGCCGAAGTGACGATTCATTTGTGTGACCGTCAAATTATACAGGTTGCCGTACAAAAGAGGCGCTGCCGCTTTGTAAATATAAATTGCACGCCCGTTTTTCTGTTTAATCACTGCATGACCCTGATGTTTATAAATAACCGCGCAATTATCGAGGCGAACATGAACAGGCCCGCTTTTAGATGTATACAAATCTTTGATAAAAACCGTTTTAAGCGTTATCTGGTGTGATTTTCCGGCTGAGGCAAAACAAAACGGAGCCGTGGTAAATTTCGCAAACACCGGAAGATGATCTGAATAGCCGCGCCCCAGATGTTTGCCTTTTCCCTTTTTAGATCGCTGCCACCGAAACACTCTATTGTTTTCAAACAGATAATCCGGATCAAATTTATCAAAAGAATTATCGACATATGCGATACCTTTTTCATCATAAAGTCCCGGGGATACAATAATACAGTCCGGGCTGTTTTTCCGACCGAAAAAAATCATGGACCAGCGCCTTTGCACGGGCAGCTCAAGCCACAGGTTGTAAAGATACCGCCTGTCTCTTGCCCCTGTCAGAATGGACTCATCCACGATACGATTTTTTGTAATTGTATGTAAAACATGATTGATTCCCGTAATCCCCTTTGTATCATTTAAACGGACTACATCTTTAAATGTTTCAAACTCATTATAATCAGAATTAAAATCGCCGATTAAAATAAAATCAACATTAATTCCCAGGCGGTTAATATCCGCTGAAAGGGCACGGGCATATTTTATTCTACGGCTTTCAGGACCGGCCTTGGACTTCCAGTGATTGACGTAAATAATCAGGGGATTTTCCGAAATATTAAGGGTAACTTTCAAAATATTGCGATCCATCGCATCCCCAACACGGATTTCCTGCTCTGAAATTAACATAAATTTTGACAGGATGGCACATCTCACTGCCGTGCGGCGATCATCGGCAATCACGGCATAGGGATAAATTACGCCGGACCGGCCAAGCCTTTCCTGCAAAAGCGTCAACGCTTTTTTTGACTCAACCTCCTGCATGCAAACCACATCCGCATCCAGATCTTTTAAAACAGCGGCAATATGATCAAGCTTGATATTAAGCATGTCCCGGTTCCAGCCAAACCTGCTGTTCGGGATGTAATCCGGATATTCCGTGAAATCACGGTTTACATCAAACAGATTCTCAACATTATAGGACGCGATTTTAAAAGTTACAGCATCAGCGACACCCGACCGGCAGAAGAAAAAAAAGTATAAAATAAAAATGATGATTTTAATAAAAAGATTTTTCTGTTTCATTGTTATTTTTTTTAGTATCACATATTATCAAAACACAAAACACGCATCCAAGCCCCATATGACAACACTTTATTATAAATTTTATTGATATTATTATAAAATTTTATTGACTTACAAGCTATTTCTTATATATTGAAATAGTTATAAAAAAATAGAAAAAATTTTCAATTTAAGTCCAATTATAGCAATGTCTGAACGTAAATAACAAGCATGACATAAGCTCAAAACAATCGGTGGATACTATGGATAAAGTGCTTCTTGTTGACAATGACAAAGAGAACCTGGATAAAATTGTAAAAGGGTTCAAAGGTCTGCATCATTTTAAATTATTAACCGCCTCCACTGGAAAAACGGCCCTTGACCTGTTAAATGATAACAAGGTATCGGTTTTTGCTACAAGTATCAATCTTCCTGACATTAACGGGGTTCAACTGATCGCCTTTATGACCCGAAACTTCAGCTCAACACCATGCATCATAATGCTTGATCCAGGACAATCAAAGCCCTGGTTTACGGATCGTGGCGGCCATGAAGATTTTTTATACTACCTTGAAAAACCGTTTGAGTTCGGCAGGCTTGCATCCATCATTTTTCTTGGTTTAAACCTCAAAGATGAGGGCCAGGCAATAAAGGGGATGACGCTAAAACACTTCCTTCCGCTTATAGCTTTAAGCAACAAAACATGCCAGATGGAGGTTGCCAGCGGAGGACAAAAAATCGGATTCTTATATTTTAACAAAGGCGTACTCCTTGATGCAAAGCATGACAACGTAACCGGCGATCAAGCGGCAAGGGACATGGCGATATGGGATGGTGTCAGCATCACCTTGACAAAGCTGTCGAAAAAAAATATGAAAAATCCGATCCAGACCAAACTAATAGACATCGCAGGGGCAACCTGGAAGAAAAAACCGAAAACAAAAGCACCGCTTACCAGACGATCCTTGCCTACCCCACCTGAAAATACCGGTCAGTCAAAACTTCAAAACTCTTTATCCCGGCATATGAATGTATTGAGAACCATCAAGGGATACCATGGCCTGGCCGTGTTAAACCCTGAAGGTCATATTCTCGCCGTGGATACCATGGATGAGTCAATCGATTTCACAACGTTTACCGCAGAATTTAACAATATATTCGCTGAATGCGGCAGAGCCGTCAATCATACGGGAATGGATCGATGCACCGGTTTAACCGTACATACCCCCAAAGGAATTATCCTTATTATCACCCCCGATGTGTATAAATACGGAAATTTTAGATTTATCGGACTGATGTCTCCAGAAGGTAATGGCTATTTTATGCAAATTCAGCTTGAAAAAATAATCCCTAAAATCCTGGGTGCCCCCTAACAGCACCCTGCCCTTTTTGCAGATATTTTAATACCTGAATACGATCAACACACACTCCAGCTCAATGGGGATGCGTTTTTATTCAAATAAATATTTCCTTGACGACAAAATAAATAATCTGTTATCAAAATAAATTCATTTGATTTCAGATACTGTTGCCCCATGCGGAATAAAAAATTTTTTGATTATAAGCAAAGCAAACCATGGGCGGAGAATCTCCAGATTGTCATGCAACTGGGGCTCACCATGGCAGGGTGTATTGCTTTCTGTTTTTTTGTCGGACTTTATTTAGGCAAGTGGCTCGGATTCAAGGGCCTGTTTGTAACCATTTTCATAATCCTCGGCGTCATAGGTGGGGGCGTGGTGGTTTACCGGCAGATCATGGAAATTTTTGAGGACGAAAACAAACAACAATGAAACAAATTAGGGAAACCCAAAAAAAATACTGCTCAATTGCGATTGCGATTGCGATTTTTGCGGGTATCGTTTTTATCCTGTTTGGTTTTAAACCAATCGGTAAGGGCCTGATCCTCGGGACCATTTTCAGCATATTCAATTTTATACTGATGGGCGAAACGCTACCTATGCGGATCGGAATTTCCCGCAAAAGGGCCTCTGTCTTTTCGTTTCTGTCAATATTGTTTCGATATGGACTTCTGGCCATCCCCTTGGTTTTATCCATCAAATTCGACCGCTTTCACCTGGCGGCAACCGTATGCGGGCTTTTCATGATCCAGTTTGTAATTCTGTCAGATAGCGTAATCCGCATGGTCTATTCTACAACCCGAGAAAAAAACACCGCTAAAAAAATATTATGGAAGAGCTAGGAAAAATACATCAACTCATTGTCCCATTTTTCGGGCACACCATGACATTCAACCTTGAAGTCATCTTAATGACCTGGATTGTCTTTATTGCACTTCTGATATTCGGTTTTTTTGCAGCCAGAAATAAACGGGTCATCCCCGGACCTGTTCAGGTTGTGGGAGAACTGTTTATTGCACAGCTTTATGGATTGACCGAAGATGCGATGGATAAAGAATTGGGGAAAAAATACGGCCCCATGGTCTGTGCTCTGTTTATGTTTCTGCTTTTTTCTAACTGGTCAGGATTGCTTCCTTTTATGGAAGAACCGACTAAAGATTTAAATACACCATTGAGTTTGGGTTTGATGGGTTTTTTCATTGCACATTATGCAGGGATTCGAGCAAAAGGATTTAAAGGATATATCAAAGAATATTTTGAACCGATTTTCTTCATGATGCCGTTAAACCTGATTGGCGAACTGGCAAAGGTGGTCTCCATTTCTTTCCGTCTTTTTGGCAACATTATGGGGGGGTCTATTATTATTCTTGTGGTATCACACTTAACATACAGTGTTTTACTGCCCCCGTTTTTAAATGCATTTTTCACCATATTCGTCGGAGCTATTCAGGCCTTTGTATTTACCATGCTCACCATTGTTTATATCTCGGTACAGGTAAAATAAATCATGACGTATGATATTCAAATATGGGTAAAAGTTGCTGCATTTATCGGTGGTGGAATGGCAATGGGTTTTGGTGCCATCGGTGCTGCTATTGGTGAAGGATATACCGCAGCCAGGGCAAATGAAGCAATTGCGAGAAACCCTGAACTTGCCGGCGATTTATTCAAAACAATGCTTGTTGGGCAGGCTATTGCCGAAACTGCTTCAATTTTTGCCCTTATTATTGCCATGTTGCTATTATTTGCGGACTTCTCACATGTAACTACTTTGACTATTTCTATATTTCTTGCATCAGGGTTATGCATGGGACTCGGCGCCATTGGTTCCGGCATCGGCTCGGGTCTGCCTACCGGTGAGGCCTGCGCAGGTATCGTCAGACAACCCGGCATGCGAAACCGGATTACCACAATTATGCTCGCCGGATCAGCCATAGCCCAGAGTCCGGCTATTTTTGCCCTGGTTACATCACTGATTTTATTGTTTGTTGATTTTACGGGCAGGCCCATATCTCCGACATGGGCAGCAATCATAGGCGCAGGGTTCGCCGCCGGTCTTGGCGCTATTGGTTCCGGCATCGGTGAAGGCCTTGTGGCAAAATCAGGGTGTGAAGGCATCGCCCGTCAACCGCTTTCTGCAACACTGACGACCAATACCATGCTGTTGGGAATGGCTGTAACTGAAACAACGGCTATTTATGGTCTTTTAATCGCCTGTATTCTTATATTTAAAAACTTTCCTGCCGCCGAATCAATAGCGTCTTCCATGGCCTTAATCTCGGCCGGCTTATGTATGGGTATCGGCGCAATCGGTCCGGGTATTGGAGAAGGTTTTACCGCACAAAGTGCGGTTCGATGGATAGCCCGTTCTGAATCGTCTGCTGCGCAGTTAACGCGAAGCATGCTGGTCGGCCAGGCAGTGGCCGAATCAACAGGCATTTATGCACTGGTTATTTCTCTGGTGCTGATTTTTGTTTTATAGTAAGCATTCACATGGCACCGCATCTGCTTTGTTGCCGAGCACTTGAAGTACAAAAGTACGTCTATGCGCTCGGCGCCTCACATCTGCGGCACCCTGTGAATGCTTACAGTTTATCGGTTGGAAATGCATCAGCAGTTATGCCCCCGTGAGCGGGTACGTATTTAAATTTTAATCGGAATAATTTAATTTCATTTTTTTTAAAAACAACAATCTTTTGGGAGGATTAACAATGGCTATTGAAGGGACACACATCGTTCAGGCTGCGGCGTTTTTGGGAGCTGGTTTGTCAATGGGACTTGGCGCTATCGGCCCTGGTGTCGGTGAAGGTCTTGCCGCGGCAAAGGCTTGCGAAGCAATCGGCAAAAATCCGGCTGAAGCCGGTCTTCTGACCCGCACCATGCTGGTCGGCCAGGCCGTTTCCGAGTCCACAGGTATTTACGCTCTCGTCATCGCTCTGCTTTTGCTGTTTGTTGTGTAACGTCTTTGCATTATCTTTTACGGAAGAGTTCAGATGAATTTTATCAGCTATATCGTAAATCACGTTAAAATCAATGAATCAGCACTTATCACCATCAATGAAACGCTTGTTGTCCAGCTGATTTCTTTTCTAATCTTTTTATTTCTCATCAACCGGATTATGTTTCGGCCGCTTTGCAATGCCATGCAGCAACGTGAGAAGCATATTGACGGCCTGACAAACGGTATTAATAATTCAAAAACTCAACTCGTGGAAATGAATAAAAAATTACAAATCCATGAGGCAGAAGCCATTAAAGAGGCCAGTCAGAGGAAAGACAGCCTTGAAGAAGACGGAACCCGTCACGCGAATGAAATTATAGAAAAAGCACGAAAAGAGATTCAGGGATTAAAAGAAGAAAGCCAACAATACATTGACGCACAAATCAAACAGGCCAGAACATCATTGAAAAAAGAATCAGAAAACCTGGCAGTTAAAATCATAGAAAAAATACTGGACCGGGGGATGGCCCAATGATTAAAATAATTAAGCAGATGATATCAAACAAAACATTAAACCGCTTTTGTGGTTATCTCCTGGCTGCCCTGTTTTTCATTCATATGACGAGTACAGCAGCAGCTGCGTCTGACTCGGGCTGGCGGCCTGTTTATGATAAAATCATGTTATGGATCAATTTCTTCATACTGGTATTTATCATCGTAAAATACGGCAAAAAGCCTTTTATGGATTTTTTAAAGGGCCGTTCCAATGAAGTGGAAAATTCAATCCACAAGCTACAAAAGCAGAAAAATGCCATTGATGCTAAAATCAGCAAAACAAATCAGATGATTAAAGACAGCAGCGCAAAATTTGAACAAATCAAAAAACGAATCATCAATGAAGGTGAACAGGCAAAACAAAAAATCATCGAAAATGCGAAAACCCAGAGCAAAAAAATTATTGAGCTTGAAAAATTAAAAGCCGAAAACCGGATTGTACAGGCTAAAAATCAATTCATGGCCGAACTGGTTGATGCGGCCAGCACACTGGCACAAAAACGGCTTCCTGCTGAAATTACGGACCAGGATCACCAGCAATTACTAAACCTCTTTCTTGCAAATATTTCCCATGATGCGGAACAAACTATTTAACCGTCCTGCTGCTTCCGGCTTCATCTACCCAAACAACACATCACAACTAAAGGAAAAATATGAATCTTGCAATTACAAAAATTGATGCCGTAGATATCCAGGATGCCTGGTTTCAATGTATCGCCAAGATACTGGAGGTCGGCTTTAAATACGAAATTCAACACGGCTCCTATGTTGGACAGACACGGCTGGAATTTGATCATATTGTTGTATATATCAAACATCCTTATTCGGAGCCCTATGATACCATGCTCCCCCAGATACCGCCCCATTTGAATATTCCAAATCCTGTGGCAAACGGATATGTGGAGCAATACCTGCCTTATCTGATGACGGATCACATCGAACCGACCGAGCAATATACCTATGGCTCAAGAATATACAAACAAATTCCCCACTGGATTGACGTGCTTAAAAAAACCCCGCACACAAACCAGGCTGTTTTGCAGGTCGCCCGGCATGATGATTACCAGCTTGAAGATCCCCCCTGTCTGCGACACATTGATATGCGGATTAAGGAAAACACCCTGATTTTTTATCCCTATTTTAGATCATGGGACCTGTGGGGTGGATTTCCCGCAAACCTTGCCGGAATCGCTGTAATGCAAAAAAATATGGCGGATGAGATCGGTGTTGCAGCCGGTCCTATCGTGGCATCCAGCAAAGGGCTGCACATCTACGGGTATGTTGAAGAACTGGCTAAACTCAGGACCGGAAAATAATGGTTTAAAAAAACCTGTTGGACTTTGGTTTTATTGATACCACACCAATAGAAAGTTGAGTTGGCTCCTTGTTCCAGAATAAAATAAGACCGATTAGCGAAAACACATGCCATGGCAATGAAAATTAAATTTTGGGCCAGAAATGTCGGTGTTATATTCTCTTGTTATTTATTGATATTTCTCAGCAGTTGTGCTCCTAAAATTGTTCGGCCGGATCCGTCTGCCATTGACCTGACAAAAAACGGCAAAGCCTATGAAAAAAAAGGATGGGTACTGGTTGAGAACGAACCACAAATAATAAAATACCGGGTACTTCTGCTTCCGGGATTTTTGTGCACAGATTGTATATATGCTGATATGCTGAATGATCCTTTGATGTTAAAAGAAGGGATTCAACTGGTGGCAGGTAATCCGCCGGGTTTTAAAGGACAACCGGCCAATGAAGCGTTTGATTACACAATTGAAAGTTATGCTAAAGAAGTAGAAACATTCAACTCGCTGGAGCCATTCGACTTGATCGTCGGCCACAGTTTTTTTGCCAATGTTATGATTGAAGTGGCAGCACGCAATCAATATCCAGACCCCATAATGCTGATTTCACCATCATTATATCGTGAAGCGGAAGGGTTAGATACACGCATTCTGGATAATATAAGCCGCATTCCCGGCATTGGTCATCTAACTGTCTGGATTGCATCCCAGATGCCGGAATCTCTTTTTGAATCCTACTTTACGAAAGAAAATCAGGATAAGATCGAACCCATTGCGGCGGAAGCAGAAAAGACGCCTCCCGCAGTGGCCCGGATTTTGCTGAACTCATTTTTTGATTATATTGATAAATATGGAGATCTCACTGATCGCCTGCTGACAACGCATCAACCGGTATGGTATGTCCGCGGGGATGAGGATAATATCGACTTTTCCGAAGACGCCCGGAAACGTTTAAATGAATCCCCCTTAATTACCATAAAAGATGTTCCCGGAGGTATGCACTTTATCATGATCGATCAGCCCCATTCCATAAACAGAATCATTTTGGAAATTCTTCTCAATAAACCGGTAAAAAGCTTTTCATGGTAATGAATTACCACTGTATGAGAAAAATAACTTATCAATCATTTCAAACGATTACAAATGAGTTATTTGGAAGGCCATAACAGAAGTACCGGAATTGTAATCATTTCTTAGTTTTCCAGTTGCCGTATATATTTACTTTCTGTCGGCTCCACCGGCCGTCATCTTTTTTAAAAACCCCTTTAACCAGTTCGTCGGTTAAAACCTTGGTTACTTTATATTCTCTGCCCACAAGATCATACACAAATGAGCCTTTTTTGATATATACGTTTGTTTTATTTTTTTCACATTCCTCACAAAACCAGGCATGAACCGGAAACATGCTTGTGCGTTCGGATTCGTCATTCGGCTCTATTTTGCCGCAGCCGTTACATTTTCTCTCTTTCGGTACAGGTTGAACCGGTAATTTGCGACGGCGTAATTGCTCCTGTTCAACCTGCCTTTCAAGGGCTTTTTGATAGCGCTCCTTGTATTCACGCAAGCATGTTCGGCATTGATATGATAATCCGTCTTTTAATCCGGATTGACCATAAAACTCAGAAACCGGCTTGACCTGATTACATTTAATGCATCTTTTCTCCGTAATCGGTACTTCTAAATGTTTTTTTGGTGCTGGTTTCTTTTTCCGGGCCGCCTTTCCCGCCTTGACATACTCAACAGTTTCACTGATCCTGTCAATTTTCGCGTGGCAGGCTTTACAATAAGCCCCTATCCCATCATCCGACCGTGTATCTTTGGGGAAATATTTTATCAGCTTGGTTTCTTTGCACCCAACGCACCTTTTGGCAACCGGTTCAATGAATTTTTGAGTTTTGTTGGAATGAGAAGATTGTATTTTAACAACTTCTCCGGTGATTTTCTCCGGTTCCCGGCGCGCGGAATAGCTGTCAAAACACTCTTTACACCACAAATATCGCCCGTCCGGGCTGACGTTGTTGATATAAAACTCATTTAATGGTTTTACAATATTGCATCTCGTGCATTTTTTTTCATTTTTTTCATTCATGAGATGAGAATACCAGGCAATTTAATTATCTGTCAGACTTAACACATGACATACTGATTTTTCTAAAAAAATGCAAGTGAGCCGGGTATTTGAATTCAAAAAAAAATAGCGGCCAGAATTTTTCGC
>Ga0164318_10002930_pt1 | contig 16009 bp, 12 predicted proteins | sample GuaBasSedimGuay9_FD_113734 | JGI IMG/M metagenome (GOLD analysis project Ga0164318, IMG submission 113734) | Subseafloor sediment microbial communities from Guaymas Basin, Gulf of California, Mexico - Guay9, Core 4571-4, 0-3 cm | ecosystem: Environmental > Aquatic > Marine > Hydrothermal vents...
AAAAATTAAATTCAAAAAATAAAAGATTGAAGAAAAACAAAATATATCTTACATAATTTAACACTAATAATTTTGGAAATTTAAGTGTGTAAGTTTTTCCTTACAAATAAAGCAAGCCATGCACTACTTTATTTTTTTAAACAAGAAGTGATTAACGCCCCGTAATAGGGTTATTTTATTTTTTTGGTGTGTTTGTATGTTTTAATAATTTAAGTTGTCGTATAACCTCTAATGGGTGCATTAAATGCTATTTACTGACAGATTGAATAGTAAATTTTGATTTTCTACTAAAATACTTAACAAAATACAAAGTTATCCACAGGATCGCCCTAGTGTTATAAATATTAAAGAGAGTGTTATAGTGTTACCGATTTTTTGAAAGTTAATTTTCTTAATATAGATCAATATCTTATCCTGTGGATAACTTTTTATTTTACCCCTAAAATGACGAATAAAACCTTGAAGTTGATATTTCAGGGGCTTTTTTAAGGAGAGTAAAAAATGACAGAGCCACTTTTACCAATAAGACACCCTAAAAGGGATTTTTTTATTTGTGATTTTGGTGAAGTTATTCCTAAAAGTGATATTGCAAGTATGGAACACCCTTTATTTACACTTTTCACCAAACCAGATAAGTAGGTGAACATAATTAAATTAACAAATTAAATTCAATAACCCTATAGGGAATGGTTTGGTGACTTCTTAACTGTTAAATTAATTGTGTGTGACTACTTATACGCACTTGAAGAAGAATGGTTTCAATTAACCTTAGCCTAACCTTTATCTCTATCAGAAGAGTGCAATAAACCCGCTGAATAGGCCATTGTATAAAATAGACTGGACTGAAATGGACCAAAACCCAATAATGGTATCGCCAGCGCATTGGTGGCACCAAATCCGACCCAGAAATACAGGCTATTGCTCAGTTTTTTATGCAATTCGGTAGAGATGTCGAATAAGTTGCCAAGTGGTGCAAGGCTTTCATTTAACATGACAATTTGTGCCATTTCATTGGCTATTGGTGAAGCACTTTGCAAACAAACCGAAACATTGGCTTGTTTCAGTGCCATTGCATCATTAATTCCATCGCCTATGAAGCAAACATGATGTCCTTCATCCTGTAATTTACGGATTAATGCTGCCTTGTCCTGTGGTAGTACTTCAGCATAAAAAGCATCCATATTCAATGCCTGTGAAAGACGTTGTGTAGGCTCTGTCTGGTCACCAGAAACAATCGCAAGATGTTTAAACCCACGTTGTTTCAAAATTTTTATCAGGGTCGGAATTTCAGGGCGTACCTCTGGGTATAACTCTAGTAAGCCCTGAATTTTATGATCGATTGCTATCAATACAAAGCTATGTCCTTGTGCCTTTTGCATATAGTGTTGAATTTTCTCTGGCAGTGATTCTGACTTCGTCACCTGCTGTATAAAACGCTGACTACCTACATGAACTTGATGCCCAAGAATACTAACGGTTACCCCCAGCCCGAGATCATAACTACTTTGTGTGACCACTGGAAAAGCTAAATGCTGTTGCTTTGCTTTTGCCACAATGGCTTTAGCAATGGGATGATCCAGACGCTGTTCTGCGGCGGCAGCATAGGAGAGAATAGTATTCTGATCATATTCACCACAACTAATAATAGTGGCTACTTCAGATTGTGTTTGCGTCAATGTGCCTGTTTTATCGAATAAAATGGTGTCTATACGCGGAAGTTCTTCTAGAACACGCCCATCCTTTATAAGTGCGCCCTTTTCATTGATTCGTTGCATTTGGGTTAAAGTATGCATGGATAACATAGAACGCACAGTGTTCATGGGTACACTGAACAATAATGCCAGAGCTGAAGCGGTACCTGCAAAAGGGATAATCAATGCACTGGTAATCATGACAGGGAGAGCAATCTGGTTCGACCATTCCTCTCCTTTCAATTGTAAACTGGTTTTATAAGCTTCTGTTTGATGCAATAGTTTGTTTAATTGGTTTACACAGGTCTCTTCGCCACTGTCTCTTGCGAGGATACCGATCCGTCCACTGAGAACAATGGTCGAGGTCATGACCTTATCGCCTTGATGTTTTTCCATTGGATTAGCCTCACCCGTCAGAGCTTGTTGATCAACAAGTGCTCTGCCAATACTGATAAAACCATCGATTGGGATAACTTCACCCGTAGTGACCATGACGATATCACCCACCTGTAATTGGGTGAGTTCTATCTGCCGTTCAACTCCTTGCTTATCCGCTATCCACACCATTTCTGGTACCTGCTGATAGACCTGAGTGGTTAAACATGCTGAATCTTTACGACTTTTTTCAACGATATGCTCGCTGACATGATAAATAACACTGTTCAGTGCCGCAGCGAGGTAACTCCCCGTACCAAGCAATAAAATCATAGTCAGTGAACTATAACCATGATTTTTTAACTTGCCTTCATTACTCAGTGATTGAAATGTTTTTTGAAAAATAGGCAAAGCGGTGTAGCTCAACAAGCCAACAGATAGCAGTTTTAGAGGTGCATAATAATAGTAAGCGGCAGAAATAATAAGAGTAGTACCGCCACCAATTTTAGCGTAATAAAGAGAGTTTGTTTCTGATTTTAAAAGTACTTTTGATTTTGAATGGGTTTCTTTAGCCACTGTTTTATTTCGGGATCTCAACTTATCCAAAATCTGTTTACCCAGATAAACCCCTGCGATAATCCCCAAGTTTGCAAATAACATAATCCCCCCTGTCTGGCATACATGCTTATATTCAGAGAGTTTCCCATAAAAGATTGATTTTAACAATAAATAATTGGTTTAGAATTGAAGGATAAAGGATGTACCGACGTATAGAAGCAGTGAGTATTTTTTCATTTATTGAATGATCCCCTAATCCAGAGCATAATCGCAAACAACAATGCGAGCACCGACCATATCAACCATATAATGTAGCGGTTACTATTGAAATGTAGGTTACGTAGTTCAGAAGGTATTATTCCCAAATAGGCTTTATGTACAGGTGATATCGGGCGAGAACTCTCTACAGCGGCAGTATAAAGGTATAAGTTACCACTTTCAGGCAGGTAAACCATTGATTGCAGGGTTTCAGGATTGAAGATTTCGAACAGATGATTGTTCGTATCAAACAGAATATTTCTCATGTCCTGCATACTTGCAGGTCTTAATATATTAAACTGTGCTAATTGTCGTAAGCGCTGCCACCGATAGGAATCCTTTATGTCTTTGCAATTATTGGGCATCGAGCTGAGTACGTGGCAATCAATCACGGCAATTTGTAATTCCTTATCCCAGTCTTTATCAAACCGTGTAGAACTATTCCATTGGCGTACTTTGGCTGTTCCACCTTGAGGATATTCCAATACCTGTATACTTTTTTTGTCTGCCAACAGGATGGAATGACTATAAGTATAAGATTTTTTTGATAGATAATGCGTTGCTTGCTGGGTAGAAGTACTTGTTTCCAAAGTCTTGCGTAGGTCAAATATGTTTGACTGTGAATGTTCTGATTCTGATATAGGTTGAATATTCTTGTAGAGAGAATAAGGTTCTGCTTTGTAATGGGCAAGGAATAGACCTTGGTCATTAAAGCCTGTCAACACTGAAATAATGCCAGCAAAACCTATATTAACTATGGATTTATAATTGCTTTGGTAGACGGTAATCACTTGCAGGCTACGCAGTTCAGGTGTGCTAACCCAATCCAAGTTTCTACCAATAATAGGCCCATTTTCAGCAGATACCTCACTGAACACAGCGAAGCCTGTGCCATCGGGTGAAAAGCCTATATCTGGTAACAGGTTCAATACATGGTATTCATCCAGAGAAAGCAAACCATCCCCCAATTTATTGGTATGGGTGAGTGACCAGACTCCTGCAACACCCTTGAGTTCTTCTTGATATTTTAGATCAAGTTTCTTGAGCAGCTTGGGCAGGGTTTCCTGTTGTATTTTATCGAACAGATCCTGGTTAAGTGTGGTTGCTAGGTGAGTATCATAACGCCGTTCTATATCAGTAAACAGAGCCTTGCTTTTACGTCCTATTTCTAAGCCAACTTCTAATGATGATCGCTGCTCTGTATTAATCTGGATGAGTGGGATCTTCTCTGACGATAAAGCGACTGAAGTAGAGCCGCTATTGGGAAACAACAGGAAACCACCAGTAAATGCTATAAACGAATACAGAAGATAGTTTTTCATGCCATCGTTTTCGAGCGTTTACTGTAAAATTTCAACAAGAACACCATGATATTGGCCATAACAAAACTATAGGCAAGCGCTATGGCAATCCCTTTAAGCTGAATGATAAGTTGGAGCGTATCTGGAACACCAAAACTGCCACCTGAACCCAGTAATGCGACACATAATGCACCCCAGAGACCACCGACACCATGAATGGCTATCAGGTGGGCGGCTCTTGTTTGCCAGATTTGTTTCAGGTAAAACTTGCACAGTACATCATAAGCGATATTTTGTAACAGACCAGCACTGGCACCAATGAAAATGGCTTCTAAGAAGGTGACACTTTGTGCACAGGCCGCAATGGCAACGAGACCCGTTACAAAACCGCCTAGCCCACGGGCAATCCAAGTTTTATTACCTTGGAAAAAAACGTAATGGAGATATGCTACTAGACCGCCTGCTGAACCTGACAGTCCCACATTCAACATAACATTGGAAATCTGATTATCAGAAATTGGTAGACTGCCCGCAGTAAATCCTAGCCAACTTAACCATAGTACCAGAACCGCACTGGTTGAATAAACAGGCTCATCTGATTCTTCATTAGTCTGCTTGGGTAGTGGCTCTGGGGAGTTAAGCTTTAGAACCAAAAAGAAAGCAAACCAAGCTGCGATGGCGTTTATAACAATAGCCCCTCCTTGGTCAACAAAGCCAATTCCTTCGAGCCAGCCTTTGTTGCTTGTTACAAAACGTTCTGCCCAAGCCCAGTGCCCAAAGACAGGGATCAATACAGCGCCAACAAATAATGCCAGCATCAAATGCTGTGCACTGGAAAGCTGCCGACCTACGGTTCTATAGACAATCATGGCAGCAAGCATGGCAAAGCCCGTTTGGTAAAGCACAAATTCGGTAAAGGGAAAATTCGTTTGCAACTCAGAAATAGTGGACTGATCGATCATCAGGTAGCTGGATATCCCAATCCAGCCTGAACTGCTTGCACCATACATTAAGCCAAATCCCACTCCGAAATACCCAAAAAAAACGCCTATACAAGCTAATAGTATAGCTTGGTGTTGTTCCGTTCCATCCGTTAGGGGTTTGTGGTTACTGGATATTACAAATGCCAGAGGAGCGAAGAAAACAAGTACGATAGCAAGCAGTCTCCAAAGCCGATTGATATTGATAGCAAGTTCTTCTTTTATCTTCTCTACATAACTGGTATTTTTGATACTTTTTAGTGCAACAGAAAATCTTTCTATCTGTGCACCGACATCACTGATTTTGAGAAGTATTTCATACAGGCGGATGGAATTATCCTCAATCAGAGCTTTTTGTGCCACCAGATCAGTGGCATTGGCACGGATTTCTCGGGCTTCGGTGAGAAGATCCTTATTTATCTTGTCGATAATTTTACTATTGGTACTGATACCTGTCTGGCTTTGATCGAGCCCAGTGTAGGCTTCTTTTAGTTTGTTTTCAATGAGTTCTAATCCGTCCTGTATCGTTTTTAGACTGCTACGATCCAGGTTGGCGGTTTCTTTGCTACTTTCAATTTCCATGCGCAGTGTTTTGAGAGTTTGCTGGATAATGTCGACATTAGCAATACTATCTTTTATCTGCACTCCAGTAGCAACGCTGTCATCTTGTTCCTCAATATCTTGCTTTTCTGCTGCATACACAGCACTATTAGCGGACCATAAAATTAATAGCAATCCCAGAATAAATAGGCAGTAAATGGCGGATGAAAAATGTTTTGTGAGTATATTTTGCATAGTATCCTTAATGTTTGGAGGTCAATTTGTCTAGCACAGGTTTGACGCTCTCTGATAGTGGGTCTTCGGGTATAGGAGTATCAAAATCAGTAAGGGGTGGAGGAATGAATGTTCCAGATTGTTTCTGACTGACCAGTAACTCTGTACAGTAAGGAGCTTGACCGTTTTCCTGAATGGCTTTTGTCAGAGATTCATATAACTCGGCATCCTGTTCTCTGAGTGCCAGCCTCATGCTAGTCTCAGGAAGTATGGCATTATCGGTAAGCAAAATATTCAGTGGCGTTACACTATATCCTTTGCCTAAAGGTGTTTTCTGTAACCTTTCTGAGAAAAAGACCTGATCTGCAAATAAGGAGTCTATGCGTCCAGTCTCTAGGTCAAAGATAGCACTTTCAAGTAAAGGGAAGGCTTGTATACGTGCATAATGACCGTATTTTTCGAGTAAATATAGGTGTAGCAATGAGCCATTCCTTACGCCAATCGTAGTCCCTTTGAAATCTTCTGGTTTAGTACGACTTTTTCCATCCTGTTTATGGATAATAACGGGCTGAACTTTGCACAGTGGTGGAGTCAACTTCAGTGTGTCTATTTTTGGCAGAATGAAAGTATCAATGACAAGCAAGCCATGAAGTTTATAGGTTTGCACATTTTCTAATATCTGGTTGAATTCACCGACGATAAATGTACATTCTGCGTTAATGATTTCACACAAACGAGTCATTTCGGTCACTAATATCCCATAAGCTTGCTGTGTATCAGCCAAACCAACATAGGGCATACGATTTTTTTCTATACCAATATAGAGTGCTTGTTTCTTCTCTACTGGATTTTCCTGTACCAACTCTTGTGCTAGAACGGTTGTCAACAAGAAAGTGAATAGAAAAAAAACGGAGAAAGGTGTCAGCAACTTCATGGCTTAACGGACACCTTGCTTAATGTGTCATTCGCATTGAGATAAATATCAGGTGAAAGGTTGAGGATAGCGGTGTCTGGTAAATTATAGCGTTGCAGGTTTGTAAGATTCACTGAGATTTCAGGCAAATTTTTTAATTTCTCTGCAAACTCATTGACCTTTATTCCGTTGAGCAAATCGTTATAGACTTGCATGTCATTTATATTATTCAAACTAATATCAGAGCGTTTGTGAAGTAGTAAGCTAACATTGGGATCCTTGTTTCGTGCATCCAAAGAAATGGCAGGTATTTTAAAGAAAGCAAGGCTACTATTGAGCTGTTGAACCAACACATTATTAACACCAGGATAAGGGGGGATGAATAAAGCATCCATACTCAGGGATAACTTGCCAAAACAGGCAATAATAGCCTTCCTTTTTTCGACCACCGTCATAATTGAAAAAGGAACTTTACATTCAGTGATGTTAATATTTTTCTGCTCAGCGAATGCTTTAAGGAGTTCATAATCTGCTGCCTTGCGACCATTAGTGGTATTTTCGTAAATAATACCGATTCGTTTGAAATGCAGTATTTCCTGAGCAAGATCAAGCAAGTAAGACTTATGATCCTCATCGTGCATACGCTGGGTAAAAACTTCTGCAAAGTCTGTAATTTTTTGTGTTGAATTGCGTTTCTTCTGCTGTCTATTTTTTTGGAAACGACTGAGTAGATAAGGGATATGGATAGCAGGCAGGTCTTGCCATTGATTATCTCGCCAAGTTTTAAAAAAATACTTTTTACCCAGTATTTCACCTGATGAGGTAAACCCATGAATTCCAGTAATTCCAGTCCAAGCAGGCATATAATGTAAGCTAGAGACTAATAGCGATGGAATGGTGCTATCTGCACGCTCTATACCTGCGACAAGTAGCATAACGGAATCATACCCCTGTGCTGCATTGTTATCTGGTTCAGCCTTATATTTTTTTTGATAGTTTTGTATAAATTTCTGGTGTTTGGGATTATTTTTATCAGGTTTATAGAAAGAAGGAATGATGATTTTTTTTGTTGCATCTCCCACTGTTTTGATAAAGGTTTCATGGTTAAACCAGTCGTTGCCTAAAATGGGGGTTTGTATGTCCATTTCCCTTATTTGTTTGACCATCAAAGCGGCAGGGTAAATGGGTGAGGCTATAAAGATAGCATCAAAGGGGTCAGTGCTGAATTGTGAGATAAGAGGACGATAATTGCTTTCTTTTGCAAAGAAAGAAGCACGTTTAATGAGTTTGATATTCTGTTTAAGGGCAGCATCTTCAAATAAGAAAGCCAGTTCGCGACTCATATCATTACGTGCATAAAGTATCACCATATTTTTGTACCCCAGAGTTTTTGCGACACTGGCTAATTGATCAGCCATAACTTCTGCACTAGGTGCCATGCGGAAGACATACGGAAATTCATGTCCAGTCAGGCTCTGGGCGATTGAAAATGAAGACATGAAGATGACTTGACTACGGTTATAAATAACCGAGGCAGGAATAGCAATTTTAGAGCTACGATGCCCCAATACAGCCGTAATTTTTGGATTTGCAGCAATACGCCGTAGTGTGGGTTTGACTGCATCAAAGGTTAGTTCTTCTTGTTCGATATTCACTTTTAATGTACGACCAAGTAATTTTTCGGGACGATGATTGATCTCTTCAGCGGCGAGTAAAACACCTTTTAGATAATTACTTTTTTGTAAGTCCTGGATGGCAACAATTTCGATATCTCCCTGATTACTTCGTGCATATTCTAGGCGCTGTTTAGCCATCTGGGTGAAATCTGCACCACATCCTGAAAATAACAGAACAAGTAAAGTCAGGAGCCATAATGGTGGTGACAGAGCTTTGATGAATATACGCTTAATCATTGCTTGCTTTTTGCCTTATTTTGTATGTTGTCCTCGTTTGGTGAGATCTGTCCAAATATGTTATTTTTACTACTCTCTACGGATAGTGTATCCTGCTCGCCACTTACATTGGCAGGTTCTCGTACTGGTGTTGCTGTATCGGTGTTAAGAATAATAGGTAAGCCATCTTTACCAGAACCGATAACAACGACTTTGGCGTTGTTGGATTTGGCGAGTGCTTCGGTGGCTTCAATACCTCTCAGTCGTAATGTTGTTTCAGTGATTCCTTGATTAACGGTGTAGTGGTAAGCTTTTATACCCTTTGCGATGATTTTTAAACGCTCAGCTTCTTTTGCTGCAGTCTGCAATCGGAATTCATAAGATTTCATAAATTCCTGTTGCTGTAACTTGTTTTCAATGGCATCGATTATTTGTTCGGGTAACTTAAGACTACGTATAATGATGTCTTCAACTTCCACATAGTTGCGTCCCACCTCATCAAGTGCCGTGAGGATGGTATTGGTCAGTAAGCCTGCTTCATTGGTATAAATCTGTTCAGCGGTATATTGACCGAGTTCTTTACGCATGACCGATTCAATTTGAGGGACAATAACTCGTTGCAAATAATCAGGACCAATACGTTGATGTAGAATACCCAAAAGGTCGTACTCAGGTCGATAGCGTATTGCGAGCGATATATGAACGATTAGCCCCTTATTTGAAATAACATCAAAATTATGCAGGGCAATCTGTTTTCTCATCTCATAAATATACACTTTATCGAGCGGACTAAAAAGATGCAAACCCTCTTCATAAATCGTATCTATCTCTGTACCACTAAAACGCCGAAACAGAATAGCCGCCTGACCAGAGTCTATTGTAATTACAATTTTTTGCCAAAAAAAAGTAAAAATAAGAGCGGTGATTATTAGTAGTATGATCAATGATCGTCGTTTACGCCACAGCCATTGTCTGAATGGTGAGTGAATAGCTACTTTATTATTTTCCATAATTCAAGGACACTTTATGATCTTTTTTCTTAATATTGGCAACACGAATAACTTTAAGGTTAGAGATTAAATTAACGTAAGCTAAAACTGATTTTAAGTGAATTATTTGGATTATTGGCTCCTAGAATGCAACAAAATATATCTTCAACGGTTGTTTTTGAAGCTATTGTGTGAATTTCATGCAGATTAAATACCAAAAATTGGATGATTCTACAACTTAATAAGCACAGTATTATATTATATACTGAACAGAAAGTATCGTATTTTACCGCTTATTAAAATACGATGTTATTTCTATTAATGATGTGAATCAAACGAATTTCTACAAATTATGCTTATTAACATCAGGTGATTTTTGTGGTAACCGTTTTTTCTCATCCTCTTTAGATTTAGAATGCTTGAGAACAGGGCGCATTGCTACAGCGATACCCGCCAACAAACCAATCTGAGGGAAGATAAAGGACTGTATCAAACCAAAATTAAAGAACAGGATAGAGCCAACGGCGGATACTGCACAAGGGGTAACTACGGTGGTAACAACCTTTTTCATATGGCCATTAAATTGTTGCCCCATATCAAACAAGTAAGGCAGTTGGTTGAGTGTTTTGCCCATTAATACAATTTGTGCCGCATCCGTAGCAACTGTGGATGCACCACGGATAGATACAGAAACATCAGCTTCCTGTAAGGCAATAGAATCATTAATACCATCACCGACATAGCAAACGGATTTTCCTTCAGCCTGAAGTTGTTTAATGAGTGCCGCTTTTTCTTCTGGCAGAACTTCAGCAAAATAGTGATTAATACCCAACTCATCAGCCAATTGGCGAGTCGGTGCATCATGATCACCAGAAATAATATAGGTAGACTTAATACCACATTCATGAGTTAACTCATGAATTAACTCTTTTGTACCAGGACGAATAGCGGCTGCCAGTTCGATGGTGCCTGCAGCACACTCATCAATAGCAACTGCAATCATTGGAACGCCCTGTTCCTGACAGTAGAGTTGTGCGCTACGGATCTCATCAGAGATATGGATATTTTCCTGTTCCAGAAAACGCACACTGCCGACCCGTACAATATGACCATCAATACCAACAGTAAGACCATAACCCAGTTTGTAGGTGGCTTCTTCTATCTCAGGTAATTCCAATTGTTGTTCTATTGCCTGCTGAATAATGGCCTTAGCAATAGGATGGCTTTGTTTGCTTTCGGCGGCAGCAGCATAACGAAGAATTTCCTGTTCGGAATACTCGCCACAGACATGAATTTTCTCTACACGGGGTTGTTCTTCCGTTAAGGTACCTGTTTTATCAAAAACAACCGTATCGACTTTTTCCAGCAGTTCAAAAGTATGTCCATCCTTGACCAGAATACCGTTATGGGAAGCCATATCCAAATAGTTCATCACACCAATCGCAGAAGCAATAGAGGCCCGATATTTAAAGTGGGAGTTCAACACGCCCAAAGCACCAACAGGGCCGATAAAAGGCAGGGATACCGCACTCAGTGCAAAAGTAGGCAAGACACTCTTATCGCTGATATTTCTAGACCAGAGCTGTACATCCGTTTTAGTACTAATGGTATTATTAAGAATAGTGGCAATTTGTGCGGCGGTTGTTTGCTGACCTGTCTCACGAGCGTGAACATAGATTTTTCCAGACAACACCAGTGTCAGGGCAAACACTTCTTCACCTGCACTTTTTTCTACGGGTTGAAATTCACCCGTTAGAATATGCTGATCAACCGAAGCATGGCCTTCAATAATATCGCCATCGACAGGAATGGTACAGCCCGCACCGACCATCACCCTATCGCCGCTTTTTAATTCTTCAAAAGGTATTTCCCGTTCAATATCATCATAAACCACCCATACCGTACTGGGTTGTTGCTTAAAGACATCAATGATATTTTTCTTCGAGTTATCGGTAATTTTAGAGAGTAATTTACGATTCAAACTAAACATGAAAACTGAGAAGCTGGCAAAAACCAAATAACCATTAAGCAATAGTAATACTTTCATCGTTGCTGAGAGAAAATCAACCGTCAGTTTTTTTTTCTCAAACAGTTCTTTAAAAGCCTGCATAATAGCAAAGTGAGTAATATACAAAATTCCTGGTAAACTCAGTAAGGCAATGGGAAAATAAAACAGTTTGCCGACCGTTGCCAAACCCAAAGAAACCACAGAAATCGCCATATTACGATCAGTGAGTCTCTGATGTGGATTCTTTTTGTCAAGATTGCCAGCAGAAAACTCCTTGATCTGCTGATTACGTGCACTCCCTGTAAAAGGTATAACACGTTCTTTTTTAGGCTTTCTGGCACGAGCCTTGCGGAGTGTCTTTTTATTCTTTTTTACATACCTATAGAGATATGCACCTAAACTAGTGGCACTCATTACTTCAAGAATCATACTTTTCTCCGTTTACAGCAACTCTTTGCCCATTCATTTTTATCATACCTATTTGCGATGGGGGTTCCCTGACAGCTAGAACTCACACCAAAACTCACAACTGTGTTATTTAGGATAAGACTTTATTCAGATTATGATCACTTTCTTCCAGTTGCTGATACATATCCAGCAAATATTTTTCAGCAACTTCACGCATCTGTGGTGTCACCTGTTTCTCTTTTGCCTTGCTGTCCGAAACAAAACGAACGACTCCTGTATCATCCTTAGAATAAGTATCAAACTGTGCCTGCATCAAAGGCAAATCGGTCTCTGTCACTGCATAAGCATATCCAGTATGCAATATATGCTCGATATTTTTCTTATTCATCTGCCGGTAATTCAAATAATGGGTATTCTTCATTTTAGTCAAACTTAAATGAAGATATTGTTTGTAGAAAGCAGTGAAATAATGCAATGCATCCATTTCACTCAGTTCCTGCTTGGAGCATCCTGTAATAAAGGCCGCAGCACCCGAGTCATTGAGCCTAGGTAATCCAGTTGTGGGCTTATTCAAGATGGATGCCATGACTTTCACAGGATCACGGTACATAAATAGAGAAGGGGTCTCTGGAAATGCCTGCTGGATAATTTCCACAAAGGCAATACCCCAGCTTCTGAAACGGACATAGTAAGATTCCTGACCAGGTAATCTGGGTCTGCCCAGTAGTTGTATCAAGTTACGGATCAGACGCAGATTTTCTTTTGTCGGGGCAACGGGATCCTGCCAGTCATTCGTCAGATATTGCCAAAGATTTTCATGCAGCGGAGTCGCTTCCTTGATAATCATCTGGGTTTCGGGCTGATCCAATACTTTGGCCATCAGTGTAGAACCACATTTAGACATGTGGAAGACAAAACCAGTAGGATCTTGTGAGGTATCCAGACTCAGCGCCTCGCTGGCCAGTAATTGAATATCTGTCGTAAAACAATCACCCAGTCCCTGTTTTTCAATCAGGTTTTGGGTAGCATAGCGAAATTTCCACTCTTTATATGGGTAATCTCCCACATCCATCCAGATGACTTTGTACTCTGCCGTAATGGCAACGGGAATAACCCCAGGATTTTTCTTGATTATTTCAATGGCCTGTTCAGATTGAAGGTATTTTTTATTAGCAATCTGGAAGAGTTCAGGTACGGATTGTTCAAGGGATTCTACTTTCATTTTTATCTTTTATGAATTAGGTTAATATAATTTCTGGATAGCAACCAGAATAGTTTCATTACCAGGAATGCCTGTCCGACACTCAAAATCCAGTACTTGCTACCACAAATACTGGATTTCCAAGAAGTAATAAGCACCTTCAAATCGAAGCAGAGAACACCACCTATGCTGTCGCTGGTTTCTTATCTGTGGCAAGTTTCTCACCTTCGGCAAATAACTCTGCATAATGCCCCTTGACCTTCTCAGGATCAAAGCTTAGAAAGGTACCACCTGATTCAAAATGCTGAATAAATAAGTGCCCTATAGCATAAGTTGTTGCCGCTCCAAATGCAGGTACAGTCACAATGCCAATCACAGGTGCTGCTACGGGGATAGCGGTACTAAGCCCCCAGATCAGTCTGCCTGAAATAGAGACCGTACCGCAACCGCCCAAAAAACTACTAATAAGTGCTTTGCCAACATCTTTTCTGAATTTAACGTCATAGACAGAAGATAACTTGTGTAGCATCTTTAGGTTGTTGGTCAGAATAAGAGCCATAGTTAATGGTGGTATGGGTACTACTCCCATAGCAGCACTCAGCACACTATGATTTCTGACCAATTTATTAACCCGTGTTATTCGATACTTGTTTTTGACGTTTTCCAAGGTACCCTCTATTGTTGTTGAATCTTCTGTTGTTGTCATATAATACTCCTGTTAGTATTCATTAATATTATGAATAAATAAATGTATAGCCTCAGACAAGTTTTATCATAGCAATAGATAAAAATAAGTAAAGCTATTTATATTACTGATAACATATATAGTAACACAATAAGCTTATTATCTGTTTTTATTTAACGGAGACTCTTATCACTTTTTTCCAACTATAATTCTTTCATTATAGATTTATTGAAACAGCTAAAGCCAATAACATTGCAAAAAAATCAGAACTCTACTATCCTTAAAAGAGTAAATAGCTTTAAGACTATTCAAATCTTCAATTCAAGAGTATAAAAACTTAGGACTTTTTCATGGAACCTATTAGCCAATATGTGCTATCTAAATGTGTAATAGCGGGTGTTTCAAAAGCCGGTGTTGCAACAAAAGGTGTGCTTGCAAAATTTAGCACTACAAAAGCAGCGACTTCTGCAACAGGAGCGGCTAAGGCAACTACTTCAAAAGCAGGAGTTGCTGCAAAAAGTGCTGCTGAAAAATCAGCCCTTGCCATAAAATCTAGTTCCCATAGCGACTGTGGGACATGTGGAAGTATTTCCTCTCTAGCGGCACCTTGACCTGTTCGGTAAGATTATGGACTACAGCAAGAGGTTGTGTATCATATTGATATATCGGTGATGGAGTGATATTTGAAATAATGGACAAAATTGCTCCCTTTTATAATAACTCGCACAAGAAACCCTGTGAATAAAAATAAACTCTGGTTTTATGACCGCCATTTAACAACCAGCAAGTTCGCTAGCGATGTATTGCAGGGTTTGGCTAAACGCCCCGCCTCTATCCCACCAAAATATTTTTACAATGCTAGGGGTTCACAATTATTTGATGCCATTACTCAATTGCCCGAGTATTATCAAACCCGTACTGAGATCGCTATTTTACAGAATAACGCCGATGAGATTGCTCACCATGTGGGTACAGGTAGCCTGTTGATTGAACCTGGTGGTGGCAGTTGTGCCAAGGTGCATATACTACTGGAGGGTCTGAGACCGATGGCTTATGTGCCAATGGATATCTCCAGTCAGCATCTGCGACTGGCAACAGAAGAACTGGCCACTGCCTTTCCTTGGCTAGAGATCCATGCGACCTGCACAGATTTTACGCAAATCATGACATTGCCACCCACTGCTCTGGAAAAGATAAAGGGTACAAAGGTGGCTTTTTTTCCAGGTTCGAGCATTGGTAATTTTACTCCTGAAGGTGCTGTGAAATTTCTGACCTCAATCGCACAACTGGTGAAGCTGGAGGGCTACCTGTTGATAGGTGTTGATCTGAAAAAGGATAAGAACATCCTGCATGCCGCCTATAACGATGCCGCTGGTATTACAGCACAGTTTAACCTTAATTTACTACAACGTATTAACCAGGAATTGGATGCCGACTTTGATCAGTCGAGTTGGCAGCATAAAGCGATTTATAATGAACAGCTTGGGCGTATTGAGATGCACTTGCTTAGTTTGCAAGAGCAACAAATTCGAATTGGGCAAAGTAGATTTAAATTTGCCTGTGGCGAGACAATCCACAGCGAGAATTCCTATAAATATAGCACCCAAGAATTTATACAACTGGCACAAAACGCAGGCTTTCAATCCGTTGCATTATGGGTCGATGCAGACCATTTATTTAGTGTCCATTTGTTTCGCGTTCAGACGCTTATACCAGAATAGCCTCTTGGGGCATCTCAGAATTTTTAGAATTTCTTCTATAGCGATAGGTTTCATCAATGACTTTATCCTTATACTGGTTGGCAATACGCTTGGCGAAAATAGCCGTAATAGCACCCGTTAGGAAGCCGATTGGAATCGCTGCAAGATGAACACCTGGGATAGGTAGTACGGCGACAAGACGTATTGTTCTGACCCCCGTAAAAACACCGAGTTTAGCAGATGCCCAGGATGTACCCCCTTCAAATATACCCGTAG
>Ga0164318_10002931_pt1 | contig 16007 bp, 11 predicted proteins | sample GuaBasSedimGuay9_FD_113734 | JGI IMG/M metagenome (GOLD analysis project Ga0164318, IMG submission 113734) | Subseafloor sediment microbial communities from Guaymas Basin, Gulf of California, Mexico - Guay9, Core 4571-4, 0-3 cm | ecosystem: Environmental > Aquatic > Marine > Hydrothermal vents...
AGGTCTAGGCGAATTCGCTCACCAATACAGCCATGTAATTCATTCATGGTTCGTAATGCTAATCCTCATTGGGGCCTCAGCTGCATTTGTTCGGGGGGTACAATTGATTCCAACAAAAGGGCAAAACTTCTTCGAAGTAGTTGTTGAGGGCCTGGAAGACTTTATGGTGAGCATTACAGGGCCTGAGGGCAGATTCTTTTTCCCCTTCATAGGAACCATTTTCCTTTACATCATGGCCTGCAATCTCCTGGGATTAGTGCCGGGATTTTACTCTCCCACAGCTAACATCAACACCCCTCTTTCCATGGCGTTGTGCACATTTATCTTGACTCACATTATTGGGGTGAAATTCCACGGCATTAAATACATTAAACAGTTTATGGGACCTGTATGGTGGCTTGCGCCCTTGATGTTTCCCCTTGAACTTATCGGGCACTTTGCACGGGTGCTGTCTCTCAGCGTGCGGCTTTTTGGGAACATCTTTGGTAAGGAAACGGTTTTAGCCATTTTGTTCATGCTCGGGGGCCTGTTCCTGGCGCCATTGCCCATTTTGTTCTTGGGGATCTTGGTCAGTTTCATCCAGGCCCTAGTATTCATGCTGCTTTCAATAGTGTACTTTGTGTTGGCTATGGAGGAAGCACACTAAGCTGGTCAAGCTTGTTAGAATAGATAGGAAGAAGGCCAAGAAAAACAATAAGAAAGGAGGTTTTTTTATGACAAAGAAAAGGTTTGTTGGTGCTCTAACAGGAATCCTGGTGCTGGGGATGGCTTCTGTTTCCTTCGCCGCTGAAGGTTCCGCACAAGCTGCAGGGCTTTGGATCTATTTTGGTATTGCCATTGCTTGCGGTTTCGGAATTGGTGTGGCTGCGATGGGATGTGGAGTTGGTATGGGTAACGCCATCAATGGCGCTATGCACGGTACAGCCCGGAATCCTGAGGCAAGCGGCAAGATCATGACCACCATGATCATCGGCTTGGCTCTGATTGAGTCCCTTACCATTTACGCCTTGCTGATCTGCTTGCTGATGGTTTTCAAGATTCCTGCTTTTCCAACTATCATCGAAAAAGTGTTTCATTAATAACAAGTAGGCCCTCAGGGCCCCATTTTATGGGGCCCTGTTTGTTGGGCCGCCATGTGCAAAAATTCACAATAATTCCGCAAGGTATTCCACAGTACAAGCCAGCTTTCGAATAGGAAATTGTCAAAGTAGGTTCTATTTAACTGCGCTTGTTGCAACCTCGGAATTGGGATAATGGCAAAAAACTCCAAAAAGAAAAAGATCCCTGAACCCACCATCGAGAGGCTGCCTCTTTACTCCAGGCCCCTTGAAGAACTGCTAGAGGCCGACGTTCCTGTAGTGTCTTCCGAAACGCTTGCTAAGCTCTGTGGGGTTAATCCCGCCCAGGTGAGGAAAGACCTTGCATATTTTGGGGAGTTTGGAGTCCGGGGCGTTGGCTACGAGGTAAGCAGCCTGCTAAAAGAAATTAAAAGCATACTGGGAACCGACCGAAAATGGAGGCTCTGCCTTGTTGGGCTGGGTAACCTGGGCAGTGCGCTGTTCGAGAACCAAAACTTCAAGCGAAGAGGTTACATCTTCGTGGCGGTTTTCGACTCTGATCCAGCCAAGATAGGCCGCATTCTTGAAAACGGCATAGTAGTGGAGCATCCCAAAAAGATTGAAGAGGTCGTGCAAAAGCTGGACATTGAAATAGGCGTCATAACTACCCCACCCTTGGAAGCACAAAGGATTGCAGAAGTGCTTTTCAGTGCAGGAGTGAGGGCGGTTCTGAATTTTGCACCAATACAGATTCGGAAACCAGAATGCTGTGTAGTAGAAAACGTCGACTTCACTGTCAGCCTGGAAAACCTAGCCTACCATCTAGCCAAGCTTCATTGAAGCACCTTCTGCAGGAATTGCCCCGTATATGAATTGGCGGCGGCGCATATCTGCTCAGGAGTGCCTGAGGCCACCAATTCACCGCCCTTGTCACCACCCTCGGGACCGAGGTCTATCACGTAATCAGCACACTTTATCACTTCCAGATTGTGCTCAATGATAAGCACCGTATTATTCATATCAACCAGATAGCCCAATACCTCCAGCAGCTTATGGACGTCGGCAAAATGAAGACCCGTAGTAGGTTCATCCAGCAAGTAAATGGTCCGCCCTGTTGATCTCTTGCTCAGTTCTCGCGAAAGCTTCATCCTTTGCGCTTCACCCCCTGAAAGGGTGGTAGCAGGCTGACCTAGCTTTATGTACCCAAGGCCCACATCAGCAACGGTCCGAAGGATATTATACACCCTGGGGATCCTTTCGAAGAACCCCATTGCCTGGCTCACCGTCATGTCCAATACCTCAGCTATGTTGTAACCCTTATAGCGAATGTCCAACGTATCCCGGTTATACCTTAGTCCCTTGCAAGCCTCGCACGTAACATATACATCGGGCAAAAAGTGCATCTCGATCTTTATCACTCCCTCGCCCTTACAAACCTCACACCTCCCTCCCCTGACATTAAAGCTAAACCTCCCTGGTTTGTATCCCCGCGCCCTTGCATCGGGAACCCGCGAAAATAATTCCCTTATGTGAGAGAACACGCCCGTATAGGTAGCCGGGTTGGAACGGGGGGTCCTGCCTATAGGGCTCTGATCGATATTTATAACCTTGTCCACGTACTCAATGCCCTGAATTTTCCTCACTTTCCCTATTCTGACCTTTGATCTATAAAGCCTCCTGCACAATGCCGGATATAGTATGCCGTTTATGAGACTGCTTTTCCCAGAACCAGACACTCCTGTAATACAGGTTAAGGTGCCTAGTGGAATTTCAACCCTGATGTCTTTAAGATTGTTTTCCGCCGCACCCTCGATGGTAATAGTAAGCCCATTGCCCTTTCGCCGCCTAGCGGGAACAGGAATCTTCTTTTCTCCTGACAAATATAGCCCTGTCTCGGAATCACTATGGGCCATCAATTCCCGTGGGGTTCCCTGGAATATCACCTTGCCGCCCTCGGCTCCAGCCCCTGGGCCCATATCTATAACATGATCAGCGGACAGGATGGTCTCTGGGTCATGTTCCACCACAATTACGCTGTTGCCCATCTCCTTGAGCTGCACAAGATTCTTAATCAGGCGTTGGTTATCTCTTTGGTGCAAGCCGATGGTGGGCTCGTCTAGGACATAAAGTACCCCAGCTAGACTTGAGCTAAGTTGCGTAGCCAGCCTTATCCTCTGCTCTTCCCCCCCGGACAGTGTGCTGGTAGCCCTATCCAAGGTGAGATATTCTACTCCAACGCTAATCAAAAACCTGAGTCTGTCGCCAATTTCCCTTAACAGCCTCTCGGCAATTTCCCTTTCCTTGCGGCCCAGGGAAAGACGTTCGAAAAAGTCCCAGGCCTTTTCAATTGGAAGGCTGGAGACTTCGTGAATACCTTTTCCCCCAACTTTCACTGCCAGGGCTTCAGCCCTAAGCCTCGCGCCGCCGCACGCAGTACACTCGATAATGTTCATGTACTGCTCTAATTCCTCGCGTGCCTGGTAAGAATCGGCCTCGCGGTACCGCCTGTCCAAGGCTGGAATTATGCCCTCAAAGGGCCTCGAATAATGATACCTGCGGTCGTCTTTTTCAAAGTAGAACCTGATCTTTTCCTTACCAGAACCATAAAATAAAACCTTTTTAAAATTTTCGGGCAGATCCCTGAAAGGGGTGTAGATATCCACTCCATAATGGCTGCATAAGGAATCCAGCATCTGGTAAAAGTAGACCGAATCCCTACCTGACCACGGCAGTACCGCTCCCTCTCTCAAAGAGAGACTGGGATCGGGTACAATAAGATCCGGGTCAAAATATTTCTTGGTTCCCAGGCCGCTGCACTGAGGGCAGGCTCCCTGCGGGTTGTTGAATGAGAACATTTGGGGGTTCACTTCCGGAGCAGTATATCCGCACCTGGGGCACACGGCTTTTTGGCTCAAGAGCATCTGTTCTCCTCCCAAGACCTCTACCAACAGCAGCCCCTCAGACAGAGCAAGGGCCAGCTCAACAGAGTCCGTGAGCCGCGGCCTTATTTCGTCCTTTATCACAACACGGTCCACCACAACCTCAATGTCGTGGGTTTTATTCTTATTCAGTCGAATCTCCTCATCAAGAAGCCTTTCCTGTCCATCGACCTTCACCCTTGTGAACCCGTCCCTTCTCAACCTTCCAAAAAGCTCGCCAAATTCTCCTTTCCCACCCCTTACCAGAGGAGCAAGGACTTGAACCTTGCTACCTTTTTCCAGTTCCAGTATCCGGTCCACCATTTCCTGTACTGTGCTAGACCGGATAGGAATATGGCAATCGGGACAGTGGGGGATTCCTATGCGAGCATAAAGTACCCTCATGTAGTCATACACTTCCGTCACCGTGCCCACAGTAGACCTGGGATTTTGCCCTGAACTCCTCTGGCCAATGGAGATGGCCGGGGACAGACCCTCTATGGAGTCAACATCAGGCTTGTCCATTTGCTCAAGGAACTGCCGGGCGTAGGCGGAAAGGGACTCCACGTACCTTCTCTGACCTTCTGCATAAATGGTATCAAAGGCCAGGGAGGACTTTCCCGAGCCTGAAAGGCCCGTGATCACAACCAGCTTGTTTCTGGGAATGTCTAGGGATATGTTTTTTAGGTTATGCTGCCTGGCACCCCTTATTCTTATTACATCAGCGCCCATGGTGTTCTGCGACCCTCTCCTATGATAGCCTGAATCCGTCTCCAAGCCCATGCTCAGCCACCGCAAACACCCTTACTTGCACCCCTATTGCGCGCAATCATGGCGGCCATCATAAGAGCATTTACCAGGCTATTGGGATTGGCCTTCCCTGTACCCGCTAAATCATACGCTGTGCCGTGGTCCACCGAGGTGCGAACTATCGGAAGTCCAAGGGTTACATTAACTGCATCATAAAAGTGGACCAGTTTCAACGGCGCAAGACCCTGATCATGATACATAGCCACCACTGCGTCGAACTCTCCACGGGCTGCCCGCCAAAAAAGGGTGTCAGATGGAAACGGGCCTTGGACTTCCATACCTTGCGATCTGGTTTCCGTTACAGCAGGTCTGAGGACTTCTTCCTCCTCTTTGCCGAAAAGCCCTGCCTCCCCCGCGTGAGGGTTAAGCGCAGCCACCCCGATCCTTGGCCTTGCCAATCCAAAATCCCTTTCAAGTGCCCTGTGGGTAATGGTTATGGTTTGAATAACTTTCTGTTGAGTGATCAACTGCGGAACCTTTGCAAGAGGGACATGAATGGTTACCAGGCTGACCCGCAGGCGCTCACCTGCCAGCATCATAACATAGGAATCGCACCTTGTAAGACTTGCTATCATCTGGGTATGACCCTCATAATTGTAGCCAGCCTTGTTGAGCATCGCCTTATTGACGGGGCATGTGACGATACCTCCCACCTTGCCCATTACCGCAAGTTTCACCGCCTCCTTAATGAACCTGGCTGCTGCTTCACCCCCTTCCACTGTGGGCAATCCCGGTTCAAATGAACCGCTTGGCAGGTTGTACGGGCACATCACATTAAGGCTGCCAGCAGACAGCCCTGCCTCAAAAGGATCCTGGATTGACTGGACCTTGCCATGCCACTTTAACACCTTGGCAGCCCGATCCAATGCCCCGAGATCCCCTATGATAATGGGAACACATAGTGAAAATATCTCTTTATTGGACAGGGCCTTAAGAATAATCTCGGGACCCACACCTGCAGGATCGCCCATTGTTATGCCTATTAAAGGCCTGCCAATGGCAGCTGCATCGTCCATTTCCAATTGCCCTTCCTTGGATTATTGCCGTGACCAGGCATCCCGGGGAGTGCCCGAAAGTATTTTCCGCCATTAATAGGGGAGTGTCAATCCTAACACCAAATCTTGCCAATTTACTTGACTCTACCTGAATTTCACATATACTTGCGCTAGCTGGGGCATTTATGATTTATTGGAGAAATTCCGATACTTTAAAAAAACAGCCGCCAAGAACTCAATACAATGAAACTCCGCAAACCCATACTTGATCAAATATCAACGCTAAAAAACCTCCCCACCTTGCCCCATATCCTCTTGAAGCTCATCAAGGCCTGCAATGAGACCAGAGGAAGTCTAAAGGAAGTATCCCAAATCATTGAAAAGGACCCCTCACTAAGCAGCAAGATACTTAGGTTGGTAAACTCCGCTTATTATGGCCTGCCAAGAAAAGTCAGGAAAATGGAAAACGCTGTGACTTTGCTGGGCACCACGGCTATCAAGAATGTGGCTATAAGCGCTTCCATTTATGAGGCCTTCAAGATTAGAGGAAATGGCCTTTTCAATCTAAAGAGATATTGGTGGCACTCGTTGAAAACCGCGATACTGGCTAAAAAATTATCGGAAAAAATCGGCTATGAGGCCCCTGACGAGGCATTCTTGACAGGTCTGATGCACGACATAGGCAGACTGGTGCTATGGGTCAATTTCAAGAAGCAATACCGAGGGCTTTTGGAGCTTTACGGCAGCCGACCCGAGCTCTTGCTGGCCGGCGAAATCCGCCTTGGGGCAACTCATTGTGAAGTAGGTGCGTGGCTATTGGAAAAATGGAACCTTCCTTCCTTCATGGCCGATGCTGTGCTTTATCATCATGAGCCCCTCGAACGAATTAAAGACTCATTCCCCCTGGTGCAGATCATATATGTGGCCAATGCCCTGTCTCGCGAAACCACGGGCGGGGAGGACGAACCTGAAAAACTGCCACAGGAGATATTTGGACTTTCTGAGTCTTATACTCAGTCACTCATGTCCCAGGCTGACGAAGAGTTGACCGAGGTAGCAAAATCCTTGGAAATTGAAATTGAACCCCCGGGCAAACCGCTTGAGGGCTTAAGCGAGCAAGACGCTGAAAAACACCGCCAGCTCGTCCGTGAAGTGCGGGACGCCTCTATACTACTGGGCACTATGATGAACCTCCTAGAGGCCCCCGATGAACAGTCGACCCTGAAAGCAGTCTATCAAGGCCTGCAGATCTTGTTTGACCTTCAGGACATCTTGATATTCCTATATGATAGGGAACGTGAAGGGCTTGTGGGTGTAGACCTGGGAGAAAATGAGAAATACAAAATAGTTTCAGGGGTTTTCATTCCCTCCAAGATAGAAAAAAGCCTGCTTATCAGATGCCTCCACAGAGGCGATATGCTAGATTCCTTCTCCCCTCTTGACGCGACCAAGGGGGTAATAGTGGATGAGCAGTTGATACGCTTTATCGGCAAGGACGGCATGCTTTGTATTCCCTTGTCCGCTCACGGGGATCACGTCGGAGTAATCGTGGTTGGCTTGGACGAAGTAGAGTTTACCCATCTGTCCCAACAGTTCGGGGTACTGCAGATGTTCTCTCGTCAGGCTGCCACAGCCCTTTGTGGATACCGTTTGAAAAAGGCCCAACTCAATGCCGTACAATCAGAACGCCTGGGTGCCTCCCATGAGATAGCCCGAAAAGTGATCCATGAAATCAATAATCCACTAAGCATCATAAAGAACTACCTGAAGATCCTGGCCATGAAGCTGGCCGAGCAAGACATCGCCCAGGACGAAATCCGCATAATCAACGAAGAAATAGACAGGGTTGCGCAAATCCTTCGGGATCTTCTCGCCTTTTCAGACCGCTCCTCCTTCACACCAGAGCCAGTGGACGTTAACGCCATTTTGTCAGATATGGTGCGGCTAACCAAAGATCCGCTTTTTTCTGAACACGGGATTACTATTCACACTGATCTAGATCCCAGTTTACCCCCTGTTCGGGGTGATAAAAACGCATTGAAACAGGTTTTCATAAACCTTATCAAGAACGCAGCAGAGGCATTGACCAGCGGAGGCAACATCTATATCAAGACAAGGACAATGGCCCCTGATCTTGATGTCGGAATCGCAGGGCCCGGAGTATCATCAGCAGGCCTTGCTGAAATAACAATAGCCGATGATGGCCCGGGAATCCCGGCCGAAATACGAAACAAAATATTTCAGCCCTTTGCGTCCACCAAGGGAGGTTCCCATTCGGGCTTGGGGCTTTCTGTGGTTCATAATATAGTCCAGGCCTTGAAGGGCACCATTGTGTGTGAAAGCAAAGAGGGCAAAGGCACCTCATTCAAGATATCACTGCCCCTTTATGGAAAAGAAACAACTTAGAGCTTTGGAGGCAGTCATGGCAAACAGCCCCAAGATCTTGATTGTGGATGACGAGCCTCGGATGTGCGAGAGCATCAGGCTGCTGTTAAGCGGACGGGGCTATGACATCTTCACAGCAAACTCCGGAAAAGAAGCCATGGAGCTGATTGGTGCCAGGCAGTTTGATCTGGCACTCTTGGACATAGTCATCTCTGACATGGACGGTCATCAGCTCATGGACCACATTACCCGTGCCAGCCCTGACACACTCATCGTGGTCATAACCGGACATGCGTCCCTGGATTCAGCGGTTAATGCTTTGAGGAGAGGGGCTTATGACTACCTTAGGAAACCTTTTGAATACGAGGAGCTACTTAAGACTGTTCAAAATGCTCTAGATCAAAAACAACTGAGATGTGAAAAGGAAATAATAAACGGGAAACTGGAGGTGACCGAGGAACGATATCGCTACCTAGTGGAAAACTCCCCCGATATAATTTATACCCTTGATAGTGAGGGCAATTTTACATTCATCAGTGATGCAGTGGAACGCCTCCTTGGGTACAAACCTGAAGACCTGGTGGGCAAACATTACTCCACAATCATACACGAAGATGACCTGGAAAAGGCAAAATGGTTCTTCAACGAAAGAAGAACAGGGGAAAGGGCTACAAGTGGCATAGAACTCAGGCTGAAAGCCCATGGCTCTGATGAGAGCTTCCGCACCTGCGATGTGCATCATCTGACGGTTGAACTTAAAACTACTGGCATGTATGACAAGCCGGTGGACGATCCCCAGAAAAAATACTTGGGCACACACGGGGTTGCACGGGATGTTAGCGATAGAAAACGACTTGAGGCACAGCTCCAACAAGCTCAAAAAATGGAGGCAATAGGAACACTGGCAGGTGGCATCGCACATGACTTCAATAATCTCCTTATGGCGATCCAGGGCTATACATCACTGATGCTCCTTAATACAGATCCGTCTCACCCCCATTATGAAAAACTCAAGAGCATAGAGAAATACGTACAAAGTGGGGCCGAGCTTACCAAGCAGCTCCTAGGCTTTGCCAGGGGTGGAAAGTACGACGTAAAACCCATAAATCTAAACACCTTGCTCCACCAGAGTTCTCAGATGTTCGGCCGGACCAAGAAAGAAATCGTTATCCATGAAAACTACGATGAGGACCTCTGGTTTGTCGAGGCGGACCAAGGACAGCTTGAACAGGTGTTTTTGAACCTTTACGTCAACGCATGGCAGGCAATGCCTGGTGGTGGTGAGCTTTTCCTTGAGACCAGCAATGTTACGCTTGATGAACTCTCCATGCGGCCCTATAACATCCCTCCTGGCCGATATGTGAAAATAAGGGTAAGGGATACCGGCGTGGGCATGGATGAGAAAACCCGGCAGCGCATATTTGAACCGTTCTTTACCACTAAGAAAATGGGCCGCGGCACTGGTCTTGGGCTCGCCTCTGTGTATGGCATAATCAAGAACCACAATGGAATCATTGAGGTGGCCAGCAAAAAAGGTGAGGGCACAACTTTCGAGATCTATTTACCCGCCTCCAAGAAAAAGGTACAGGGAAAGGCGCCCGAACAGGAAGAGCTCATAAAGGGCCCTGGCACAGTACTCCTTGTGGATGACGAGGATATGATAATAGAAGTTGGCTCAGAGATTTTGAAGGCGCTTGGCTACCAAGTCTTTGCAGCAAAAAGCGGTGGTGAGGCCATTGAGATTTATGAAAAACACAAGGAAGACATAGACGTAGTTATTCTGGACATGATCATGCCTGGCATGGGAGGCGGTGAAACCTATGATCACCTGAAAGAGCTTGATCCCACAGTAAAGGTATTGCTCTCCAGCGGATATAGTATTGACGGAGAAGCCAGTGAAATATTGGACCGCGGATGCAATGGTTTCATCCAGAAGCCTTTTAACATAAGGGCCTTGTCCCAAAAGCTCAGAGAAATCCTGAACGGCAAGAACTAGGCCTAACCCCATCCTCAACTAATCGTATATCTACGCTTGGGGTCTCCAAGCAAGGCGGCCAACCTTTTCCTGTTGACTTGGGTAGGCAAAAATGATTTTTTTGCCCGTACTGTTGTACCGTTCAGGGCATTCACTATACAAAAGGGGCCGCTTAGGAGGCAAGCCGATGAGAAGCTATAGAAAAGAGCTATGGTTCAACGTGCCTACCCGGATGGCATTCATAAATATTACCCCGGAAGTAGAAGCGGCTGTCCGGGAAAGCGGCATAAGAGAAGGCTTGGTGCTTTGCAATGCCATGCACATTACTGCATCGGTGTTCATCAACGACGACGAGCCCGGGCTGCACCACGACTACGAGGTCTGGCTCGAAAAGCTAGCACCGCATGAGCCTGTTTCCCAATACCGCCACAACGTGGGCGAGGATAATGCAGACGCCCACATGAAGCGGCAGATAATGGGTAGAGAGGTCGTGGTGGCCATCACCGAGGGTAGGCTCGACCTGGGCCCATGGGAACAAATATTTTACGGCGAGTTTGACGGCAGACGCAAAAAGAGGGTTCTTATAAAGATCATTGGTGAGTAGTATGGACGCAGATACTGGTTCGCACGAACGATCTCCGTGGCTGAGGAAAATTCATGTCAAGATGACTAAGCCCTCACTAAGGGACAACACCGCAGATGCAGACCGCTTGACCCGGGCTTTGGAAAAGGGACTGCAAGATAAAACTGTCCGCATTCCCTATTCACTTCTCAGTGATATTCCGCGTAGGTTAAGGGAATTGCAGTATGATTGCATGGTAGCAGTTTATGAAGATTTTGGGTCGTGGAAGGCCATAGATTTGTTCGCACCTGATTCCAAGAATCTGGCCCACGGCGTGGCCTTAGACTTGGGCACTTCCACCCTTGTAATGCGAATCGTAGAGGTTGAAACAGGCAGGCCGGTCAAAGAAATTTCTTTCCATAATCCCCAAACACAAATCGGCACTGATATCCTTAGTAGAATTCATTATGCTTCCGACCCCGAAGGTCTGAATAAACTCCAAGAGATGCTCATTCGCAAAATAAACCAAGAACTCTCAGGACTGGCTTGCACCCTTGGCCTCAAACCAGATGATATATTGGGTCTTACTGTGGCAGGCAACACCACAATGACCCACCTATTCCTAGGACTGGATCCGTACTGGATCTGCAGGGAACCGTATATCCCTGTTGTAAACAAGCCCGAACCCGTAACAGCAGCAGACCTTGGCCTCAACATCAACCCCAGGGCCCCCGTAATCGCATTGCCTAATGTAGGCAGCTATTTTGGGGGAGACCTCATTGCGGGCATTCTCGCTTCCGGAATGAACCACATGGATGACATCTGCCTTCTCGTGGATGTTGGAACCAACGCTGAGGTTGTTCTGGGCAATAGGGACTGGTTAATGGGTTGCGCGGGGGCCGCGGGGCCTGCCCTTGAAGGTGGGGTTGCCTCCATGGGAATGATGGCTGGCCCCGGGGTGATTGACAAAGTGCGAATCGACCCTCAAACAGGGCAAGTGGAGTACCACACCATTGACGAGCTACCCCCGGTGGGCATTTGCGGATCAGGCCTCATAGACCTGGTGGCCCAATTATTCCTGGCAGGAATGATTGATTTGAGAGGCAAGTTTGTGACCGCCAAGTGTAAGGACCGGCTCCTTGAAATCGATGGGATCAAGCATTTTATAGTGGTCCCGGCTGATGAATCGGCCATTGCCAAGCCCCTTACCTTAAGCCAGCCCGACATTGACTCTCTCATTAGGTCAAAGGCTGCCATGTACACGATTCTCACGACCATCACCAAGACCGTGGACATAGATATCCGCGATGTAAGCAAGTTCTTCATTGCGGGGACTTTCGGTTCTTACATTGATCCGCGTTCTGCAATCACCATAGGGATGATACCCGATTTACCACTGGAAAAATACGTACCACTGGGAAACACATCACTTGAAGGCGCGACTAAGGTCTTAATCTCACGGGAGGCAAGAGAGGAATGCTATGAAATAAGGGATAAAATTACCTACCTTGAGCTTAACGTAAATCAAGAATTCATGAACCTGTTCAGTGCAGCCAAATTTATCCCGCATACAGACAAAAGCCTCTTCCCATCTGTTAAGCCTGATGCCCCCTAAGTTGTACTTTTTGGTTACTTATTGACAAGGCGCTGATTTGCCTTTTAGAATGCTTATCTGGCGCCTGGTGCTCCGTTTTTGTTGGATACCATTTTGTTGATAAATCAAGGTCAACCAGGTGCAAATAATCCGTGTAATACTTGTTTCAGCACCACAGACAATAATTGAGAGGTGAAATAATGAAGCAGAACAAAAGGGAAGACCGTGGCTCAAAGAAGGCTAAGGCTGTTTTGGTTGCGGTGATAATCTTAGCTCTCGGCATCTTTATTCTGGTGGATATGGCCATAAACTCAGTGAAGCCAAAATCTTTAACTATTACTAATTACGACAAGAATGTCAAAGGCTCTGCCTTCGTCAGGACCAACCAGGCATTGATTGCCCAAATGCTTGACAACTGGATGCCCAATGATATCTTCTGGCCCACAGTGCTGTTGGACAATATTCCCAATTTCCAACTGGGTGAACTGGAGGTGGTGCGTTATAATGTTAGGGTTCTGCGGGACAACCTCTCACGCATGAGAACCACTGATAAGCTAGATCCATTCGTGGAAAAGGCATTTACTGCTCTTGCTAACGATCCCTTCAAGTGGTGGTTTCCGTCGGCGGAAAGCAAATGGAAAGAGGCTTACAACAACCTGGAAAAATATTACCAGCGTCTACAAAAGGGTGAATCATCCTTTTATCCGCGAGCAGACAATCTAATAGAACTACTCAGCCAATATGCTTCCCTAATGGGGGGTGTAAATACTAGACTGATTCACGCACCGCATGACATCCGGGAGGTGTTGGCCCTAGAGAAGGAAGAAGGGAAAGAGAGCTCGAGGGAATTGGTGGAGGTAAACATCCCTTGGTACAAGATTGACGACAATTTCTATTACGCCCAGGGTGTCGCATACGCCCTAAATGAGTCTTTCAAAGCCATTCGCGTGGACTTCATTAATGTGCTTGTTGACAAAAACTCACTTATCTTGGTGGACAAGATTATTGAAGATCTAAACCGGTGCAATTTTGAGCCACTGATTGTTTTCAACGGGGACCCTGGTAGCATCTTTGCAAATCATTCTTTGAATCTATCGGGCATTTTCAACGACGCAAGGCAAAAGGTAAATTCCTTGATAGTGGCGTTAAGAGAAGGATAGGACGGAGGGTCTAAATGCACGAGATGTCCATTGCCCAAAGCCTTTTGGAAATCATACGGGAAGAAATGGCCAAACACGACGCAAAGGTTCTACGCTCGGTCCGGCTTCACATTGGCCAGCTGACCGCGATTGTTCCCGAGTCCCTTTCATTCTGCTTTGAGATAATGACCAACGGTACGGAGTTGGAGGGAGCAAAACTGGTGATGGAGGTTATCCCCTTAGTGGGATATTGCGAAAGCTGCAAGAAAGAGTTTGAGATAGAAGATTACGCCTTTGCCTGTCCTTACTGTCAAAGTACGGATATCAAGACGATCTCAGGCGACGAGTTGTCCATCGTGGAAATGGAGGTTGAATAGAAATTCATTTATGGAGGAAAGAGGTATGAAGGTCTCAGTAGTAAAAAACATTTTGGAGGCAAATGAAAGAATCGCACAGCAGAACCGTGCCCTATTCGACGAAAAGGGCTTGACGGTGATGAACCTAATGAGTTCTCCCGGTGCTGGAAAAACCACGTTACTTGAAAAAACCATAGACGCGCTTAAGGACCACCTTCGCCTTGGTGTGATCGAAGGTGACATACAGTCCTCCCAAGACGCGGAAAGAATCGCCAGCAAAGGGATCCCGGTGGTCCAGATCAATACCGGAGGAGCCTGCCATTTGGACGGTAATATGATCAGGGATACCTTTGGGGAATTTGATTTTGATAGCCTGGATCTTCTCGTTGTTGAAAACGTTGGGAACCTGGTTTGTCCCGCTGAATTCAAGGTGGGCGAAGACTTCAAGGCCATGATATTAAGCGTGACCGAAGGCGATGACAAGCCGTCCAAATATCCCCTGATGTTTCACGAATCGAGCGTCTTACTTATAAACAAAATAGACCTTCTGCCATACGTGGATTGCAGTATTGAGAAGGTCAAAGAAGAGGCGCTGAAGATTAATCCTCACCTAACCATTTTTGAAATCTCCTGCAAAACCAATGAGGGACTCACACAGTGGTTTGATTGGCTGAGGCAATTCGTGGAACACAGAAAGGCATCCCTGGCTGGTAATGCTTAAGAGAAATAAAGGTGCCATAGAGGGCATTGTTCAAGGCGTCGGCTTCAGACCATTTGTATATAAACTAGCCCAGCGTTACGGGCTAAGCGGTTACGTTACCAATACACCCACTGGGGTTATCCTTGAAGTTGAAGGGGAAGACAGTAACATAACCCGATTCCGAAATGCCCTGATGTCCTGCCCTCCGCCCTTGGCTTATATTTCTTCGGCCGACTGGCAAGAAATCCCCCCGAAAAAAGAGCAAGGCTTTCAGATTATAAAGAGCCAAGTAGGGCAAGAGCGATCCACCCTTATCTCACCGGACGTATGCATTTGCGAGGATTGCCTAAGAGAAATGTTCGATCCCAGGGATCGACGCTACCGCTATCCGTTCATCAACTGCACCAACTGCGGTCCCAGATACACGATCATTCAAGATATACCCTACGACCGTGCTACAACTACCATGAAAGTCTTCCGGATGTGCCCCTCGTGCCAGAAAGAATACGAGGACCCCTCTGACAGAAGGTTTCATGCCCAACCCAACGCGTGCTGGGATTGTGGGCCGCAGGTTAGTTTATATGACAGCAGCGGGAAGCAGATCATCTGCCATGACCCCGTAAGGGAAACCATCTCTCTACTAGAGCGAGGTTACATTCTAGCGATAAAAGGCCTGGGAGGGTTTCACCTAGCAGTGGATGCAGCTAATCACAAGGCTGTGGTGAGGCTGAGGAGAAGAAAACACAGAGAGGAAAAACCCCTTGCCATCATGGTAAAAGATCTGAACACAGCCGCCACATTTGCCCATATTAGTGAGCGAGAGGCCGCCATACTCACCTCTATCCAAAGACCTATCGTTTTGCTGAGAAAAAGGCGCTCCCACGGGCTTTCTCCTCAAATTGCCCCCCGAAACAGGTATTTTGGGATCATGCTGCCCTATACTCCCTTGCACTACCTCCTGATGGAGGGCAAATACAAGGCTCTTGTGATGACCAGCGGCAACATGACCGAAGAGCCCATCAACATTGACAACCATGCCGCGTTTGAAAACCTCGGCGATATCGCCGATTTTTTTCTGGTCCACAACCGCGACATCTACCTAAGGAGCGATGACTCGGTGGTCAGGGTAGTAGCGGGTGTGCCGCGCCAAATAAGACGCTCGCGTGGGTATGTTCCTGTTCCCATATTTCTTTCTCAAAAGACCCCCGCTCCTGCTCCCACCCTGGCGGTAGGCGCTGAGCTCAAAAACACGGTGTGTCTCACCAAGGACAACAGGGCCTTCCTCAGCCAGCACATAGGCGACATGGAGAACCTAGAAACGTATCAATTCTTCGAGCTCACCATAACACACCTTCAAAAAATATTGGAAATTGACCCCGAGGTGGTGGCCTGCGATCTGCATCCTGATTACCTGAGCACAAGATTTGCCAAGGCCCAAAACAAGTATCCCGTGATTACCGTTCAGCACCACCATGCACATATCGTGAGCTGCATGGCCGAACACGGCCTTTCAGG
>Ga0164318_10002932_pt1 | contig 16006 bp, 12 predicted proteins | sample GuaBasSedimGuay9_FD_113734 | JGI IMG/M metagenome (GOLD analysis project Ga0164318, IMG submission 113734) | Subseafloor sediment microbial communities from Guaymas Basin, Gulf of California, Mexico - Guay9, Core 4571-4, 0-3 cm | ecosystem: Environmental > Aquatic > Marine > Hydrothermal vents...
ATGTAGCTATAGCCGGGCGGTCCAAACATAACGGCATTCCGCTCAGTTCGTCCGCGAGCGGCATGACAGGCGGGATCATCAGTACCGATATACGCCTCAACTTCGACAATGCGGGCTGACAGAACCCCGTCAGGGGATTCATATACTATGTATTTCCCCAGCAGGTCGGGGGCTACTTCGAGGGTAGGCCGATTATAGAAAGAACGAGGTAACCTTGAGTGATGCTTTGGCATACGCACTTTGCTAATCGCTGGCGAATGGTCGAGGTCCTGCCCCTTAGACCATAAATCCGCCAGTAAGAAACGGATTATTAACTCGTTCACCACCGACAGTTGTCTCTGGTCCGTGCCCCGGATAACAGACAATGGAATCCGGTAGGGTCAGGATTTTCGTCTTGATTGAATTTATCAGCTGCTCATGGGAACTGCCCGGGAAATCAGTGCGGCCAATTGAGCCATAGAAAAGAGTGTCCCCACAGAATAGCCGCCCCTCGGTTTCATCCAGATAGCATACCCCAGCTGGTGTGTGTCCGGGAGTAGATAATACCCGCAAGGTGAACGAACCGAAAGTCAGCATTTGTTCATCAGTAACCAGATAATCAGGTGGCGGAGCAACAATCGGGTGACCAATCAATGCTGACACATTGGCAGATGGGTTGGCCAGCAACTTTTCCTCCCCGGCGCCTATGTAAATGGGAATCTGGAACTTCTCTTTGATCTCTCCCACCGCTACAATATGATCGCCGTGTCCGTGTGTTAGAAGAATCGCTTGGGGCACAAACCCTGCCCGTTCAACAGCTTCGATAATCCTCTCCCCTTCATCCCCCGGATCAATAACCACACCATCCCCAGTGGATTCATCCCAATAGAGGAAGCAGTTGACCTCAAACAGTCCGACAACTAATGTTTGTAGCTTCATAACTGTGGTTAAGATACTCTCATAAGAGAAAATGTCAACCACGGTTCAGGTGTGCTTCGTCTATTCCCTTAGCGTAGTCGTCTGACACCCTTTGGCCTGCAATCCTATAAACCCAGGCTCCAGTTCTATCTCCTTGTTTGTGTAAAAAGTAACAATCTTTAGTCAAAACTCATTGACCACAAGACACAATCAAAGTATACTTCGGGTTTTCCGAATGGAGGATTCGGTGATATGGCGTCGGATTTGAAAAATAAAATCTCAGACCTGAGACAAAGATTGCAAAAGTTAGCGAGGTTTCTTTGACCTCGACAGTCGCACAGAAAAAATAGCAACGCTTGAGAAGAAATCCACTCAGGAGGGTTTTTGGGATGACAACCAGACAGCACAGGCTATACTCAAAGAAATAGCGGTGCACAGAAAATGGGTAGAATCATACAATCGTTTATCTTCTGAACTTGACGATATTGAAGAGCTATTTGAGATGACTGATTCCAAAACTGACTCTGCCGACATCGAAGAATTGACAGTGGGACTGGCTGACCTCCTTAAATCGGTCGAAAGCCTTGAATCCTCAGCTCTGCTATCCGGGCGTGATGATCATCGAAACGCTATCCTCACTATTCACCCCGGCGCCGGTGGCACAGAATCACAGGACTGGGCGGAAATGCTGTTTCGCATGTACAATCGCTGGGCTGAACGGCATGAGTTCTCTGTAGACCTAATGGACTACCAACCCGGCGAGGAAGCCGGTCTGAAGTCCGCTACGATGGAAATATCTGGTGAGTATATTTATGGACACCTTAAGGCAGAATCGGGAGTCCATCGTTTGGTTCGTATTTCACCTTTTGACGCCAACGCTCGACGGCATACTTCCTTTGTGTCGGTACATGTATTCCCGGAAGTTGGAGGCGATATTGATATAGACATCAAAGATGACGATGTCCGTGTTGATACTTACCGAGCTTCTGGAGCCGGCGGTCAGCATGTTAACAAAACATCCTCTGCGGTACGTCTTACACATATTCCTACCGGTATCGTAGTCACCTGCCAATCGGAACGTAGCCAACATAAAAATAAAGATTCCGCATTCTCTGTTCTTCGATCTCGTCTTTACCAACTTAAGCTGGAGGAAGAGACAAAGAAGATGCAGAAGTTCGAAGACATGAAAAAAAAGATCGAATGGGGTTCACAGATACGCTCGTATGTATTTCATCCATACAGTATGGTCAAGGACCACCGCACTTCGGTAGAGACCGGTAATGTGCAGGCGGTAATGGATGGTGATCTGGATCAATTCATCGAAGCGTTTCTCACTGAACCGGAGTTAAATGACAGCCTGCACAGTACTACAGGTAGCACTTCGTGAATAAGAGACCATCACAGAAGATACCCCGCACAGATGGGAGCTTATTCTCCAGTAACCGTGTCGCAGCTATATTTGTTGCTCTGAGTAGAAAAAATCTGTTATCCTGAGAAGAGTTAAAGGGGAACAACATTGCTTATAAATAATCAGGAGTGAGTTTTAGATGAATGCACTAGATCGTATCAAAGACAATGCCCGCGCCAAGAAGCGCAGGGTAGTACTTCCCGAAGGAACAGAATCACGCACTATCCAAGCGGCAAAGAAAATTCGCTCGGAAGAGATTGCCCAGGTAACTATTCTGGGTGATACGAAAGAAATTGAAGCACTGGCAAAAGAACACAGCCTTAACCTCGACCAGGTCGAGGTTGTCAACCCTGCCCAATCAGCCTACTACAACGACTTTGTGTCGGAGTTCATTGAGATGCGTAAAGCCAAAGGCATCACCGAAGAACAAGCGAAAAAACTAATGGCCGACCCGTTGTATTTCGGGGCTATGCTGGTTCGCAATGACAAGGCTGATGCCTCCGTTGCCGGGGCAATCAACACCACCGGCAACGTTCTCCGTGCCGCTATCCATGTACTTGGACTAAAGAGGGGTATCAATGTCGTATCCAGTTGCTTCATGATGACTATCCCAAAGTACCGCGACGTTAACGATAAAGTATTCATGTACGGCGACTGTGCTGTCGTACCTAACCCGACCGCTGAACAATTGGCATCAATTGCTGCATCGACAGCAGAAACTTTGAATTTCCTGCTGGGTGAAGAACCAAAGGTGGCAATGCTGTCATTTTCCACCAAGGGATCTGCTAAACACGAAGATGTTGATAAGGTCCTAAAAGCCATTGAAATACTCAAGGCAGAACATCCCGGCCTCAAAGTTGACGGTGAATTTCAACTTGACGCAGCTATCGTTCCCGAGATTGGCGCCCGCAAGGCTCCCGACTCAGAGATCGCCGGTAATGCCAATGTGCTGATTTTCCCGGACCTTGACGCCGGTAACATAGGCTACAAACTAACTGAACGACTTGCTGGCGCTACTGCCACCGGACCTATCATCCAAGGTCTGGCTAAACCGGCCAACGACCTTTCACGCGGTTGTTCCGTTGATGATATCGTTGATGTGACCGCTATTGCGACACTGTTGAAAGGGTAAGACAAATGAGTTTAAGTCAACTCGCCAGAGAGATCAAGGAATCTCCAACTCTGGCACTGAATGAGATAGCTCGACAATTGCGAGAGCGTGGCGAACCAGTTATCCATCTTGGAGCCGGTGAGCCCAAGAGCAAGGTGTCGATTGATGCTATTCTCAGTTGTGCCGCAAAACTAAAATCGGGCGAGGTTCGTTATACACCTACCGAGGGTATCCCATCGCTTATTAAAGCTATTATCCGCTATACTGAAGACAATTACAATAAGGTAGTTGGTCCACATAATGTGATGGCTTCCGCTGGCGCCAAACAGGCTATCTACACTCTGTTGATGACCCTGATCAATCCACAGGATGAAGTTATCATTATTGCTCCCTACTGGGTAAGTTACCCCGAGATCGTAAAGATGGTCTATGGTATTCCGGTTATTGTGACTCCGGAATCGGGACGCTTCGAGCCAACAATGGAAGATATCACCCAAGGCGTAAGTTCATACACCAAGGCGATAATTATCAATAGTCCTAACAACCCTTCGGGAGCCGTCTACAACGAGGAGTTGATCGCGGAACTGGTCGAGTTCTGTGAGTCTAAGGGCATTTATCTCATAATGGATGATATCTACCACAAGTTGGTCTTCAGCGGCAATTCGTGGACTTCGGTCTACAAGTATGTGAAAAAAGACATCGAGGATTCCAAGGTGATTGTTGTTAATGGCGTATCGAAATCCTATGCCATGACCGGTTTCCGAATCGGCTGGACCGTTGCCAGTCGCAAGATCACTGAGACTATGATAAACGTTGCTGCCCAAAACACTTCCTGCCCCTCGGTAATTCTTCAATCTGCAGCAGCTGGAGCACTCAATGGCATTCAGAGCGGTGTCGAGAACCTGCGCCTAACGCTGGAAAACAACGCCCAGATAATGCTCAATGAGTTAAACTCTTTCAATGGCATTCGCACCGTAGCACCAAAAGGTACTTTCTACTGTTTGCCGGACTTCTCGGCCTATGAAAAGGACTCGGTAAAGCTCTCGAACTTTCTGGTAGATAAAGCCCGTGTGGTAACTGTACCTGGCGGTGAGTTTGGTATGGAAGGACACCTTCGGCTAAGTTACTGTGGCACCGTTAAAGACATTATGGAAGGGGTCGCTCGCATAAAGTGGGCACTTGATCCCGAGTCACCGAATGAAATCTACATCGGTGACCGCAAGCTCAGGAGGGACTGGCTATGACACAGTACATCATAAAAGTTAAGACACCAGCCTATGGCGAGAAAACTGCAGTCAAAGCCGACTACAGTCTCTCAAATCACGGCTTGACCAATTTGAATAACGTTTATTGGAACCTGCCAACCGAGGCTTTATACGAAGAAATTATCTTCCGCTCTGAGGGTCGATTGACTCATATGGGACCAGTATCGGTCAATACTGGGAAACACACGGCTCGGGCAGCCAACGACAAGTTCATAGTCAAGGAAGCCTCAACTGAAGATAAAATCTGGTGGGGTGAGTATAACCGTCCTTACAGCATAGAAAAATTCAACTCTGTCTTTAATCGACTTCAAGGTTTCCTTCAAGGGCGTGACCTGTTCGTACAGGACTGCTATGCTGGAGCGGATCCAAATTACCGTTTGCCGGTACGCATCATTACAGAATTAGCCTGGCACAGTCTGTTCGCCAGAAACATGCTTATCCTTCCTGAGACTAATGATGAATACCGTCGCTTTATACCTGATTTCACAATCATAGCCGTTCCTTCTTTCAAAGGTGTGCCTCAAATTGATGCCACCCTGTCGGAGACATTCATTCTGCTCAATTTTGACCAAAACATGTGCCTTATCGGCAATTCTGGCTACGGCGGTGAAATTAAGAAAGCCGTATTCACAGTGATGAACTTTCTTCTGCCGCTTCAAGGTGTGTTGACTATGCACTGTTCTGCAAATGTCGGGAAAGATGGCGACAGCGCTCTGTTCTTTGGCCTGTCCGGAACCGGTAAAACTACTCTGTCTGCCGATCCCGGTCGCGATTTAGTTGGTGACGATGAACACGGCTGGAGTGATGAAGGAATCTTCAATTTTGAAGGCGGCTGCTACGCCAAGGTAATCAACCTCTCCCCTACGGCGGAACCGCAGATCTATGCCTGCACTCAAAGATATGGCACTATCCTTGAGAATGTCGTCTTCGATCCGGTAACGCGTAATCTCGATCTTGATGATGAATTGATGACACCTAACACCCGCGCTGCCTACCCACTTCACTATATCGACAACGCCGTACCGGACAAACGGGCGGGGCATCCCAAGAACATTATCATGCTTACCTGCGATGCTTCCGGAGTAATGCCACCGATTGCGGAATTGACACCGGAACAGGCTATGTATCACTTTATTTCGGGATATACTTCCAAGGTCAGCGGTACCGAAATCGACTTGGGCAAGGAACCGGAGATTACTTTCAGCGCCTGCTTTGGAGCCCCGTTCATGGTGCATCATCCATTCTACTACGCTGAGTTTCTCAGAGATAAGATGCTTAAGCATAACGTCAAGTGCTGGCTGGTTAACACCGGCTGGACCGGTGGTCCCTATGGTATTGGCAAGCGGATGAGCATCCATCATACGCGAGCTCTCCTCAATGCTGTCCTTGAAGGCAAGTTGGAAAAAAGCGAGTTCCGCACCGATTCGGTATTTGGATTCCAAGTGCCCAAACACTGCGAGAACGTTCCCGACAAGGTTCTTAACCCCATCGAAACATGGGAAGATCCCAAAGCCTATCGTGATAAATACCAGCAGTTAGCGGCATTGTTTATAGAGAATTTCAAGAAGTTTGCTTCGGGCTGTACCCCTGATGTCATCGAAGCAGGCCCGGACAAAAAAGGGATGCAAGTGGTATAAAACAGGCAGCTTTTTGAAACGAACTGATATAAGATTTATGGGAGAAACCGGACACCCGGTTTCTCCTTTGCCTTCAAAAAATAAAAGCTGATTTGTTATCGATATAACGAGACGAGACAAAAGAATGAATCAAGAGATATACTTAGGATGTAATAACCAGAATGCCAACGTATAAATACATATGTACTAAGTGCGGATATGAATTCGAGGAGTTTCAGAGCATTACAGCATCTCCAATCACTTTTTGCCCGAAGTGTAATGGTTTAACTAAACGCGTGATTACCGGCGGGGCCGGTTTCCTGTTAAAGGGACATGGCTTTTATCAGACCGACTACCGCAGTGAGAAGTATAAATCGGATGCTCGCAAGGACACCTCGACACCAACAGCCGACTCCACCAGTAGTTCCTCTGCTAAATCAACGAAGAAATCCAACAGTGACAAGAAAACATGATATCTATCTTCTCCATTAGAGCAACTGAACCTCGATCTTGAAGGTTGCGAGACCTATAACCATAACGTCACCAACAAGATCGACAACTCGACAGCGATTATCTTTTCAACTGCTATGGCCATGCAGACGATGGCAGCATATCAACTTTATATCCATGAAAGGCTCTGTAGTAGAGCAGGAAGCTCTCAAGACCGATATTGCCTACCTGCTGAGATAAGCTTTAGAACTCGGTGGAACCCTATCTGGTGAACATGGTATCGGTCTTACAAAACGGGAACACCTGAATCTTGAGTTTAATCAAATCACATTATCTTGCATGAAGTGGCTAAAAGAATTTTTCGATCCTTCGGGCATTTTCAACCCCGATAAAAATATTTTAAAAAAAGTTCAGTAAATCACTATTTTGAAGTTCTTCCCCTTGACAAAACCAAAGGGCAGTATTACAATAGCGCCACGTAACATGTGACTTATTTCACATTGGAGAAAAAACTGAACAACATAACATTCATAATTACCCAACTCATAAATCTAAGGAGTTTTTCATGGCAAAAACACTGAAGGAAAAACTGGCTGCAATGATACCGAAGCTTCGTGAAGAACGAGCCGGTCTCATGAAACAGTACGGAGCGACCAAGATTTCCGAGGTTTCTGTTGCTCAAGCAATTGGCGGCATGCGCGGAATTAAGGGTATGGTTTGCGACACTTCTGTTGTTGAACCAGATCAAGGATTGATTATTCGCAATTACCCCCTGAACAAACTCACATCCAAAATTCCAGAGGAAATCTTCTGGCTACTCATCACTGGCAAACTGCCCACCAAAGATGAGCTTAAACTGTTCCAAAAAGAACTGAAGACTTATGGTGAAGTCCCTAATTACGTCTGGAAAATCCTCAAGGCAATGCCCAAAAGTTCACACCCAATGGCTATGCTCGACACGGCTATCTTAGCGATGGAGAACGAATCTATCTTCCGCAAACGCTATGCAGAAGGTATGCCCAAGACGGAATACTGGGAAGCGGCGCTTGAAGATTCTATGCGAATAATGGGTACAATCCACACTATAGCAGCCGGCGTCTACCGCATCAAGTATCACAAGGGTGATCTGATCAAACCCTCGCCAAAGCTCGACTGGGCTGCTGATTATGCTCACATGCTGGGGCTCCCCCCCCGCAAAGGCGACACCGCTAAAATGATGCGCCTTTACCTTACACTGCATAGTGACCATGAGGGTGGTAATGTGTCTGCCAATACCTGCCATACAGTTGGTTCAGCTTTATCTGATCCGTTCTACGCTGTTTCAGCAGGTCTGAATGGACTGGCAGGTCCTCTACATGGTTTAGCCAACCAGGAATGCTTGGGCTGGGTTCTCGAGACAATCGACAAATTCGGTGGTGTACCAACCAAGAAGGAAATCACTGAATATGCCTGGGATACTCTAAACAGCGGAAAGGTTATCCCGGGTTATGGGCACGCTGTCCTTCGGGTCACTGATCCACGGTTCACTGCCTTCCTGGCCTTTGGCAAAAAGTACTTGCCTAAGGACCCTGTTTTCCAAACTGTCAATCTCGTATTCGATACGGTTCCTGGAGTCCTGAAAGAACACGGCAAAGCCAAGAACCCATGGCCGAATGTCGATGCCGGTTCTGGCGCCATCTTGTACTCTTTCGGTATAACCCAGTTCGAGTACTACACTGTTCTCTTCTCGGTTTCTCGTTCAATGGGAATGCTGTCACAATTGGTACTCAACCGTGCCCTCGGCACCCCTATTACACGTCCGAAATCTGTCAGCACCGAATGGCTAATTAACCAGGTAAAGAAGTAATCGCACTTCGTATGACTACTATGAAGGCGGTCCTTTTCAGGGCCGCCTTTTTGTTATAGACATGTATCTGAACACACAATTCCGGTCATCTTTCACCCTTATCCAACCAAGCAACATCTGCGAACAGAGTCGAAGAACAGCGAACATGGCAATCTATGATCTTTACCCTTCAATCAACTCATGCTGGAATCCTGATAACGAACTCAGTGCCACCAGATTCCGACTCCTTAACCGTAATGGTTCCACCAAGATCAGAAACAATACGATGCGCGGTTGGAAGCCCCAACCCGGTACCGGCTTCCTTGGTAGTGAAGTATGGTGTAAAAACTTTTTCTCTCAAAGCTGGCTCGATTCCAACTCCATTGTCTGAAAAACGAATCTCAACAAAGTTGTCTTGTTTACAGGCTATGATTTGTATCTGCCCATGAGAGCGACCTGTCAGGGCTTCCTTAGAATTGTTGAACAAATTGGTGAATAGCTCGCGCAAACTGTCAGGATCAACATCAAAAGCAATATCTGATTGTATGTCAATCTTCACATCGATACCTAAATTCTCAGCCTCAAGCCTTAGAAATTGACCAAACTCTGTGAAGAAGTCATTCAACATCACTCTTGGAATTTGCCCCTTGTCAGCTCTGGCAAGGGCAAGAAAACGAGTCATAATACTGTTGAGACGCTTGGCCTCTTTGCGAATCTCTCCTGTAAATGCCTGATATTCATCCTTGTTGTTTTCTGGAGTGAACTCCATAGCCAATCGTTGGGCGGCAATAGATATTGTGTTAAGCGGATTTCTTATTTCATGTGCCACGCCAGCCGCCAGATTGCCCATTTCCGACAATCGCTGTCGCCGAGCTGAAGCTTCCTCATATTCTTTTAACTGTGTGATATCATAGATCACAACTACTAAACCTGAAGAATTCAACCCAACCATTGAAAATTCGGAAACGGCAACTAAAAGAGTCTTCTCCACATTGTCAATAATGGCCTTTATCTCGTGATCTTCAGATTTATCTTTCCACTCTACCAATTGTCTCAGACTCAGTCCCTGTGTTAAGACAACCTCGTTCCATTTATGCCCCAATACTTCGTTCAAACCCAGTATCTGCTCAAAAGCTCTATTGGCAATCGAGATTGTACCACTCAGATTGATCGAGGCAACTCCAGTATGCATCTGATCAAAGATAACATCAGTGCTCGACTTTATCTCACTATACTGACGACTGATCTGACGACGTTTTTGTCGGCTGTTGAAGTAAAGTAAACCGAACAACAGTAGCCCAAACATAGCTACCGCTAAAATTGCCATAAGGCGATCGAATCCTCGGGAAACGACATGGAATCCTTCCAGTGACAGACCGATTCGGAACAATCCAAAAGGATACTCATCAGTAGCAAATGGCCGTACCAATTCAAGCACTTCCCTACCCTGAAACTGGTATAGCCGGTGAACGATTGTATCACTCTCAAGCGCGGTTGTTAAAAAAGGATCGGACTCAATTGCCAGTAATTGACCGGTAGAACGAGAGGAAAATATTATGCCGTCTGTATCTTGGTAGAAAATATACTCCACCCCAGCCTCTCGTGCCATATTCTGTACCAGATACCCAATCTGAGTCTGTCTGAGACCCTCCGCATAGTATAACGCATCAGCCACTATTACAAAAACGCGATCAAGAGTATTAGTCAAACGCAGATAGTAATGATCCACCTGCCCCACTTCTTCCCCTTGGTGAAAGAGGAGCACATAGAAGCTCTCAGCATCCGAAGCCAGATCTCGAACTTCCTCAATAACGAAGTCAGGAAGAAAGCCTTGTTCCCCCTCAATGTTAGCTGATGAGATTGTTAAACCTTCAAGGTCACAAATGAATACCGCTTTCAGATCATGTCGCTGGACTATCTGCTGAAGAGATTTATCTGCATTTTTGTCAAGAGGGATGTCATTCAATATTGCAACTATCTCATTGAACCGTCGATGAACGAGGTAGTCATAAAAGGACTCCGAGGCAATTGCATTCGTAGAGGCACGGGCCAGAGCTTCGGTAAAAGTTGTTCCCTGCATCACCAACAACTTGAGGCTGTCCTTGCGGCTGACCTGCATACCTATCCACGCAAATACAAAGACCAGTAGCGCAAGTAATGCAACAACAGTTACGAGCACAGGCCTCTCAAGCCACGGTACAGCTGTTCTCGGCATAAAACGCATATAACTAAAAAATAAGGATTGTAAATAGACAGCAACAAAAAGCTAAGTTTGTATCGATTTTGATGGTTGCTCGAATTGCGGGATAGATGTCTGTTTACCAGAATAACTGACAGGAATTATAATCGCAAAAACAGCGCCTTTGTCATAAGTGTAGGTTATGTAACCCATATGGCCATCTATAATTTTTCTACATGTTACCAGACCTATACCTTGCCCCTTTTCTTTGGTTGTAAAGCGGCGATTGAAGAGCTGACCCACTTTATCGGCTGGTACACCAGAGCCGTTATCCCTGATTTCGATTTTTACTGCACGGTGTTTATTTATCTCAGTAACAGATGTTGTAACAGAAATATTCCTTTCTCCGCTCTTTTCGAGAAGAGCTTCAGCAGCATTGTCAACCAGATTAACCAACACCTGTTGAATCTGATTAGCATCTATTTGAGCCAGAGGAAGCTTGGTCGACAAGTGTGTCTGGATAGTCATAAAATCGAATCTGTTCTGTGGCTTAAGAAATGCTACCACATTCTCTACCATTTGGTTAATATCGCACAGTTCAACTATTACTTCACTACGATCAGTATCCATCAAACCATCAGCAAAACGAGTGATGTGGTCAATCGACTCACGCATCCGATTCAAATTGCATGCAGCCTTTTTCTGCTCCCCACTTGCCATAGCAAGCGGTAACAATTCCAAGTTTCCCGATAGAACAGAAAGGTGATTGTTTATTTCATGCGCAATCTCGCTAGCCATTCTACCGCGAGTATAGAAACGATCCAGCCTAACCATCATCTCTTGGAAACGTTTACTCTCAGTGATATCACGTATCATATACAGGTTCGCAAAGGGCAAATCATCCCCTGCCGCAAGAGGCAGGCATATCAAATAGGCAGGAAAATGACTGCCATCTTGTCGTCGGGCCACTACCTCAACACCAGATTCATTCTGTAAAGAATATCTTTCACCAGCTTTTGTAACTACCGGTTTGTCGAACAATGAATTCAATTCTCGACCTACCGCTTCTGTACCAGAATATCCGAACAGCTCCTTTGCTTTCCGGTTGAAAATGATTATTTCACCATCAGAATCGGACGCCACCACTCCAATGGGAGAATTCTCGATAACCGTACCGAGCAAAACCTGCGATTCTTTCAAACTTATAGTAGCATCTTTCAATCGATGGCTGAACTTCTCCAACTTCTGGTGGTCATCCCAGAGCGTTTGCGACATCCGGTTGAAAGCACGCCGCAACTTATCCAGTTCCTCTTCTCCCTCAGCTTCTATTGTATAGTACAAATCACCTTTGGCGGTTTTCTCCAATCCGTGTAAAAGACGTCGGTAGGGACGATTGAATTGCTTCATGATAAGATATACAATTAACAGCGCTGACAGGATAGCTCCTAAAAAGAGAATCAGCAAAGCATACAGCATAGTTGATCTGTCCGACACAAGAAGATCATGCTCCCACACTATCAGAAGGAGCGCAGAAACTCCCGACTGGAGATCTTGAAATAAATAACTGTACAGAATATGCTCATTGTTGAGTTCGAGTGGAGTTAGCTGTCCCTGTAGGCTATGGTTCCATAACTGCTCCTCCCGGGCTTCTGTAACTTCGGAGAGTACATCCATGAGTGCATAGTCTTCGACCATTGTATCCGAATGATACGAACATTCAATCATCTGACCTTGTGATGTACGGATAAATACTTGAGCCAAAACAATACTCTCTTCATTGGACATTGTCTCTGTCAGGATAGTCTCAATACTGGTAACTGATTCCGAACTGAGCGATTGTTTATATTTCCCATTAAGAACATCCAGCATCGGTGGACACTTCTCATTCAGAACCTCCTCCAAATGCTTGTTTTCCTTAACAGGAGAAACCTCCGCACTCGGGAATAGAACTATAAGAGCCAGAGCCGCAAAGACAAAAACAACCTGAACCAGAATCAGATGACTCAGACGTATCATCAAACCAGGCTTCCGATCAAGCATAAGCCGATCAAGTATTATGTGAGCATTCCAGCGCATCGTAATGTATATCGGCAATCCAGAGAAAAGTAAGATCAAGTGAAGTTAATAAAAAACTGGGAGTGGTGGAGGGGGATGCCCGACTCTAACGTCAGGTGGCTGGAAATCCAGCGCACACCACTCCCAGGTATTTTCCTGGAAAGTAAATTTCTTGCTTACGCTCTAAGCAACAGCCATGCCCTTCTTAAATAGGAAAAACAATACATGACTATTCCATCTATTATCCTCTGTCACACCCATTTATAGAAATCAATAAATAAGGAGTACAAAATTATCTATAGAGAAATACAGCCAAAGTTGCCACAATTTACACAATACGTGCAATACTATGCACACAGACGAGCTTTCGTGTGCTTTCTCATCCGTCAAGAAAAACTGTATCAATCACTCAGTATTTGACAAAGTTTAATCCATAACGGAGTGAAACTTTACAGAGTAAAATTGAAAGTGAATTATGACAATCTCTTTAGACCCCGAGTTCCTCCAACCGTTTTTCGGCCGCCACTGCTGCCGTTGTTCCGTCGCCGACGGCATTCGTGATCTGGCGGACCAATTGAGACCTGACATCCCCACATGCAAATATACCGGGAATAGATGTCTCCATATTCTCGTTAGTTACGATGTATCCACCCTGATCCTTGCGCATAGTTTCATGCGTAATATCTGAATTCGGACGAAAGCCTACAAAAACAAAAACAGCCCCAACTTTAAGGGTAAACTTATCTCCCTTTTTGACATTCTTAATAGAAAGATCAGTAACCTTTTTGCCATCGCCGTTTATCGATTCCACTACGGAATCCCAAATAATCTCAATCTTCTTATTATTGAAGGCTCGCCGTTGAATAACTTTCTGAGCTCGAAGTTGGTCTCGCCTATGAATGATACAAACCTTTGAACCAAACTTCGTCAAAAACATGGCCTCTTCAACTGCGGCATCTCCCCCACCTACAACAGCAATAACCTGATCACGGAAAAAAGCGCCATCGCAGATTGCACAATAGGAAACGCCGCGGCCGGTATATTCTTTCTCACCGGGGACATCAAGATAAACGGGAGAGCCGCCAGTCGAAAGGATCACTGCCTTAGCTCGATATGTGTTACCTGAAGCACAACGCACTAAACGATCATCGCCATCAACAGAAACTTCTTCGACTTCCTCAGATTGGACCTCAAGTCCGAATTTCTTAGCATGATTAGCCATCTTTTGAGCTAACTCAAATCCTGATATTTTTTCAAATCCAGGGTAATCTTCTACTTCCTCGGTATTAGCAATCTGTCCCCCTGGCTGGTATTTCTCCAGACATACAACCTTGCGATTCGCCCTGGCTCCGTACAACCCAGCAGTCAATCCTCCCGGACCCGCCCCCACGATAACTATGTCATACTTTTTCTCTTCTGCCATTTAATTACACCTCTATATTACATATTTTTGCACTTCAATTAATAACATATCACATGAAATATCTAACAGAAATCAATGGCATTTGTTCACTCAAAAAAAATATTCCCTACCAATCAATACCCTTTCTCGCTTTGATACCCTTTTGGAAAGGATGTTTGACTTCTTTCATCTCTGTAACCAGATCAGCTTTCTCAATAAGCCAATCCCTGGCATTGCGTCCTGTAATAACCATGTGCAATTTATTAGCTCGGGCTTCCAGTAGCTCCTCAACCTCCTCGTCGGTCACCAATCCAAGATCAACAGCCACATTGAGTTCATCAAGGATAACAAGCTCATAGGAATCTGAACGAATCTTCTCAAGAGCAAGTTTAACTCCTTCTTTTGCTGCTTGTCGGTGTTCCTCAAAATCCTTTCTGTCATTCAGGATACCCACACAACCCTCACCTACCACATGCAATTCAATGAGCTTCCCAAGACGCTTGAGTCCCTCAAGTTCCCCATATTTCCAGGTTCCCTTGACAAACTGGATAATGCATACCCGCCAATCATGTCCTACCGCTCGAACGCATACTCCGAGAGCGGCTGTTGTCTTACCTTTGCCATCACCGGTATAGACAATCAGAAACCCTTTTTTCTTCTCAGCCTTTTTTATCATGTCTCCCTCACTGCCGATAAGCAAAAAATAAAGTCCAATTTAATCACTAAAGTAGTACCCTAAAACCGAATGTCAACTGCCGTTGCAGTTGTCCATTAGCAAAATTACTTCTTCATGTCAGAAGTATAACATATAAGATGTGATACTCAAATGATACCGGCCCACATCGTGGGTCTGTTTGATCTCCGTTTCAACTCAGATTTCTATTTACACATCGCCACTTTACCATTATCTTCATGCGTGATATTACAACTCCTGAAGGAGTATTTATATAATGGCTGTTAAATCGGACGGTTGGATAATTGAAAGAGCTCGGTCTGAACATATGATCGAACCCTTTTCTGAAGATCAGGTAAGAACCGGGATCAGTTTTGGAGTTTCATGCTATGGTTATGATTTCCGACTCTCGGATGAATTCAAAGTACCCATGACCAAAGGTTTGTCGGAACTGGACCCAAAAGTTGACAACAGTGATTTTTTCACCGCCGTTACCGCTGAATCCGTTTTAATCCCTGCCAATTCCTTCATCCTCGGAAAATCGCTGGAATATTTCAGAATTCCGCGCTCTGTTATCACAATCTGTACTGGTAAATCTACTTATGCAAGATGTGGCATTGTGGTCAATGTGACACCATTTGAACCAGAGTGGGAAGGTTATGCCACTCTTTCTTTGGCCAATGCCTCTCCAATTCCAGTTCGAATCTATGCCAACGAAGGCATCGCCCAACTACTCTTTTTGGAAGCTGCAGAGGATTGCATCAAATCATATAAGGACAAAAGTGGAAAATACCAAAACCAGCAGAAGATTACTTTACCAAAGCTGGATTAGGTGTCGATAATAGATTTACGTAAGATATAACTTGTACTATTAACCGGAGATTAGAGATGAGCCAAGAAGCTGTAGCATCTGCTACGGACAAAAAAACTAACCCAAGTGATCGCAACAGGCGCATGGTAACAATCGATGGCAATACAGCTGCCGCCTACGTTGCGCATGCTACCAACGAGGTTATTGCCATATATCCTATTACGCCATCATCAGTCATGGGAGAAATTGCTGACGCCCGATCCGCCGCTGGTGAAAAAAATATCTGGGGCGCAATTCCCGATGTAGTTGAAATG
>Ga0164318_10002933_pt1 | contig 15994 bp, 22 predicted proteins | sample GuaBasSedimGuay9_FD_113734 | JGI IMG/M metagenome (GOLD analysis project Ga0164318, IMG submission 113734) | Subseafloor sediment microbial communities from Guaymas Basin, Gulf of California, Mexico - Guay9, Core 4571-4, 0-3 cm | ecosystem: Environmental > Aquatic > Marine > Hydrothermal vents...
AATCGTGGCAAAATTTTGAAGTTTCCAAATCTTTTTTAACATTTTGCCATGTTTTTTCATCATTGGTTTCGATGGCAATATCCAAATCTTTTGCCATTACCTCGCTTGACTGCATCATAGCTCCTAAAATATGTTTAACACTACACCACAAGCCATATTCTCTTAAAAAGTATAACCTTTCCAAGTGTTTTGCTCTCTCTTCCCTAACTTTCTTTAAAACTTCTGAAACAAAACTGAACAATTTTTTGTAATACTCGTTGTTTGGCTCTTTTTCAAGTTTTTCTCTTATGAAATATAAGGAAGTAGACAAATGCTTTTCTAAACACCATAAATCAGCTACCATCCAAGCTAAATCTTCATCCCTATCTATATCTGCAACATGGCTTTTTCCCAACTCTTCTTCTTTCTTTTTCTTCACCTTACCACCTTTTAACATGGTTTTAACAACCTTTTCAACTTTTCTATAGCTTTCTCAATCTCTCCAACACAGCCATCGCTTATGCTTAGCTCTCTTGAAAAGTCATCTGCTTCTTCTTCTCCAAGAATCCTTTTAACAATATCCAAAACCCCCATGAAAATCACTGTATAATTATTGTGTTCACTCCAATAAATCTTTTACTTTATCTTTTGGCAAAATTTTTGTTGATAATAGCTTTCCGTTTGCAGAGTAGACATCGCAAATTACTTGGTTTGGGTTGTCAGTTAACCTACAAACCAATGTTGTTTTTTCAATTTTTTCTTCAGGCATTTTCTCACCTATGGACCAATAGTTTCCTCAAGTTTTTTAATATCTTCAACATCTCCTATTGCCATTACTCTTGTTCCACCGATTTTTACATATCCAGAAACTTTATGGGCTGAATCTGAAATATACTTCTTTGCGGCACATACTACTGCTCCTGTTTTTTCATCCCTTACACATGCTGAATTCCACTTTATATCTTTGTTTACTTCTAGTTGCCTTGCTAAGTTATGTATCATTCTTCTATATCTTAACTCTTCCATTTCCTCTGGCATAATCACACCTCAAATATATTTAACATTTCTTTCTTAAATTTGTAATTTCCATAAACATCATAAGAGCCAATCGCAATATGCTTACAAGTCCATACTCTTCTATTCATAAAAACTTCTTCTTCAAAAAATTGCAAGGTTGGAACTAAAGCTTCTCCCAACGCTCTTTTAGTAAAATCTTGAGGTATTCCACCCATATGAATGTCAACTGGAATAGCCTTTTCTCCAACACCTAATTGAAAATTGACTATCCAATCTCCTTCTGGATGATTTACACATATTGGGAACAAAAATTCTTGGTGAACCAACACATATTTTTTCTTCATATTCTCACTCCGGCAATTGTAAATCTAATAAATTTAATCTTCCCAAAATTGATGCGTTTCTTGGGATTTTTTCAAATTCTTTTGGGAATGGTCTACCTTCAGTTAAGTCAACAACTGGCATGAACTTCGATAAAAACTTTACTTCAGCTTCGTTATAGGGTCTTTCTTCAACCACATAATTTTTATAATAAATGTAAATTTTCTTTACAGAAGTTCCAAGTAATTTGTCTAAATCAGTCCAATCAATAACTGCAAATCGCTTTACCTTTTCATACAGAGCTTTTTTCTCTTTATCCCAATCTTTTGGCTTTCCAAATATCATGCCGTTTCCTCCTTAATCTTTTTCAACTCTTTAAACGTTGGAACTAATCCAGCATTTTTTAAAGCATGTTCAACAAATTTTTGGGGCACTCTTTCGCTAATATCTATAACAGTTTGCTCCAAAACAGTAGTTACGTAACTCAAAAATGTTCTTATTTGAGCAACCGCATTTATTATTTCACCACCCTTATGCTCTGGGTCGTTCAATGCTCTTGCCAAATCATCAGATATTAAAAACGAGATGAAACTGCTTAGGTCTTTCCTTAATTTGACTATAGCTTCATCTGGTACCCTTTCATCGTATTTAACATACCTTGCAAATATGTCTGAATACAAATATATTAGCTTTTGAATTTTTGCTTTTAAATTTTCGAAAGGATATAACAAATCCCAACCAGCCTGTCTTTCTAATTCAAACTTTTCCAACCATTCATAACATTCTCTAATTTGATTTATTAATTCTTCAAACCTTCCATCCAATATTTTTCTGTTTAACAATTCTTCATTCATCATTTCTTACCCTCCTCCTTCTTAGGTGGTTTTGGAGCTGGAGACGGAACTATAGGCATTTTAGGCAAGGAAGTCATTATTCTTTCCAACATTTTATTAAATCTTGCCTCAATCTTATTCCAAACTTCATCAGATATTGAAGTTCCATAAGCTCTTTCCAATTCCTCTCTCAATATCTTATTACCTTCTGCCAAGACCCATGCCATTCTTCTTTGCAACATTTCATTGACTTGAGCAGTCATCGTAGCATTTAAAAGAGTTGCATAATCCCTCATCATTCCCTTAATCTTTTCTGCTTGGTCTTGAGATAGGGCGGTAGCCATGTCAGCCCTATAAGAAGCTAAGGTTAGCTCCGTTTTAAGCTTTTGATTTTCAACCATTAATTCTTGGTATTTTTTGCTAACTTCATACATTTTCGCCTCCACCTGCTCTTTCTCCTTTTCTAAATTGGCAATTTTTTGTCTCAACCTCTCAATTTCTTTAATGTATGCACTTTCAGATTCTTCAGTAATCGGAATTTCTATCAAAGTTCCATCCTTTTTAATTGGTGCATCATATATTCCGGTTAAAATTTTTTGAACTAAGTATGGAAACTCTAAAATGCTTAGAGGAGCAGATGGAGATGGAGAAACTCTTGCAACTTTTTTAGACTTTTTATCTGTTTTCAACAAAAAGTTAACGCTCTTATAAATACCATCTTCGGTTTCTTGGATTTCCCATCCAGCAAAATACTTGTACTTTCCATTTTTCCCAACGATTACTCCACCACCATAAGGAACAAAAGTTGGATGTATTTCTTTTAATTCGCCATTAACTACGGCAAAAGGAACTAATGCTAACCTTCTCAATTCTTTTCGCTTTTCTATTTTTTTCTTCTCTTTTAAAGCTTCTTTCAATACCTTAACTTCTTTTGGCTCTAACTTTCCTTTCAATTCTTCATACTTTTTCTTCCATTCCTCTGCTTCTTCTTCAGCTTGTTTTAATCTTGCTAACAATTCAGCTATCTGCTTCTTAGTAAGTTGAGGTAGCTTTTCCCATACTTCAGGCGTAAGTTTTATTGTGTATTTAGGCTCTTTTTTCTTCTTTTTCTTCAACATCAATACTCCTCCTCAATCGGATAGCTTTCACTTGGTTGCATCTCCCAATCTAATTTTTTCTTTCTTCTCAAACTAAAACCTTTCTTTTTCAAAATCCAAAAAACAACAAATGTTATTGCACCAATTATTAAAAATATAGACAAATAAAATACAATCATCCCGAGCAATGAAATGGGTGCTTCTTTCACAACGAAAGTCTTTTCGGCTTTTCCACCCTCAAATTCGTTGCTCTCTACCACAATACTTGAATCTCCATAGGTGGTTAGCTTGACATAATCGCTTTTTCCGTTGTCAAACTCAACAGTAAAGGTTTCATTCCCAACGGTTAAAGTTCCTTCTCCGCTCCATTTAACAATCTTATCGTTTTCGTCCAATAAAATGAACTTTATTTTGTCTCCTTCGGTTGGATTACCAACGATTTTTATGTTAACTTTTGGTAAAGGTTTTGACTTTCTTTCTATGGTTATTGTATAGTGTTGAGATGGTGTATATCCATCCTTTTCAGCCCAAATCTCATAAGTCCCTTCTTCAGATAGTTTAATGGTTACGAATCCTTTTCTCAAGCCACCTTCTGAAGCGAATATGTTTATTTCTGGACCAACAACAAAAACTCTTGCTCCCTCAACAGCATTTCCATCGCTCATAACCAAAGCTGTGATTTCAACTGGACCAGTTTCATTGTATTCCAATTCAAACTTCGTTTGAGGTATAATCATGGATAAGTTACCGGTTTCTTCTCTCTTTAAGCTTACTGCTGGACAATTCGATTCTATTTGCCAAATTGAAGGTATGGGAGGATAACCTTCGGCTTGGAACTGAACGCTTAGAAAATCGTTTTCATCTTCTGGTATTCTTAACATTCCAACTCCGCTTATAATGTTTACAGTAGTGTAAGGTTCTCCATTAGAATAAAATACCAATAGATTTCCATTAATTAGCTCACCATATGGACCAACAGCTCTTACAAACACTGACTTTCCTGGACACAATCTGCCCATATAAGTTACTGAAACTGCTCCACCAGACGGAATTTCTATCACTCCTTTAACTTCTTTTGAAAGAGCATCACCTAAGCTTGAAGTAACATATATAGTTAAATTTTTTCCTTCTGTAACTCCTTCTGGCACTGTAATGAAAACTTTAACTGTTTTGTTTATTCCTGTAACATCTATATTATTGTCGCTAAATCCTATCCAATCAGGTAAGTTGGAAGATAAGGTTACAATTTCTGTTTGGTTTTGGGTAGAACCTATTAAAGTCAATTGAACTATTTTTGATTTGCCTGGTTCTAAAACTATAGTTCCCAAATCAGAAGGTGAAACATCTACTGCAAAAGCTAAAGGTAGGGAGAAAACGATTAGCAATGGTATTATTAATATTTTAGAGTTCAAATGGGTCAACCCCCAAGCGATTTTTAGTATTAATTAATTATTAGTTTTTATGCTTTAAATAAGTTTCGATAATTTTTTAAGCTGGGAAAACAATAATAAATTATGGATACTTTGGTTGAAAGCATTAAACTTTTCATAAAAATCGTGGCTGAAGCGCTGATAATGGTTGGCTTTGCTTTCTTAACAGCAAAAATAATAAACATGATTCCTCATTTACCATTGCCAGGGTTTGAAGTTTTCATAGGATTTCTATTGATATTAATAGGAATGGTAGTTAGGCAATTAACTAAAAAAGGTAGTTAGAAATGTTTGGAAAAATATTTGTAGCTTTAGCAATTTTTAGCCTTTTTGCTGGAATAATAGGAAGTTTGGTTTTGGATGTGATAGCATTAATTACCAAGCCTGGAATGGAATCTTTAAAAGTTTTGGCTTATGATTTGGGCAGAACCATATTTGCAAGTCAAGAAACAATTAAAGAAGCTACCCAAGAGTTCCTAAAAGCTGAAAACGGGCAATACAAGTGGTTCTTGTTCTGGAGAATAATAACTGGAAGTTTGCTAACTATTGGAATACTTTACATATTGTACAGAATTATTAAATTCTTTGTGCCATCTGCAAACACTGATTTGGGAGCAAAAATTTTAGTTTTGCTCATAGCAATTTTAATCTTTTATGGCTCAACCATAGTTTTTGTTGCGTTAACCAAGAGAGAATTTGTTCCACCTTTTCACGGCTTCATAGAGCTTTCAAAAAACCTTGACAAGATTGTAAACTATTGGTTGCAGACTTCTCCAAGCTATATATTCAACGAAACAGCTAAATGATAAAAAATATATTTTGAAAAATGCATAATTTAATTGGGGGTTGACCTGGCTTGGAAATTGGTTGAAGGAGAAACAGAAAAGTGTGTATTACTGGCTTTACATGAGTCTGACTTACCTTCTTATGGAGAGATAGTAAGGACTGTAAATAAAAAGTTTGGAATAAAAATGAGTAGAATGAGAGCTCACAACATATTCAAAAAATATGAAAAATTGGGAATTATGAAAAGGAAAGAAAATGGTTTTTATTCGTTGGATAAAAATAAGGTGAAAATCAAGTTATTCTCAACTGAATTGCTCAAAGATTCAGTATTTCCTGCATCAATCGGTTTGGTAATTGCTTTAATTTTATCAACAATTTTTTATCAAAACTCTTTTTGGATTATACTTGGTAGCTTAACAGTATTCCTTCTACAATTTTTAAGGTTTTTGCAAAAGGTTTTTACAACCAAAGAAACAAGGTTGGTATTTGTTTCTATTAGTAAAGAACCTTTACAGATGGTGTAAACGCTTTTTACAAATGGTGTAAACTCGTATCTAATTATTATATATTAGGCATAATTTTTATTAGGGTCAACCCCCAAGCGAGGGTCCCAAGCAGGGCTTTTAAGCCCTGCCCGATGAACTAAAAAATAAAAATAAAAAAGGTGAATTGAAAAATGTATAAAGGTCAAATGTCACCAACTGTATTGGCTGTAGTGATTTTGCTAGGATTACTAACAGTTTCATTACTAGGATATTTATTCTATTTATCAGTAAGAGCTCCAGCAGTAGTTCCTAAAGAGTACGAGGGAGAGTTCGACAAGTTCTATGCACCAGAAGAGGTTGGCGGGACTGATTTAACCATTACAGAGTGGACAGTAAATGAGACTGGAGTTGTTCCAGATGCTAACGTAAAATTTGCTTATGACTTGAACGGAACTGACGGACAAATTCATTATGCGGCATTTGCAGTGGAAATCGATGGTGACATGGAAGATATTGACATTGATGCAGATTTGTCATCTACAGTAACTGCTTCAGAAATCAAGTTCCACAGAGCTTACATTTTAGAGGACAAGGAAGGAGTAATAATGGACCCATCAGATGCTAAGTGGACCTTGTCAGTCGACCCAGATGGTGACAAAGTAGAAGGAAAGATTGGACCAGTACCTGACGGAAAGTATGTTGTAGTGTTTGAATTGAAAGCAATTGATACTGATGGAATTGCAAGTGACGAGAACATCTTCACAGTAAAGATGGATGCAACAACTGAAGGAGACAACGATTATCTAGAAGTTACAATAGATAACGCTTAAAACAATTAAATTAAAGGGTGAGTAGCGATGGCAGGAATTGAAGTACTTACTTTACTACCTGTAGTGTGGGGAGCAATTGCAGAATGGAACAAGGTTAGTGCAGAAAAGCATGTATTGATAGGATTGTTCGCATCGCTAGTACCTACAATATTGACCTTACCAATTACATTAATGCAAGGAACTGCAACCGTAGAATTTTTCGGATTAACACTTAGCACAGACTTAATACTGTTGGTTCCAATATTGTCATTCATAGCATCATTAATCTGGTACTTTATTTCAGTAATCCTAACCAAAGTAGTTGTTTACTTAGCAAAAGCTTAAAATCGAAGTAAAACCGGCTTACTTTTTAACTTTTTTATTTTTTGTAAAATTTAAATAGTTGGAAAAATAAAATATAAAGTGAGGAGATGGAGAAAAAAAATGTGATTGCACTGGTATTGGTTGTAGTTTTAGCTGGATTTTTGTTATTAAAAGTTGGGTTTGGTGTTTCTAACATTTTTCAACCCAAGCTGAACATTAAAGTTTCTGCAAGGGTTGCTTGTTGGAGTGTTGGAATTTATCAATATTGCCATTATACAAGAGATATGACAGCTGAAGTTGTTCCTTCAGCACCTTTTTCAATTTATGCTCAACCATTAGCTCTTTATACCAATCCTGCAGATTTAAGCGTTGATGTTCAGGTTACTTATCCGAGTGGAGAGACAAAAATGCAACACCAAGAAGCTAAGGTTTATGAATCTAAATGGCAAGATTTTTACTTTACCTTCCCAATAACTGAAAAGGGAACTTACAGGTGGAAGGCTACTGTATGTGGTGCAATCTATGGAACTTGGCAATGCGATTCGAGAGAAAGCGTTTACACGGTGAGTTAAAATGAAAGGAATTGCCTTCATGCCAATAATAATTGGAATCCTTGTTTTGCTTGTTTTAGTGTTTAGCATATGGTCTTTATATATAGTTTTGGAATCTTTTAAGCTGTTTGGAACCGTGTTTGTAAGCGTAATTTCATTCTTTTTCATTTATGAACTACTTGAATATTTTGAAATAGATAAAAGGATAAATTATGCTCTATCTGCAGTTTTAACCATATTGCTTGGCTATTCAATCTATCAATCTTGGTTCGCAATCATATTTTTGGGTGTTGTGGTTGGAGTTGCATGGTTAATTTTAAGGTATTACAAAAGAAAGGTTGGGAGATATTTGAAAAAGGTGGTTAGATTATGAAGAGAGTATTGTTAATAATAACTGCAATGGTATTGCTAATGGGACAGATAGCTTTAGGATGCAAAGCAGTAATAGAATCAGTAGATTTTCCGGATAAGGCTGAAAGTGGAAAACCAGCAACCATAACAGCAAGAATAAAGTTTATAGTTAATGAGAACTATCCAGCAGAATATGATACCGATTGGGAAACAGGAGAAGCACATGCATGTAGATTCTTAGTGGAAGCTGGAATAGTTCCACAAGATGTTCCTTTGTTCTTATTAGCAACTGTAAACCCATCACAACCCTTGCAATGCTGTGTTGGTAATAAAAACTTTGAGGCAGAATACATTCAGGTAAAATGCGACCCATTTGAAAAAGCTCCATGTGAAAAAGAATATACAATAACTTTAGAACCATTAGCTCCAGCTGAAGGCTTTTGCGACCATTGCGGTGGAGAGTATGGCAACCCTAATCCAAGCTGTGAAGAGGACCCAAACTTTTATTGGAGAGGTGAAGGGCAGTATTTAGCTTATTTAGGAGTGTTCAAAGGATGCTACTATGATTTAAGAGAAAAAGGAGAAAACCAGCAACAATATGATTTAAAGAAAACGCTAATAACTCTTTCGCTACCAGAAGGAGAACCAACAGAGGAACAGCCAACTATACCTATAAATGTTCCAACCAACATTAACGAATTATCACAACCAATTACTGAAAACACGCCTATAACATGGGTTGACTTAATAATAATAGTGTTAATAGTAGTTGCAGTAGTTGTTGTAGTAAAAAAGTGGTAAACAATGTATGGAGGGTAGAATGAATAAAAAAACATTAGGAATATTGGTAGCTGGTATAGGTTTAGGTATTTTTCTTTACTTTTTGGCATCGTACTTAACTTTGAAGGGAATGGCTATAGTTTGCGAACCAGGCAAGTTTGACTTAAGATGTTTAATGCTTAGAATTTCTCCAGAACCATTGAGCTTATCTAGTAATTGTAAATGGGAATATACTCAATATTTAGATTGCAGGGGATATTATTCTGGTGCATGTGCTTCGAGTTTTAGATTTCATTGCGGTAGGGATGGTAAAAATCCAGAAGTTACCGATTGTGAATTTTACAAGAATGGAGAACTGATAAGAACTTACAAATATTGTAACTCTTATACCGTACCAGCTTATTCAAATGCTTATTGGGTTATGAAAGGTTATAAATGTGAACCTACTTGTGAATGTACTCCATGGGAAGATGTGGGTTGCGGTGTATCTCCATGCTCTGCAAGTGAGATGAAGCAAGTAAGAGATTGTAATCCTCCTGGATGTGATGACGAAGTTAGATGCGTGTCGAGAAGCGAATGTGTTTCAACTCCAGAAGGAGTGTTAGATTTAATATTCAAAGGTGTATTATCTATATATGGGGGCTGGTAGATTATGTATCAAAAAACTCAACTTGCAGTTGGAGTAGCATCTTTGTTAATAGGAATAGTAACTTTAGCATACAATGCAGGAGCTTTCAACTACATAACTCTTTCAACTCTTGCAGTAGCTCCAGAAGGTAAGACAATAGGGGTTGATGTGAGCACTAGCGTAGTAAGCTATCCATTGCCTTTAGCTACTGTAGCTCCTGGTAAAACTTATCAGTGGGAAGCAACGGCAAAAAATACTGGTGATATAGAATGGGATGATTCATGGATTACTGTAAGAATTGGAGTTAGTGGTGCTTCAACTACTACAAGAACAGAATCTGGAATAACAGGAAGTTTTGCAGTAGAAAAGTGTTCAGCTGGAATTGATACTTCAGCATGTAGAGAAGATTTAAGAGAGTGGAATTTGAAGTATAAGATGGGTAAATGTTCACAAAGTGGAACATGGCAGACACCAACTATAGAAGACAAGGTTGCGAGTTTAGTATTGGGTAGTTTATCACCAGGAAGTTCTAAAACAGTTTGTTTTAAAGTTACAGTACCTTCAGATGCTTCTGGAAGTTATCCATTAATAACCAACTTAATGGCTTGGGTTGGAGGAACTTATGCAGTAGACCATAAAACAGACACAATTTCAATAGGTGAAATATCAGGAAGCTTAACATTGAATTTCATTGGAGTATTAACCTTGTCCTTAGGAGCAATATTTACAGCACTAGCTTTCAAAAAACCTTAAAAATCAAATAAAAACAAGTAATTTAAAGCGATTTTTACTTAGTTTTTATTCTTTTTTACTTAACTTTTAAATAGAAAAAAAGTTAATTAAAATATAGGATTATGAGAAAATTTGGATTGAAAAATTATTGTTTGTTTGGAATTATTTTTATTTTTTCTTTACTTTTAATTCCGAAAGTTAATGCAAAAACAACTTTAGAATTGGTTAAAAACGATGTTTCTTTAACTCATGCATGTTCTTATTATAAATTAAGGTTTGAAGTTAGTGGCTTGACCGAAGAGTTTAGAAGATTGGCTTTTTCAACCAAACTTTCAACCCTAAAAGTTTCAAAAGTTAAGCAGATTTTTGGAAAACTGAACGATATAACTTTAGAGCTTAAAATTAACGTTACTTATGAAGTTCAAATTCCAGATTATGAAACTGTTTGGGAACTAAGAGAACTGAACATTACCAATACAACGAATATGACCTGTGAAAGTATAGGTTGTCTCCCAACTGAAAAACCTAACATTTGTAATTGTTCTTTTAACAAATTGGTTGGTTATCATAATGAAACTCGATGGAAATGGAAATGGATTCCAATTTTAAAAGCTTTTTATTATAGAAAATATTTGGATTATGCAAGACCAGACGATGTAAAAATTTATAGTGACAATCTGTTAAAACACTTGATTGAATTATACAAGTTGTTTAAAAAATCGAATGAAATAGAGTTTAGAATTTGTGGAAATTATAAGTTTGAAAGAACTCCTAATGGTTGGGGGATTTCTATAGACCATATTCCATCATTTGATAATCAAGAATTTAAAAGGTTTACATGGTGGAACTCATATTGGCAATATAGAAGACCAATAACCATAACCGAACAATCAGGAAATGATTTGACTAATTATCAAGTTGCCATAAATATAAGTTATGATAGTGATATGAACAGTGATTTTAGTGATTTGAGGTTTACTTACTACAATGAGAGTGATGATACGGAAACTGAAATTCCTTATTGGATTGAAGATAAAGTTGATTCTTCTTGGGCTCGTGTTTGGGTAAAAGTTCCTTATATTCCTGCTAATGGGAATGCTACTGTTTATATGTATTATGGAAATTCTGAAGCAACAAGTGAAAGTAATGTAGATGAAGTTTGGGGTGGTAGCGTTTTCGCATTTTATGATTTTGTTTCTGGAGAGGCAACCGATTGGGTTGGTGGTTACAATTTGACTTGTGGTAGTGGAGTTAGTTTTACGAGTGAAGGAGCAGATTTTTCATCAGCAAGTGGAACATGTTACTACGATTATGTTTCTGGTGATGGATGGTACAATTTACACGATTTGACTATTGTAATTATTGGTAAAGTAACTGATACCGGTCAATCTGCAATTCATTATTATGGTTTGACAACATCAACTGGTGGTCATGTAAAAACAAACATTTACTTTTCTAAAGGAACCGAGTATTGGAGATTGCATGACCATTCAGCAAATACTATTACACTAACACAATCTGCTTCTTTAGATACGAACTGGCACATTTGGGTGGCTTGGCAGGATGCAACCAATGGAAATTTCAAAGCTTATAAAGACAACAGTTTAGTGGGTTCAAGGGGATGGGATGGAAGTTATTATTTTTCTTCAGCAGAATACTGGTCAGTTGGTGGTTTAAAGTTTGAGACTCATGATTATGTTTACAAACAAGTTATTAAAAGAGTTATAGTTTACGATGAAGCTATTTCAACCATACCAACTTTCTATTATCCAGAACCAACTTACTCAATCGGAAGCAAAGAAACACTCGTTGTAAAAGTGAGAAACATAGAATGTTTAGTTAACAATACTTATTGGGAACCATGTGAATTGAATTTAATCCATTGGAATTGGTATTTTAATAAAATAAGAGCAAATTGTTCTTCTTCATATTCGATTTCAACAGTAACTTTTGAAGTTAAAAACATTTATGATAACAAAATAATTGCGAGTTGTGATAATTATACAAGTTATGAAGGTAGTTTAACAAATGGTAGATTTTATTGCGATTTACCAACTATAAACATAAATGAATCTGGAGATTGGAAAATTACGGTAGAATGTACAGCTGGTACACAAACTGCTACTAATTCAACCACTTGGTCTGTGCCATGGGGCTGGATTGAAGTAATAATAACTACTCCAGACACACAAGTTGTTCAAAATCAAACTTTTTGGTTAAACGGAACTGTTACTTGCCATGGTGGAGAGTGTGCATCTGAAGGAGAGCAATTAAAAATATGGGCAGACCCGTTCGGAAAAATACATGTTTCAAAAATAGGAAAATATGGGAAAAAGCAAATAAATACAATTACAACATGGAAATTGAATTTAATAACTCTAATAAACCGTTTATTAACTTTCCCGTTAAGATTGTTTGAATGGATTGGTTGGTATGTATGAAAATAAAATATTTATTGTTCGTCCTACTCTTATTTTTTCCTATTGTTTATGCTAGTTATGTAAATAATTGGCAAGTCATTCCAACCTTGCCAAGTGAGCCTTTTTGGATAAATGCAACTGAATATCCTCAACCAATTATTTTCAACGAACCAATTTATCCTGGTTGGCAATCCGACGTTAGTTGGAAGATAAATGCTACTGGAAAAGGACTTTACTGGATTAGAATATATGTTAATTCAACAAATCAATATGTAAATGAGAATTTCTCAACAAATAGGAGTGTTGAAATATTTGGAAAAGGTATTATACCAACAAGTAGAACTTATGGAGAACCTTTTTGGACGAATCAAAATCCAATTATTTTAGATGGTTCTGTTCAACCAGGAGAATATTCATTTTCTTATTTAGTTAACGCATCTGGACCTGTAAATTCTTCATGGTTAGTTAAAGTATTTGCTAATTCTACAAATCCCAATGTCGAAAGAAATGAAAGCAATATAATTAATGTAACTATAATGCCTTTTGTTGAAACACAACCCCCAACCATAACTTTCGTTTCCCAATATCCTTCAAACATAAACGAATCTACTATAGAACCAGTAACTATTATTATAAATATAACAGATGATAGCGGAGTTAATCTATCAAAAGTTGCTTTCTTCACAGGAATAAACCATACTTTAACTCCAGAATTTTGTCATTATAATTGGTCATGGAGGTATCCAGCTAACGATTTGCAACCAGATATGAGAAGGGCTGATAATAGAAATATGAGCTACTGGTTTGAAGATGTAGTTTTTAAAGAGAGTCCAGATGATATTTGGACTTTTGCTGGTTATGATAATTCAACTTATGAATTTGAAGTTATAGATAGCGGAGACACTTACTATACTATTAACATAACATTTTTCTCTGCTCAAATGATGTTCCCGCAAGTATTTCCATTCGATAAAATGTATTTAACAGCTGAAGATAAAACAGGGCAATACATAAGTTTGCATAAAAATAATTGGTTAAAAATTAAATTTTATCCAAAGGTATTTTATAATTATACAAATGAAAACTACATAATTTACATAGATTTAAACGTTGACCCAAGCTTTACTCCAAATACCAAGCCTTTGGAAATTTATTTCTGTAACTCTTCCTATACCACAGGAGACCCATTAGATAGCGATTACTGTGCTTATGTAGAAGATATAGACGCTACAGATACAAGAACTATTGTAATCAACCAATCAAGTTACATTCAAAACATTTTTTATATAGCTAATGGTCATATAGATGGTGTTAAGGTTACTGATGAAGCTTATTTGGTTTTAAGAACAACAGTTCCAGCTCCAAAAGCCTTTAGGTTGCATTATGCTGATGATGAAATAAATGAGTTTATAAACTTTAGCAATTTCAATCATGCCTGGTTATCTTCTGATAGCGGGAGCACTTGGACACCAATAAGCTACACTCCAGACTTTTACTTAATTTCAACTCAAGCAGAAAGGGATAAGATAATGTATTATGTATATGCTTGTGATATTTATGATAATTGTGCGAATTCTTCAATGCAATACGATTCTTTGGACCCAGTAAATCATGCTCCAGCAGAACCATTAATTATTAAACCTGAAGAAAATGAAAAAGTAACTGGACTATATAATATAACATGGCTTACATCTGGAGACCCAGATTTTGACCCATACAATGCTTCTGTATATTTGTGCAATTTAGATGGAAGCATAAATGTTACTTTAGCTGATAACAATATAACTGGAAATAATAGTGTTTATAAGTATTATTTCCAGTTTAATGCGTCTGAATTTCCAACTGGTAAATATAGAGTAAATGTTACATTATGCGATATTCATGGTTTATGTTCATCTTCTTTAACAGCTTACAATTTTACAATTTACCATGTTTTTAATAGAACTTTAAATCAAACCGTGCAAATAAATGAAACCTTTAACAAAATTGCTGTTTTGATTAGAGAATTTACCCAAAATATAACAAGCTCTGTTCAGCTAATAAAATTAGCTTATCTATCAAGGATTCTATCTGAAACTATATACTCAATTCCATCTGTATTTATAAGAATTGCTCCATACATTGAACCTTTAACCATTTCGGTTCAGGATTATTTGATTAGGAGTTTAACCGCTTTCAGAGAATTTCCAGAAAGCATTAGCTTGACTTTACAACTTATAAAACAAATAGAGTTTATAAGAGAATTTTCTCAACCAATTTCACCTTATATAGAATTGATAAGAAGTTATGTAGGTGGAAGAACCATTTATCAACCAGTTTCGGTTAGTGCAGAACTATTTAAGAAAATACTGCAAATTTTGGAACAGCCAATATCTACTTCTGTTTCGTTAGTAACAACGAGAATTCCTTACATTGAACCTTTAACCATTCAAGTTTCAACTCAATTGATTAGGCATGTTAGCTTTATTAGAACCATAGTTTTGAAACCAGCAATAAGTGTTGTTCTTAAAGTAGTTTCACCAGTAAAATTTGTATACCAGCTAATGGTTCCACCTTACTCCCTTTTCTCCATATTTGAAAATTTAGAATTTATAATCGTTTTCTTTGGTTCAATCTTAGGTTTAACCCTGTTTGGAATGGCTGTAGTTTGGTCAAGAAGGAAGGAGCTTTATCAAAGACCTGAAGAAAGATGGTAGTTCTGGTAATTTAATGCACAAAAATTCTTGAAACAAAGTATAATAGGTTATTAGCAATAAAAAAGAAAAGATGAAAGCAAACAGTATACCAGCAGTTCCCAAAAAGCTAAGCTTTGCTTCTTTTAAAGATTGTTCCCTTTGGTAAGCTATTGCTAAAGAAATTATTGAAAATGCAAACACAAATATCAGAATAGAGCCCAAGCATACTGGAGTTCCAGCAAGGTAGAATAGCAATGTAGATTTAATTAATGAATAAAATCCAGCCCCTACGATTCCTGCAATAAAATCAATAGTTTGTGAAAAGAATATGAAGTAAGGAACTGAAAGCAAAAAAAGTTCTAAAAATACTGAATAATACAATGGAATTTGGGGTTTAACGCCTAAAGTAAAAAATACTGAAAATATTGAGAGAATTAGGGAGCAAATTATAGAAAAGGCAATTTTTTCAGCAAAGCTTATCATATATTTTATTTAGATTTTTTGGATTTTTTAAATTTTTGAGTAAATTCTGGCGTTATTTCGATTAATTTTGGCTTTAGCTTTCTAAAGGAAAGGTAAAGTAAATTTAAATACAAAAATTCTTGGAATAAGATTGCGAAAATTTTAGAAGAGTTGGTTTCGTTTATTAGTAAGAATGGTGTTAAAACACTCAAAACGAATGAAATTGAGAGTATGAAAATCCAATAAATTTTCTTAAGCATTAGTTTCCACCTATATTAATATAGATTTATTCAAATATAACTTTAACTGGTTGG
>Ga0164318_10002934_pt1 | contig 15993 bp, 12 predicted proteins | sample GuaBasSedimGuay9_FD_113734 | JGI IMG/M metagenome (GOLD analysis project Ga0164318, IMG submission 113734) | Subseafloor sediment microbial communities from Guaymas Basin, Gulf of California, Mexico - Guay9, Core 4571-4, 0-3 cm | ecosystem: Environmental > Aquatic > Marine > Hydrothermal vents...
GATCACCCACTTCAAAAGGTTTGTCAATAAAGATCGTAAAACTTCCAAAGAGGTTGGCAATCGTATCTTTTGCAGCCAAGGCAAAAGCCAGGCCGCCGATTCCAAGACTTGCCAGCAGTGCACCGACATTGTAACCGGCATTGTTGAGTGCTACGAGTATGGCAATGACCCAGATGCTGACTTTGATGCCTTTGCGAAGCAGGGGAAGAAGCTGATCATCCAGCTTACTGTCTGTTTTAGTGACAAAAGGGCGTACGTACTTTTCGACAACAGCATCCATCAGTCGTGTGAGCATCCATGCCGCATCAAAAATAATAAGAATATAATAGGCTCTGCCAATGATCTCCTCAGCGGCTGTACTTAAGTTTAATGTTTGCAGAGAGTACCAGACCCCAAGAATGATAAGAGCAAACACTATTGGTTCTTCAAGCATATCCACCAGAAGATCATCAAATTCATTTTTTGTTTTTTTGGTCAGTTTTTTCAAAAATGACCCAACAGCCAGATAGATTATTTTGGCAAATATAACGGTTGCCACGATCAGAACCAGTGCGATGGTCCACTCTAAAATAGTGTTGTTGTAATATGCTTTGGAAAATAGTCCTTCAAACATCTTAATACCCCTGTTTTTTTTGAACTACATCATAACAAGTTTTGACTTTTTCTATCTTTTGGAGGTGATTGAATTTAGGTGAATATAGAGAAAAACTTTCGAGCCGCCAAGGCTCGAAAGTGAAGAGGTTTTATTTTACGTTTTCGATCACATCGTAACGCGGGAAGGTAAAAGTTGATTTCCTTGTTACCATAATGTTCTCTTTGTCATCTAGCGCATAGGCTTTAATAGTAATCGGGATAACGGTATCTTTACGTGTATCTTTGACAAGAAGTTCAGTGGTTCGCAACACAACAATTTTTTTCTTTTTGACACCCGGTTTGGCTACAAAGGACTTTGATGGTTTGATAATTTTGATCTTGCCTTCCATGCCTTCGGGGACAATGACATCAAAATAATACTCATGATCTTCATTAAGTGTGTTTTGAAGCAAGAATACATAAGCATTATCGACACGAATATTGCCATCAAATGTCTTCTTAACAGAGTAGAGACGTGTCTCTTTATTAATATTAAGCAGCATGTGCTCTTTTGTACTTCCCATCATTCCAAGAATAATTGTAATCACGACTAAAATACCGATGTAGCCAAGAATTTTTGGACGGAAATAGTGGGTCTTGCCTTTTTGGTACAGAACCTCTTTATCACTTGACCAGCGTACAAGACTCTCTTTTCCAAGTTTGCCCATGACCGTTGTACAGGCATCAACACACTCTAAACAGTTAATACATTCAAGCTGTAGACCCTGACGGATATCAATGTGCGTTGGACAGACCGTGACACAGCTTTCACATGTAGTACACTCAGCATTGGTTTCAACGGCTTGAAGATCTTTCTGTTTGGTAAACATCTTCTCTTTGTTGTCATCATAGATCTGGCCGCCGCGATGCGGATCATAGATCGCCATAATGGTGTCGTCATCGTAGAGTACCGACTGTACACGTGAATAGGGACAGACATAGATACAGAAGTTCTCTTTCAAAATGATGATATCATATAATAGAAATGCTACCGTCCCTAAAATAGTTCCCACCAGTACCATATGCTCGCTTGGATTCATCATATAGTCCACAAAATCATACGGCGATACAAAAAACCACATTAGATTGGATGCGGCAAGGAATGATAAAAGCGTCCAAATCGTGACCGCAATTACTTTCTTGACCTTATTTTCCGCTTTAGACATATCGGGCTCTTGCTGCTTATTTTTAATACGTTTACGCAGTTTTAACAGTTTAGTCTCAATGAGATCCCGGTAGATAACACGAAAGATGGTTTGAGGACACATCCAGCCGCAAAAGACCCGACCGCCAAGTACGGTCATACCAAAAATACCGATGAACAGTATCATCAGTAAGAACGGCATCAGATACATCTCTTGCATATCAAACTGAACAAATGCAAGGTGCAGTTTCAGCTTGTCAAAACTCAATAAGAAGAAATGATTTCCATTAATCTGAATCCATGGCAGGATCAGTGAAATCGCTGTGACTGCTGCATAAAAATAGTAGCGCATAATTCGCCACGGCATCCTCTTTGCTATATACTCTTTGCCTTTGGCAACTGCTTCACTCATACTGTTTCCTTTTCTTCTATTGTTGGGCATTCGATTGTATTGATCAGGTTTTCTTCCATATTTTTTGATGGTTCAATATAATTGCTTCCGCGAATGACCTCTTTGAGTTCACGTGACTCAATGTAATCTTTGAGAGAACTGCGGCTTACCCCTAAAAGGCGCGCGATCTCACTGACACTTTTATTATTACGTAAATGTGTAACAATTTTATCAAGATATTGATCGAATTTTGAAGAGGAACGGCTCCCTTTTGGACGTCCGATCAGCTTCTTTTCTTTCTCATGAAGTGTCTGCCGAAGATGATCGATCAACCCAAGCAGTACCATAACATCTGTATCACGATTAATAACCAGGGCGTTACTGATGATATGGATCTGCATATTGTTTTTTAATAAACAGCTGCAAAGTTGTACAACATCTTCAATGTTACTGCTGAGAACCCAAAGGTCATAGATCAGCAGTGTATCATCTTCATGCGCACGAAAATAAGCTACTGCTTCACCGCGTTCACTCAAACGATTGTTTTGTGATGTCTGGTCGATCATCTCTTCATCGACACGGATCTCTTTTTGTTCAACATAAGCATTGATAAGCTTAAGTTGATCAAATGCTCCGGTAAAATGTTTATCTGGACGAATATAACTGAAAATCATTGACGAATAAACCCTTCTATAATTTTAGTTTCAACGTCATTCTACACTTTTTTGACGAATAAAGTCAAGTAAAACCTATATTTTATCGTCAGTTGTCTATTTTTTGTTTGGCTGCACATGAGATTAGCTATAATAAACAAAAACTGGACACCTGTTGAATACACTCTTTATTGAATTTCGAGATCCGCTTTTTGGCATAATTGTCTTTTTTGTATTGATTTTTGTTATTGCATTTTTCAGCTACTGGTGGGGACGCTACAAAACGAGAGAAGATCATCGTTATCTGGACCATTTTTTACGAAAGTTCAAAGCATTTCCAACTGAGCATGAATTAAAAGAGCTTATGAACGGTGAACCTGTGTCTGAAAAGTCGTGGCTGCTGATGGCACATGCTTATTATCAAAATGGTGATTATGAGAAGTGTATTATGATCTATCGTACGTTGCTTGAGCGTGATAATGATCCTGCTCGGCAGCGTGAGGCGATGTTCTTATTGGGACGTACTTATTATAAAGCCGGTTTTTTAGAACGTTCTGAGACAATTTTTTTAGAGATACTGAGGCAGTTCCCGCGAACGCCACAGGCCCTTCGTTATCTTATTATGGTCTATGAGCATCTTCATCAATACGATAAAGCACTTGATGTCCTCGGTCCGCTGAGTGAACTGGGTGAAAGCTTGACTCTGGATAAGATCTATCTGGAATGTCTTTCTCTCATCCGGAGCCCCAACATCGGCACTGACGAAAAAGTGCAGAAACTGCTTGCACTTTATCGAGAACATCATGTGCTCGATTATCTTATTTTTGAATATTTGTTCCGTCATCATACTGAGACGGCATGGGCACATCTTGATCTAACACGTGCAGAACGCATCAGCGATATTTTGTGGCAATTGCCATCGAATGTATGTGATTTGGATATAATTACACGTAATGGCTATCTGCGAGAACTTTTTAGTGCTAGCGGTGTAGTAAACCTTGCAGAGGGCAGTACCATCTTTGAACTGGACGTGTTGATAAAGCTTCGTCATCATGAGAAAAGTGTTGCAACTTTGCAATTTGAATACCTTTGCGGTGAGTGCAAACAGATATACCCGTTTGTCTTTCACCGCTGTCCGCACTGTAATGCCCTGGACTCCGTAGTGATAGAGCCCCTATTGACGAAGGGAACCATAGAAGAAGGGTACTCTTTTCAGTAAAGGGTATCTCTCAAAAGTCGTTGGAGGTTGTTACTGCCTTTTGTTATTGTAAAGGGAAAGGTAACGCAGTGAATGACTGGCAATGACAGCGTTAGAAAATAACATAAAACCTACATGAAGGAAGCATAAAATGGATCAGCTGATACGGCTGCAAGAGAAACTTGGATATACATTTACCAATAAGAAGCTCATTATTGAAGCGCTGACACATAAAAGTTATAAACAGCCCTACAATAATGAGCGATTGGAGTTTTTAGGGGATGCAGTGTTGGATCTTATTGTTGGAGAGTACCTCTTTAGCAGTTTTCCAAATTATAATGAAGGGCATCTTTCGAAGATGCGTGCCTCGATGGTAAATGAGGATGGTTTTACGCAGCTCGCTCGACATATCGACCTGGGTGCAGCTATTTTACTATCGAATGCTGAAGAGAATAATGACGGGCGCAATAAACCCTCACTGCTTTCGAACGCTTACGAAGCAGTGATCGGGGCTATCTATCTGGAGAGCGGACTAGAGCGTGCTAGAATCATTACGGTCAGAATGTTGGAGACCGTGCATAAAGAGATTACACTCGATTCACTCTTAAAAGATTACAAAACAGCGTTACAGGAGCTGACACAGGCCCATTTCGGTACAACACCGGAGTATAGATTGATCGGCAGCAGCGGACCTGATCATAAAAAAGAGTTTACGATCGCTGTGATCATCAATAACAAAGAATATGCCCGGGCTTCGGGGAAAAGTAAAAAAACGGCACAGCAAGAGGCTGCAAGCATTGCTATGCTACTGTTAAAAAAGGAACTTTCATGAACCGTTTTGGAATACGTTTTAGTTTTTCCACCTTTGGAGAGTCCCACGGGAAAGCGATAGGCTGTGTTGTGGATGGCGTTCCTGCCGGTTTAGTGATTGACGAAGCATTTATTCAAAGTGAGCTCGATCGCCGCAAGCCTGGACAGAATCAATACGCTACTGCGCGAAAAGAGGCGGATGCCGTTGAGATCTTAAGCGGGGTATTTGAAGGTAAAAGTACCGGAACACCGATCGCTATGGTTATCTATAATACGAATCAAAAATCAAAAGATTACACCAATATCAAAGATGTTTTCCGCCCCGGTCATGCAGATTTTACCTACTGGCATAAATACGGTATCCGTGATTACCGCGGCGGTGGACGTTCGAGTGCCCGTGAAACAGCTGCGAGGGTTGCGGCCGGTGCCGTGGCTAAACTGATGTTGAACCCGCTAAATATAACGATACAAAGTGGTATCACGGAGATCGCCGGTATCGGGGCAGAGTCGCTTGATTTTGATTATGCGCCGGAGAGTGAGATCTATGCTTTGGATAAGGGTATTGAACAGGCGCAAAAGGATGCCATTTTAGAGGCAAAGAGTCGTCATGACTCTGTTGGTGGTGTGGCACAGGTTAGAATTGCTAATCTGCCGATTGGTCTCGGTGAACCGCTCTATTACAAGCTTGATGGTGTGCTTGCCGATGCGATGATGGGGATCAATGCGGTGAAAGCGGTGGAGATCGGTGACGGTATTGCGAGTGCTGCGGCGTTCGGCTCGACCAATAACGACCCTATTCGCAATAACGGATTTGAATCCAATCATGCCGGCGGCATATTGGGTGGCATCAGCAACGGCGAAGAGGTACGGCTGAATGTCTACTTTAAACCGACTCCATCGATTTTTATGGAGCAGCATACCGTGACGACAAAAGATGAAGAGGTTGATTTTGCGTTGAAGGGTCGCCATGACCCCTGTGTTGCTATCCGCGGTTCTGTTGTGGCTGAAGCGATGGCTGCATTGGTGGTTGCTGATATGCTTTTACTCAATATGGGACGCTCTATGCAGGGTGTTAGCAAATATTACGAATAAAAAGTATCACATATCAAAACATTAATATTATCTATTCTTCTATCCTTAAGCCTCTACGCAGTGGAATTTACTGCAATAGAATTTAGAGGGGATACGGATCTTGTGATAGGAGACTTCTCTCGTGGTACACTGTTAAGTACACTGCAAATCGAGTATCCTCCGTTTTATAAATTTTGGCGGAGTGATCCTGTTTTTAACGCCGCTGATATCCCTAAATTTCAAGAAACTTTACGTATCTATGCCGACTCTTTAGGCTATTATCGAGCAGATATCAATAGCACTATTGAAGAGCAGACCCTTGTCTATACGATTAAAAAGAACAGTCCGCTTCTTGTCGATACCATCGAGATTGATGATGAGTACAGAGCAATCATTCCGCTTAAAGAGGGTGAGATTTTTACCACGGCTAAATTTAAAGCTTCTAAATCAAAAATAAAGCGTTATCTCAATGAAAGCGCCCATCCAAAATTTTTATTTGGAGCCAAAGCAACGGTGGATACCGATCTTTATAAGGCAGATGCAATCTTTCATGTAGAGAAAAAAGAGGTATGTTTCATCGGGGCAACAACCATTGAGGGAAATGGTGCTATTGACAAAGAGATTATTGAGGAGCAGATACGCTATAAAGAGGGCGAAGCGTTTAATATTATCAACATTGAAGAGACGTATCAAAATATATACAATCTTAGTATCTATGGCTATATTTTAGTTGAACCGCTTCTGGAGCAAAACAGTACGACGGTTCCTATCCATATCAAGTTGCAAGAGGGTAAAACAAAAGAGATTAAGTTCGGTGCCGGATTCTCTACCGATGATGGGATACGAGGAAGTGCCGGCTGGAAAAGTAGAAACTTCTTTGGCAATTTAAAAACCATGGAAGTGATTCTTCGAGGCTCAGAACGTGGATTTGAACTTGAAAATAGATTTACCGATCCCCTGGTCACCCTTCCTTTAGCAGGAAGAGTTGTTTTTGAAAATAGCTTAAAGTTATCCGATCTATCGTATGAGAGTTATGATGAACAAAAACTCGAAGACATTATCAGTTTTCGTAAAGATTTATGGCATATTCGCCATACACTTGGACTGATGTTTGAGTATAGTCTTGTTGATTCTAAAATAGAGGGAGACCATACAGATGGAAATTATCTGCTCAATTCATGGTTCTACAAAGGGCTTGTTGATAAACGAGACTCTCTCCTCGATGCCAAAAATGGTTATCTTCTCAGTTTCTATAGTGAAAAATCAGCACCGTGGCTCTGGTCTGACATGGATTATCTGAAAATGATAGCTGAGGGGCGTTATCTTATTACTTACTCCGATTTTACAACCGCCGTCAAAGCTAAAATAGGGACAGTATCCGAAGAAGTTCCTATTTTCAAACGTTTTTTCGCCGGGGGTGCTTTTAGTAACCGTGGGTATCAGTATGAAAAATTTGGAGAGACGGATGCGAAGGGTACCCCTTATGGGGGATTAACATTAATTGACAGTGCCATTGAAGCGCGCTATGCCCTCATGAATGATTTTAGTATGGTCCTCTTTTGGGATTCAACAATGCTTCATAATGAGATTTATAATTTTAGTGGAGAACTGTCACACAGTTACGGTATCGGCATGCGATATTCAACACCGATTGGACCGTTAAGAGTGGATGTCGGTCGGCCAACAGAGGTAGCTGATTATGTTTTCCATTTTGGGATTGGACAGACATTTTGAGAGGATTTAATGGGGTATATATAGCATTAAAGGTACTTCTCTATACCTTTTTGTCTCTACTTTTTATCATCTTTCTTGCCCTTAACTCGACAACACTTATTAAGATAGCGATCGATAAGGCTATCCCTTTAACTGAATTACCGCTTAGTTATACCGAAGTGTATGGCGGTTTTATTGACGGTATCGGTATCAATGCGATTAATTATGACGATAAGGTTAAATTGAGTTTTTACGGAGAGATTAATTATCTTAAACTTTTTGAATCAGCGTTAGAGATTGAGCGTTTGGAGATAAAAGATTTATGGATTGATAAAGCCTATATAGATGAGCTCTCCCAACTAGAAAGCAGTGATGAGAATGTAAGTGAAGAGCAGAACGCAACGACGATTCCTTATCTTAAAAACATTAAAATTAATACGCTCATCTTCACCACTAAAACACTTGAATATCAATCCTATATCTTAAAGATGTTAAATATTGAAGCACATGATATTATCTATGATCTTAACCAATCGGTCGAGGGGCATATTGACATTGCATTACAATCAAATGTTGCCGATATTGAGATGAATTCAGATATTGATCTGCCAAAAATAGAGGCAGAGATCAAAACGACTGCTCATAAAAGTTATCTTTCACAATTTACAGATGATCAAAACATTACCCTGTACAAAGTGCCGCTCGTCCATCAGCATCTCTTCGGCACGCTAAGAGAACTAAATCTTGAAACAATCATTAAAAATGTAGATATCGCCTATACCGATGCCTATAGAGTGAAGAGTGAACAGATAAGGATCGATACCGTCTATAATCTTGAAACCAATCAGACAGCATCACAAATTGTGGGTAATATCGACTCTAATGTGGCAGAGATAGCCTTTGATAGCAATTTTGGACTCAATGTCAATGATATAAACAACACTTTAGCTTTTACACTTCAAACGGATATTCTGCCTAAAAAAGAGTATGTGCTTAATCTTGTCAATGATCAAAACCTTTCTATTGATACGATGCCGGTGCTTCATTTAGAGGCAAAGGGTGATCTTAAAGCCGTCACAGCCAACGCTACGGTTAATAATCTTGTTGCCAGATATGCTAGTTATATGCTTGATAAAGAGGCTATGACACTAACATCACACTATAACTTACAGACAAAAGATACGTTTGCAAATGTTAAGGTGCTGATCGCTTCGAATGTGGCAGAGGTCAACACCACTGTCCGTGTTAACCTAAACAGTGATGACATCAATAATACCCTTGCCTTTAATGCTCAAACACAGATTTTACTGCTGAATGCGTATCTTCAGAGTTTAGATGAAAAGTTGCTTATTCAAGAGCCTTTTGTTGTCGGTATTGACTCAGACGGTGATTTGGAAGAGATTATGACAAAGGTGACCTTAGCCGGTAAAGCAGCGTATGATAAGACGGAAATTAACATAGAGCTTCCAAGCTCAGAGATACTCTATAAACTCCATGAGAATAGCATTAATAGTGAGGTGACACTAAATATCCTCTCTACTATGGCAGACTTCAAAAACCAGTTAAACTTTAGGGTTGATTTGGACGATGTCAATAATACACTGCATTACAACGCTAATATGGTAGCAAATAACTTTAATATTGATGAGGTACAGCTCAATCATTTAGCCCCTTTTCATCTTAAGGCAGATGGCGGTCTCACACAGATGCTCGCGAGTATTGATGCTGAAAATATTAGGGTAAAAATAGAGAGTGAAGCGTTTGAGCGTTTTGATTTTAACATCGATACAGATGAAATTTATCTTGATAAAATCCTTCCGAAAGAGCTTGAGTTAAAAGGGCGTTTTTTGATGCTTAACGCAGAGGGGTTTCACGCGCTTAAGGGTGAAACAGACGGTCGCTTGCATATTGGTTCAAACAAAGATTTCAGTATTGATGTGAGTGTAAAACAGAAAGATGAACTTCTTGATGTACGCCTTGATAATAGTGCTATTCATGCTAAGGTTAAGGGAGCATTATCTCCGATGAAGTTGGAGGCTGGTTTTGATATCGCCTCACTTAAAGATCTTCAAGAGGAGATTCGACGGCTCTACCCTTTTGAGATACAGCCTGTTGATGGCGCACTGAAAGGAAGGGCTCTCTTGGGTGATGAGCAGGCCGTTGTGAGTCTGTTTTCAGAGAAAATAACTTATGAAAATGCTTCATTTAACCAATTTGAAACCAAGATTGATTATACAAAAGAGCGACTCTTAATTGAGAAATTCAGATTAGACATTGACGGTGTCAAAGCAGAGAGTTTTAACCGAGAGATTAAATTGACAAAAGGCTTGATCCATCTAGGTGATGTAATTGATTTCGATGTTGAAATTGAGAAGCTTTTGACACTTGAGGGGGAGAAAAGAGATGAAAATTTAAGTATTGCAATTCATACAGAAGCACTGCCTTTAGGGTATAGCGAGTATGGGAAAATGATCTTAGACAGTGACATCTTGATAAAAAAAGAGGCATTGAAAACCTACGTCACCGGTGATATTAATTTAAAAGATATGTTGATCACGTATGAGTCAAAGTTTCTGGATGTTGAGCAAGATCCTGATATTAAGGTTATTACCAAAGCCGATAAACAAAATGGGAAAGAAGATGAGGGCGATAATTTTCATGAAAATGTCTTCATTGACCTGAAGGTTAATACCGTTGATGGTGCAACATACCGCCTGGGCGAGAGTGATGTTGACTTTGATATCGGGCTTAAAATCTTAAAACCATTCTCGGAGCCTTTAACGATTACAGGCAGAGTCGAAGAGATTGAGGGTGTTTACGATTTTCAGGGGAAAAGGCTTGAACTGTATGATTCAGCGGTGGCCTTCAGGGGGCTCAAAGAGATCAACCCTCTCCTCGATATTAAGGCGAAACACACCTTGCCTGAAGTTGAGATATTCATTGCGGTTAGCGGTGATAAAAATAGACCGAAAATCCGTTTTTCATCCGATCCGTTGATGAGTGAAAAAGATATCTACTCCTATCTTGTTTTCGGGGTATCGAGTCACGATATCGGTAAAGGCGGCGGTGGCGGAAATAATGCTGCTGCACTTTTTTTAGCCAATGCAATGGGCGAAGATATCGCAGGTGAATTCGGCTTGGACAAGATGGAACTCTCAGAGTCTGAAACAGGTGAGATCAGTGTCGAAGCCGGTAAGCGGGTCAGTGATGATGTCCTTGTCAGTGTCAAAAGCAGCGGACAAAAAACAAGTGTTATCCTCGAATACGATGTCAATAAAAATATATCCCTTGAAACAGAGGCGGCAGAGGACAGTACGGCGCTCGATCTGTATTATCGCAAGCGGTATTAAAAGCAAAGGTTAGAATAACTCATTACAAGGATGATTTGGAATAGCCTCCTTTTTCTGCAAAAGTATTTTAGTATAATGAGAATATTGAAATCTTTACGATGATTAGTAAAATGTATGTTACAATATCCGTACAATATCCGTACAATATCCGTACAATATCCGTATAGAAGAGGAGTGTAATGACTGCAATTAATTTAAAAGATGCCCGTATAGAGTTTAAAACTTCCAAAGATATAAAATCTTTATTGCAAGAAGCTGCCAACTCTTTAGGAGTGGATCTGAGTAGTTTTCTTATCTCAACGGCGACGCAAAGAGCAAAAGAGATAGCGAAAGCGGAGAGAGTACTCGCCCTTTCAAAAGAGGAATGGGGAAACTTCCAGTCAATGTTAGAGAACGATAAAAAGCCAACCAAAGCCTTAAAATCATTGATGAACATGGAAGGTTTTGATGACTAATCTTAGATTAGTCAAGTATGATGTTTCTACTGCCTATAACGGAATAAAAAGCTTTGATTGCGGTAATGCAATGATAAACAGTTTTGTTCATAAATCTTTGAAAAAGAGGGTGCAAAAGCATCTTAGTCAGGCCTATGTTCTATTAGATAGTGAGAATAATGAGCGATTTGTTGGATTTTACACTTTAGACACTTTCTCCATAACACGTGCAAGTTTTGAGACAGACAATAGACCAGCGGGGCTTCCTCCAATGATACCGGTTGTTAAACTCTCCATGCTGGGGGTAGACAGACAGTTTCAAGGAAAAGGTATCGGTAAAAGATTAATAAGAGATGTTTTCTTGAAAAGTGTAAAAATATCGGAACTTGCCGGGTGTGCAGGTGTCTATCTATTAGCAGAAAAAGATGCTGTAACGTTTTATAGCTCTCTCGGGTTCGTCAAGATTGCAGATGCTGAACCACTGCCAATGTTTTTAGCGATTGAGTTGTTGTTATGAGGTGGGGGTAAGGATATGCTAGAAGCCAAAAGGCTTCCAACGTATTAGATAGGAAGAACGCGGATATCTTGAGAAAGTTTCTCTTTTAGTGTTGATTCGATGGCGTAAAGTGTTCCTGTCGTTGAACTGGCACAACTGTTGCAGGCACCAAGATAACGAATGTAAATATCGATATACGGATCAGCATCTTTCACATCAATGACTTCCATATTTCCGCCGTCCATAATCAGGAACTGGCGTACGCTTTCATCAATGACGGCATCGATGGCTTTGATACGCTGTACCATTGTCATTGCTTTAAAGTCACCGCCGACACCGGCATCTGCAGCCGCTTTCATCTTCTCTTCATCCATCTCACGGCGTACATCTGCCAAAATATCTACCAGATAGTACTCACGGTCTTCGTGACCACCTGGTTTGATACAGCTTTTACAGAAACCGCCGGCTTTTGTGTAATCCGTGATCTCTTCAACGGTTTTAAGGTCATTGAGTTTAATGACCTCTTGAAGGGTACCCAAACTTACACGGGCACATTCACAGACGATGATCTCTTCTTCAAAACTCTCAGCATCAACACCCATATAGAGTCCAGCTGCTTTTTTGATAACATCGTAGGCCATAACTGAACAGTGCATCTTTTGCGGTGGAACAGCCGGAACGTCCGGCGTGTCACGAAGTGCGACTTCAACATCGATGTTGGTGATTTTTACTGCTTCTGCAACCGTTTTACCTCTGCAAAGCTCCACCATCATGTCAGAACTAGCAATCGCCGTACCACAGCCGAAGCTTTTAAATTTTGCTTCAACGATAAGGTCATTTTCCGGATTCACTTCCCAGTAAAGACGTACTGCATCGCCACAACTCTCTGCACCAAAATCAGCAACGATCAATTTGTTGCCGTTAGCTGCAGCCTCTTCTTCTGTAATTTCACCCTGGTTTTTGGGATTATTCATTAGTGTTGTTACTTTATCAGAGTATTGATCCCACAATGATCCGCCTAACAAGTCATTCTTTGCCATGGTTTCTCCTTTATCTCTATTTTTTATTTATTTTATATAGCGCATTCAGTGGCTTCGCCACCTGGTGTCGGTTGTACTTTGGCGTACGAACTTGAAATGCCGCGCAGACGCAGTACGGCTGCTTTGAAGTGGTCGATAACATAATCAACCTCTTCATCGGTTGTAAAACGGCTCAGGCTTAAACGGATACCGGTGTGTGCCAGTTCATGGTCAGCACCGATTGCCAGCATAACCGAGTTAGCCTCAAGGTCTTCACTTGCACAGGCAGAACCGGTAGAGGCACCGATAAGACCGTTGTTAAGGTCCCACAGCATTCCTTCACCTTCCACCCCGCGGATAGAGATCAACAGCGTGTTTGGCGTACGGTTGTCGCGTTCACCGATGGTAAAGGTATCACTGAGCTCAAGCAGTGCATCTTCCAAACGGTCACGTTTCGTACGGATAGCTGTCATTTTTGACTCGATATCTTTTGTGGCAAGTTCCATTGCTTCACCCATACCGACGATATAAGGGACATTCAATGTTCCTGAACGGCGGCCGTTCATCTGCTCTCCACCATGCATCAATGGTGAAAGTTTCTGTGAATCTTTAATGTAAAGTGCACCGACCCCTTTCGGCCCGTGAAATTTATGCGCCGACATTGACATAAAGTCAATATGAACATCTTGAACATCGACTGGAATCTTACCAACCGCTTGAACGGCGTCACTATGAAAAAGAACGCCTTTCTCTTTACAGATTTCACCGATCTCTTTAATAGGGAAGATCATTCCGGTCTCATTGCTTGCCCACATAATAGAAACGAGGGCTGTTTTATCTGTTATAAAACTTTTAACCGTATGTGCTTCAACGATGCCTTGGTCATTCACCGGAAGATAGGTGACTTTAACCCCTTGATCTTCCAGAAATTTACAGGTTGAAAGTACGGAAGGGTGCTCCACTTCAGTTGTCACAATGTGGTTTTTATCACCATTAAGAATTTGATCTACCCATGTTGACTGAAGAAGCCAATTATTTGATTCTGTCGCACTAGAAGTGAAAATAATATCATCGCTGTCTGCGGCATTGATCCCGGTATACATTTGATCAATCGCTTTGGCAATTGCAGGGTGGGAAGCTGTTCCGAATTTATGAATGGAATTTGGATTACCATACTTTTCAGAAAAGTACGGAAGCATCACTTCAACAACCTGAGGGTCGACCATCGTGGTTGCGTTGTTGTCCATATATACTTGCATAGTATTCCTTTATAATAAATTATTATATTTTTTGTCATTTTTTAAAAAGGACAAAATTTGTCTTGTTTTAATTATGAGATAATAATTGAAGTGTCGTTAGAGTATGCTTAAAGTATTTTTATATTATGTAAGGTTTAAGAATTGAGAAAAAATCGGTATACTTTAATACCGATTTCCCGCAGGTGCGTTAATAAGGTTGAAAAATTCTGCACGGGTTTTCTCATCTTTTTTAAACAGTCCACGCAACGCACTAGAGGTGGTGGTGGAGTTGATCTTTTCAACGCCGCGCATCTCCATGCACATATGCCGTGCCTGAATGACGACGGCAACGCCTTTGGGCTGAATGGTCTGCATGATTGCATCGGCGATCTGTTCGGTAAGCTGCTCTTGAATCTGCATTCGACGTGCAAAAACATCAACAACTCTTGGTATTTTGGAGAGTCCAACTACTTTACCATCAGGGATGTACGCGACATGGGCACGGCCAATGATCGGTAGAAGGTGATGTTCGCAGGTAGAGTAAAACTCAATATCTTTAATCAGTACCATCTCATCATTGGAACTGCTGAAGAGTGCAGATTCTAAAATAGCAGTAGGATTCTCTTTATAGCCGCCATACATAAATTCATATGCTTTAAAAACACGCTCCGGCGTTTTCTGCAGTCCCTCACGGCTTGGATCTTCTCCGACACTTCTCATCATTATTTTTACTGCTTGCTCAAAAGCAGTTTGTTTGTTATCTTTCACGGATAAACCCTTGTGAAATTTTTTCACATTCTATCACTACTTAGCTGAGGTGCTTTTTAGTAAATAGAGGAGCTGTTGAGTGCTTAATTTTACTATACATATAGCAATATCATAGACTTGTTAGCACTTTTTCGCTATTATTGCCCAAATTTTTATATTAGCAACTTGTAAGACGCTCTCTTTAAAGCCAGCTTACGAGTCAAAAACAAAGGGACTTAATGGACATCAATGCCACTAAAATCAATGAAGCAAATGCGCAGATCACTGCAACGATTATGCAAGATGAGATCAATGCTAAGATCGATAAAATTGCAAAAGAGTTAGCAAAAACCACAAGTATCGCCGGATTCAGAAAAGGGAAGGTACCTATATCTGCTGTGAAAAAACAGTATGGTGACCGTCTGGTTCAAGATGCTGAGGCAGAGGCACTACGGGAGGTGCTTAGCAGTGGGTTAGATGAACTGAAAATTGACAATGATTTACTGATCGGTGAGCCTCAAATCAGCAAATTTGACAAAGTAGACGGTAAAATTGAAGTTGAAGTCAAGGTCGCAATGCGTCCTGTAATCGAACTGGGAGAGTATGCCAGTCACGCTGCAGAATTTTCCAAGCCAAACATTACAGAGATAGCGGTCACAGATCGTATTCAAGAACTTGCAAAAGCACAGGCCCCTTTTGTCACAGTGGAAGAAGACCGTGAACTGGTAGACGGTGATACCGCTTTGATTAATTTTGATGGTTTTGTTGACGGAGAGCCATTTGAAGGCGGAAAAGCGGAAGATTTTTCATTAACACTCGGAAGTGCTCAATTCATTCCGGGCTTTGAAGAACAGGTCGTCGGTATGAAAAAGGGTGACGAGAAAGAGATTGGTGTTACTTTTCCTGAAAACTATCAAGGATCACTTGCCGGAAAACCTGCAATATTCAAAGTGAAAGTCAATGAAATCCAGATGAAAGAGAAAGTTCGTATGGATACAGAACTTGCCAAAAAGATGATTCCTGGTGATGAGAACGCGACAATGGATATGCTTAAAGAGCAGGTTCAGACACAGATGGAAAATGAAGAGCTTTCCAA
>Ga0164318_10002935_pt1 | contig 15992 bp, 29 predicted proteins | sample GuaBasSedimGuay9_FD_113734 | JGI IMG/M metagenome (GOLD analysis project Ga0164318, IMG submission 113734) | Subseafloor sediment microbial communities from Guaymas Basin, Gulf of California, Mexico - Guay9, Core 4571-4, 0-3 cm | ecosystem: Environmental > Aquatic > Marine > Hydrothermal vents...
CGTGATCTCTCGGAATTTATTCTACCTGATTTTGACGAGATCCGCATTGGAATAAATGCAGTTAAATTTGATTATTACATCGGAAATTCTACTCTCGAAGCAGTTTGGATACCAATCTTCCAATCTACGATCATTCCTGGTGCAAATTCGATATGGGTTCCCAAAAAACCGGATTTTCCCATGCCGGTAAATTACGATTACTCAAATTCAGAAGTAGAAAAGAAACTATCCGAAAGTGAAATTGCCATGAAATATTCTTACCTCGGAAGTGCGATCGATTTTGAATTGATGGCTGCCTATATGTGGGACGATAATCCTGCAATGCATATATACCCGCAACCTGATACAACACTTCTTATCAAACCGGAATATCACAGATTACCGTTAGCTGGAGCAAGTTTCAGTAAAGCGATAGGTGGAGCTGTTTTACGCGGGGAAGGAGCATATTATTTTGATAAACGATTTGCTGCTGAGGATCTTTCTGTAAATGGCATCAAAGAAAAGGATTATGCAAATTATCTTGTTGGTTATGATCACAACTGGTTTGGTGTGAATGTGAGTTTCCAATTTATTCAAGAATATATCATGAATTACGAAAATGATATGCGTAATGATGAATTCTCAAATACGATGACTTTCTTGATTACAGAAGATTTCTTAAGAGAAACATTGCGTGTAGAATTTTTCACCTATTACGGTATTGATAATAAAGATGCACTCCTTCGTCCTAAAGTTGTTTATGATATTGCTGATGGATTTGAAGTTCAATTGGGAGCAAATATCTTTGCAGGTGAAGAAGGAAATTTTGGACAATATGATGAGAATGATATGATGTTTATGAAAGTAAGATATGACTTTTAATATTGCAGATATAAGAACATAATAGAAGACTACACATTCAGATTGAGAGAAAAGCAAGGAGAACGTAGCAGCTGACACCATTAACAAAAAACATCCGATTATCTATTCCAGAAAAAAATAAAAAACCGGTTCCCAGGTAGGAAACCGGCTGTAGTTATTTCAGAATCTAAGCGCTTAAACTCTTACTTGTTATTTTGCGATATCTTTTGTTTTGATATCGTCTTTTTTGGCAGTAGTATCGTTGCCTTCTACAAATTCGATAATAGCCATGGGAGCGCAATCACCAGTACGATAGCCATTCTTCAAAACGCGGGTATATCCGCCTTCCCGGCCAATGTATTGAGGAGCGATCTCATCAAACATTTTCTTCACCAGGTCGCGATTTTTAAGAACTTTAAAAACCAGACGGCGATAGTGAATAGTATCTTTTTTGGCATAAGTTATCAGTCTTTCGGCTACACCTCTAATCTCTTTGGCACGAGCCACAGTGGTATTAATTCTACCATGTTCTACCAGAGAAGAAACCAGGTTCTTTTTCATCAAATTGCGATGGGCACTTTCTCTACCGAATTTTCTGCCGCTTACTTTATGTCTCATAATTCTAAATCCTTATTATTTGATAGTTACTCTGCTCTTGGCGTCGTCGATCTTCTGCTTAATGCCGTTCACGTTCATACCCAGAGAAAGTTCATAATTTTCTAATAAAGCGTTAATTTCTTCTAACGATTTTTTACCAAAATTGCGATACTTCAGCATCTCATTTTCGCTTTTGGATACCAGTTCTCCTATTGTGTCGATCTTGGCAGCTGCCAGGCAGTTGCTGCATCGCACCGAGAGTTCCAGTTCATGCACATTTGTTTCCAGGATCTTATCCATTCTTTCCAGTTCAGGATCCATTTCTATTTCTTCGATATATTCCGGTTCTTTTTCAAATAGAACCACTCTATCGTAAAGATCTCTTAAGATCTTGGCAGAAAGATACAGTGCATCTTTAGGATCGATACTGCCATCTGTTGTAATTTCGATGGTGAGTTTATCAAAATCGATCTTTTCTCCAACTCGCATTGCTGCAGTTTCGAAATTTACTTTTGTAATGGGAGAATAGATGGAATCGATTGGAATAGTTCCTACCGGTTTCTCATCCATACTGTGGTTCTCTGCAGGTAGATATCCTCTGCCGATGCCTATCCAGATTTCCATTCTAAAGTCAACATCTTCGGTCATTTCCAGAAGCACAAGATCTTTGTTGATGATTTCAACTTCGGTGTTTTCCTGAATATCTCCAGCTGTGATAACACCAATACCCTTGTGTTCCAGCACCAGCAATTCTTCATTGATCGAATCAGATTTTAAAACCAGTTTTTTCAGTTTCAATATCAAATCGATATAATCGGAATCTGAACCTGGAATGGGGGCGAATTCGTGATGCAGGCCTTCGATTTTTACAAAACGTACGGCAGCACCTTGAATCGCGGATAACAAAACTCTACGCAGAGTATTTCCTACAGTAGTAGCGAATCCTTTTTCCAGTGGGCCAATCTCAAATTTCCCATAGCTACCGCTATAGGTTGTCTCATCTACTTGTACCTTATCAGGTAATTGTAATGGTTCAAGGAACATCATAAAACTTTTCCTCCCTATTACTTGGAATAATATTCAACGATTAAACGCTCGTCAACATCCAGTTGGATCTGCTCACGCGTCGGGATACTAAGAATTTTTCCTTTGAAATTATCTTTTTCCACTTGGAACCATTCATACACTTCTACTTCTGTAGAAGATTCGATTGCTTCCTGGATCAAAGGCATTTGCCTGCTTTTTTCTTTAATTTCTATTACATCTTCCCCTTTTACAAGGAAGGATGGAATATTTACTTTTCTACCATTGACTGTGATGTGACCATGACGAATGATCTGACGTGCAGATTTTCGAGATGGAGCAAACCCCATTCTAAAGACTACATTATCCAGTCTAGTTTCCAGGAATTGCAGCAGGTTTTCACCGGTAACACCAGATTTTTTTGCAGCCATGGTAAAATATTTGCGGAATTGTTTTTCCAGTATTCCATAAATTCGGCGAACTTTTTGTTTTTCTCTAAGATGAATTCCATAATCGCTAAGGCGTTTGCGGAATCCTTTTCCACTACCGTGGTCGCCGGGAATATAGGCACGTCGTTCAAACGCACATTTATCAGAGTTACAACGTGCACCTTTAATAAAAAGTTTTGCACCTTCTCTTCTACATAATTTACAAGATGGTCCAGTATATCTAGCCATATTTCTACCCTTATATTCTTCTAGTTTTTCGAGGTCTACAACCATTGTGAGGAATCGGTGTAGCATCTATGATCATAGTGATCTGTAAGCCGTTTGCATCTAATGCTCTAATGGCAGATTCGCGTCCACCACCCGGGCCTTTCACTATTACTTTTACTTTGTTAATTCCCATTTCCAAAGCAGCTTTTGCTACTTCTTCGCCAGCCAGCTGTGCTGCAAATGGAGTACTTTTTTTAGAACCTTTATAACCAATCTTTCCGCCTGAAGACCAGGTGAGAACGTTGCCGGCTTTATCGGTAAGAGAAACAATAGTATTATTAAAGCTTGAATGAATGCTGGCTATACCTTCATTGAAGGACAACCGTACGCGTTTCTTCTTAGTTCTGGTTTTTACTTGTGCCATTGTTTGCCCCTATTTCCTTTTACCTGCGCCGGAACCTTTACGACGGCCACGTCGTGTTCTGGCATTGGTATGTGTTCTTTGTCCACGGCAAGGCATTGATTTTTTATGTCGCAGGCCTCTGTAGCAGCCGATTTCCATCAATCGCTTAATGTCCATAGCTACCTGTGTTCTAAGTTCACCTTCTACTATATATTCGTCTTGAATAGCTTCTCTGATAAGCTTTTCTTCTTCTACAGAGAGATCTTTAACTTTTTTATTTTCATCGATATTTACTTTGCTAAGGATTTCACGGGAGACAGAATGTCCTATCCCGTAAATATAAGTGAGACCAATAATGATTCTCTTATCCCTAGGTAACTCAACTCCAGATATATGTGCCAAGCTCAGTCCTCCTTTTTATTAGCCTTGACGCTGCTTATGCTTAGGGTTGCTGGAACAGATAACCCTTATCACGCCATTTCGTTTTATAATTCTACAATCTTTACAGATCTTTTTTACAGATGCTTGAACTTTCATCATCCTCTCCTATTTATAACGATAAGTTATTCTTCCCCGATTTAGATCGTAGGGAGACAATTCAACTTTTACTTTATCGCCTGGCAAAATACGTATGTAATGCATTCTCATTTTACCAGAGCTATGTGCCAGTATTTCGTGTCCGTTTTCTAACTGTACCCTGAAAGTTGTATTTGGTAGTGCTTCTGTCACTACTCCTTCAACTTCGATTACACCTTCTTTTGCCATAATTTTCTCTTATTTCCTGTAGGCTTATAAGTTAATTCTTATAAGCGGTTAAAATTTCTGGATCACTCTCTGTAATTAATACTGTATTTTCGTAATGTGCCGAAAGTGAACCATCTTCCACAAAAAATTCCCAACCTTTTTCGATAACTCGATTGGTTCCGATATTTACCATTGGTTCTATTGCCAGTGTCATTCCTTTCCCAAGGCGAGGGCCTTTACCCTTTGCTCCCCAGTTTGGAATTACCGGATCTTCATGAAGTCTTCGGCCTATTCCATGACCAGTAAGATTATCAGCCACAAAATAACCCTGATCTAACACGTAAGATCCAATAGCATAAGAAATATCACCAACTCTGGCACCGACTCTGGCTTGAGCCATTCCTCTGTCAAGTGCTTCCATCGTAACCTGCAGAAGCTGTTCAGCTTCGCTGGAAATCTGGCCCACTCTATAGGTTCTGGCTGCATCACCATAAAATCCGTCTTTGTAAACACCCACATCTATTCCGATAATATCACCTTCCTGCAAGATCTCCGTTTTGGAGGGAATGCCATGAACCACACCTGAGTTCACGGAAGTGCAGAGTGCAGCTGGAAATGGAGGAAGACCGGGAACTGAATATCCCTTAAAGGCCGGACGGCCGCCTTCGCTTCTTATCAACTGCTCAGCGAAATTATCAAGATCCAGCGTGCTTACGCCAGGTTTAACAATACTTCCAATTTTATGAAGCAGCTTACCGACGATGCGGTTTGCTTCCCGCATCTTTTCGATTTCCTGATTGTTCTTAATTGTGATCATACTGCTTCTTCTATCACTCTATTTATTTTTGTTAAAAAGATCTATCGACGTCTTCCGCGTAATTTACCTTTCTTCATGAATCCTTCGTAGTGACGCATCACCAGATGAGATTCGATCTGCTGAAGTGTATCCAGAGCCACACCAACGATAATGATGAGACCTGTTCCACCAAAGTAGAAAGGAAGATTAGTCCATTTCTGCAGGAATTCGGGAATTACAGCAATAATAGCAAAGAAAACAGCACCTGGCAATGTAATACGAACCAACACACTGTTAATGTAGTCGGATGTCTTTTTACCGGGTTTACGGCCAGGAATAAATCCACCGTATTTCTTCATATTTTCTGCCATTTCGATTGGATTCATTACCATCGCTGTATAGAAATAAGCGAAGAAAATAATAAATCCCATATAAAGGATCGTATATAACCATTCCCCTGGAGAAAGAACCTGTACTACAGAGTTCATAAAATCGCTGTCCTTGAAGAAAGTAGCGATAGTTCGGGGGAACATGAGGATTGCCTGAGCAAAGATGATGGGAATAACACCAGCTGTATTCACCTTCAAGGGAATATGTGTGCTCTGTCCACCATATACTTTACGACCAACAATTCTTTTGGCATACTGCACAGGTATCTTGCGAAGACCCTCTGTAACAAGAACTACAGAGGCAGTAACCACGACCATAACGATAAGTACCAGCACAGCCATGAAAATGGACATAGCTTGTGCTTGAACCATCTGGAACATTTGATAGAAGCCTTGTGGATAACGGGCTATTATACCAGCAAAGATAATAAGTGATATACCGTTACCAATTCCGTGTTCTGTGATCTGTTCTCCCAGCCACATAATGAACATAACACCAGTTACCATAGTAATAACGCTGGTAAATATGAACAAGAATCCTGGATGAGGAACTGCACCTTCTACACCGGATTGCAAAAATACACTAATACCAATAGCATTGAAAGAAGCAATAGCTACTGTACCATAACGTGTATATTGAGCAATTTTCTTTTGTCCTTCTGCACCTTCTTTCTTCAATCTCTCGAAGAATGGAATTACTCCGCCTAACAGCTGAATAACGATCGAAGTGGTGATATAAGGCATGATTCCAAGTGCGAACACTGAAGCACGTCCCAGGTTTCCACCAACGAAAAGGTCGAACATTCCAAATAAATTTCCACCGGATTTTGCAGCATTGCCCAGAAATTGTTCCAGAGCTGCAGCATTAATGCCGGGGATGGGAATAAAACTTCCCAGTCTATAGATTATCAGGATCAAACCGGTAAAGAGAATTTTCTTTTTCAGATCAGGGATCTTAAAGATATTGGATATGCTCTTTAACACTTTAGATTACCTCCGCTGTACCGCCTGACTTCTCGATCAATTCTTTGGCTGTTTTAGAGAATGCATTAGCTTTCACGATGATCTTCTTATTGAAACCTTCACCAACTCTGGCAAGGATCTTAACAGGAGCTTTTTCGTTTGCTTTAGCCTTTCTGATGAGATTCAGATCTTCTAGTTTTGCAATATCAAACTCAACGTCATCCAACATCTGTAATGTTTCCAGATTTACAACTCTAAACTGCTTTTTAAAAATATTTGTGAATCCTCTTTTGGGAACACGACGCTGCAAAGGCATTTGGCCACCTTCGAACCAGGCTGGAATACTTCCGCCGGAACGAGATTTCTGACCTTTATGTCCACGGCCGGATGTTTTTCCTTGTCCTGTACCATGTCCTTTACCCAAGCGCTTCTTTTTGTGTTTGATCTGAGGACGCTCAATTTTATGAAGTTCCATTATTTCTCCTTATCCCGCTACTTCTTTTCAGCTTCAGGAGCTTTCTTAGTTTTGGGTTTTGACTTAGTTGTTGTTTTCTTCTTTGCTGTTTCTTTCTTCTCTGTGGTTTCTTTTTTTGCTGTAGTGCTTTTTTTAGTCGCAGGTTTTTTTGTTTCGATGGTATCTTCTTTTTTTACAGCTTTCTTTTGAACGGCAGGTTTCTTAGTAGCTTTGCTTTTCTCAGCTGCTGGTTTTTCTGCTGTTTCTTTTTTTGCTGTAGTTTTCTTCTCTGCAGTGTCTTTTTTAACTGCAGGCTTCTTGGCAGCAGCTTCTTTTTTCACTTCTACTTTTTTGGGAGCAGATTCTTTTTTAGATTCTGTTTCCTTTTTAGCAGGAGCTTCTTTTTTTGCTGCCGACTTTTTAATAGTTGTTTTTGAAGTAGCTTTTTTAACAACTTTTTCTACAGGTGCTTCTACTTCTTCAACCGATACGAGATGCACAACCTTGTTAATCATGCCGCGAATAACGGGGTTATCATCATGCAGACGGGAACGACCGATCTTAGTCAATCCCAGAGCTGCAATAGTTCTTTTTTGATCTTCTTTTCTATTGATCGTGCTTTTAACCTGAGTAACCTTTAGTTTCATTTGGTTTCCTCCTCAGTTTTGGCACCCTCTTTTTTGCCAGTGATCTCGGCAACTGTTTTGCCACGAAGACGAGCCACTTGTGCAATTGTTCTAAGGTTCTTCAATCCGTCCATTGTTGCTTTTACAACATTAGATGGAGTGTTTGATCCCAGAGATTTTGTGAGAATATCCTGAATACCTGCAGCTTCCAGTATGGCACGTGCAGGGCCACCAGCGATAACACCGGTACCATTTGAAGCTGGTCTGAGCATAATTTTACTTGCTCCAAATCTACCAATAATTTCGTGAGGAATAGTACCATTGACGATTGGAACAACAAACAGGCTCTTACCTGCTTTTTCTTTGGCTTTGCGGATCGCATCTACGATTTCATTCGCTTTACCAACACCAACGCCTACTTTTCCTGCTTTATCTCCAACAACTACCGTAGCATTAAAGCTGAAATTTCTACCACCTTTTACAACTTTGGCTACGCGGTTTGTTGATACTATTTTTTCCACTGCAAACAGTGGTTCATTATTGCGAGGATTATTTCTTTTTCTTTCCAACTTTCCTCCTAAAATTCCAAGCCGGCTTTACGAGCACCATCTGCTAGAGCTTTAACTCGGCCGTGATACAAAAAGCCACCTCTATCGAAGCAGACTTTCTTAATGCCTTTTTCCAAAGCCAATTCACCGAGTTTTTTTCCGACTTCAAAACTTTGTTCGGTTTTTTTCTTGGATCTATCAATATTTAAATCTTTGGATAGAGATGAAACAGCAACCAGAGTATGGCCTATTTCGTCGTTAATGATCTGAGCACTGATATTAGTATTGCTTCTAAAAACTGCCAAACGCGGCATATCAGCTGAACCAAAGATTTTTTTCTGGATTGCTTTCCGTCTTCTATTACGGGCTGCATTTCTTTTATACGTTACGCTGCTTTTATCCATTTCTGTCTCCCTTCCTTATGCTGTAGCACCGGCTTTACCAGCCTTAATGCGTACATATTCACCTTTATAACGAATGCCTTTTCCTGTAGCATAGTTAAGTGGTGGGCGGCATCTTTTGATCTCAGCAGCAAATTTACCAACATCTTCTTTATCAATTCCTGAAACCCTTACTACAGCTTGAACACCAAGTGATCCTTGTTCTCGACGAGGAATTGTTTCTGCTTCCACTTTTAAATGTTCTGGCACCTGTATAAGAATTTCATGAGAGAAACCAACACTCAATTTAAGCCAGGGACCTAATATCTCGGCAGAATAACCCGTGCCGATAATTTGCAGTTCTTTCATGAAACCTTCGGTAACACCAATAACCATGTTGTTCAAAAGAGCTCTGGTTAAACCATGTAAAGCTTTCTGAGGTCTGGAATCATCTCTTCTGGTTACATGCAGTGCTCCATTTTCTTCGGCAACAGCAATTCCGCTGCACAAAGCATAATTAAGCTCACCTTTGCTTCCACTGATTGTCACAATATTATCTTTAATGCTATATTTCACACCATCCGGTAATTTTACAGGAGTTCTTCCTACTCTAGACATCTATATTCCTCCCCTTACCAAACTTTGCAAACATACTCGCCGCCAACCTTCTGAACGCGAGCATCTCTGTCTACCATTACACCTTTGTTTGTAGATAACACAGCACAACCGGTATTATTATATACAGAAGGGATATTCTTGGAATTCACATAAACTCGAAGGCCGGGTTTACTAATTCTTTCGATTCCTTTCAGTACCGGTTCACCTGTGTTGGTGTAACGCAGATTAATATAAATTTGTTTTCTGTAGATCTTCTTGGCAGTATTTCTATCAACAATTTCATAACTGTTTACATAGTTTTCTTCTGCCAGGATCTTAATAATAGCTTCGTTGACATTACTGTGATTCACAGTAACAGTTTTGTGATCGGCCCGATATGCGTTCCTAATTTTAGTAATTGCATCAGCGATCGGATCTGTCAAACTCATCTTTTCTCCTTTGTTCTACCAACTGGCTTTTTTTACACCAGGTATTTGGCCATTGGAGGCCAATTTTCTAAAACATATACGGCAAATACCGAAAGACCGCATATAAGCTCTAGATCGTCCACAAATTTTACAGCGAGAATAAGCTCTCGAAGAAAATTTAGGAGTTCTCTTTTGCCTTACTTCCCATGATTTCTTAGCCAAATTGACTCCTTTATCTAATTTTTCTTAAATGGCATTCCCAGACCGCGAAGCAGTTCTCTGCCTTCTTCATCGGTCTTAGCCGTAGTTACTATTGTGATATCCATACCACGAACAGCATCAATTTTATCATAATCTATTTCCGGAAAAACTGTTTGTTCTTTCAGACCAAGTGTAAAGTTACCACGACCGTCGAAAGATTTGTTGGAAACTCCTCTAAAGTCTCTAACTCTGGGAATTACAATACCTATCAGTCTATCCAGGAATTCATACATAGTTTCACCGCGCAGAGTAACTTTGCAGCCGATTGGCATACCTTCCCGCAACTTAAAATTAGAAATTGATTTCTTAGCTTTTGTTACGATAGGCTTGCGTCCTGTGATCGTAGTCATATCTTTAACTGCATGATCAAGGATCGCCTTATTCTGCGTAGCAAGTCCAACACCCATATTTACCGATACTTTTACCAGCTTCGGTACACGATGAATATTATTATATTCAAAATGCTTCATCAAGGCAGGAATTGTATCTTTATTATATTTCTCATGTAATCTATTCATTCCCTGCTCCTTTAGATCTCATCACCGGTTTTCTTGCAGGAACGCACCCGGTTTTCTCCAACAGTTTTGAAAACGGCTTTTGTAACTTCACCGATCTTCTCATTAAACAACATTACATTGGAAACATGAATGGGAGATTCTCTTTCGATAATTCCACCCTGAGGATTTTGCTGTGTAGGACGAGTGTGCTTCTTAATGAAATTTACTCTTTCCACGATAACACGTTCGGTCTTTGGAAAAGCTTTTAATACTCGGCCTTTCACACCTCTGTATTTTCCGGAAAGTACAACAACATTATCGCCTTTCTTAATCCTCATCTTGTTTCCTGCTTTTTTATCTATTTTCTTCAACATAACGACTCCTAAAGGACTTCCGGTGCCAGAGAAACGATTTTCATAAAACCGTGATCTCTGAGTTCACGAGCTACCGGCCCAAAAATTCGAGTTGCTTTGGGTTCCAGTTTTTCATCGATTATTACAGCTGCGTTATCCTGGAAACGAATATAAGTTCCATCTGCTCTTCTCACTTCTTTGTGAGTGCGAACGATAACTGCTCTTTCCACCGATCCTTTTTTAATCTTACTATTTGGAACTGCAGATTTAATGGCGACAACAATAACATCACCAAGGCTGGCATAACGTCTTCCTGAACCACCCAACACCTTGATACATTGTGCTTTTTTGGCACCTGAATTATCTGCAACTGTTAAATTTGTCTGAGCTTGGATCATTTCAGACTCCTTATTTTCTTCTTTCGATTATTTTGCTGAGAACCCATCTTTTGTCACGGCTAAGCGGCCTACTTTCGCTGATCAAAACCGTATCGCCAATGTTACATTCATTGTTCTCATCATGTGCTTTAAATTTCTTATGTCTTCTAACAATCTTCTTATAAAGAGGATGTTTGTATTGACGTTCTACGTTCACAACTATCGTTTTATCCATTTTATCACTGATAACGATACCTGTTTTGGTAACTTTTCTATTTGCCATTATTACCTCTTTCCATCTCGGTCAACAAGGTGTTGATCCTGGCAATATCTTTTCTCACTGCTTTGATACGCATAGGATTTTCCAAGCGGTTAGTAGCTTTTTGAACTCTTAAATTGAACATTTCTTCTGTGAAGTCGTTCAATTTTAACTGAAGTTCATCTTTAGTTAATTCTCGAAGTTCGTTGATCTTCATTATTCAACTCCTTCTCTATAAATAATTTTGGTCTTAATAGGTAATTTGTGACCGGCAAGACGAACAGCTTCTTTGGCGTCATCCTTATCAACACCTTCAAATTCAAACATTATCCTGCCTGGTTTTACAACAGCTACCCAATATTCGGGAGCACCTTTACCTTTACCCATACGAGTTTCAGCTGGTTTTGCTGTAACTGGTTTATCCGGGAAAATTCTGATCCAGAGTTTTCCGGTTCTTTTCATTTGTCGAGTTATTGCCACACGCGCAGATTCGATTTGACGACTTGAGATCCAACCAGCTTCCAGAGCTACTAAAGCGTAATCTCCAAAATTGATTGTACTGCCGCGATAAGCCAAACCTCTACGACGGCCTTTCTGCATTTTTCTAAATTTAACTTTCTTTGGTGCTAACATTTATCTCTCCCCTAATTAAGGATATCGCCTTTGTATATCCACACTTTGATACCAATAATTCCGTAAGTAGTTGTTACTTCTGTAAGAGCATAATCGATATCGGCTCTGAGTGTGTGCAGAGGAGTTCTACCTTCCTGATATCTTTCAGTTCTTGCCATTTCTGCTCCGCCCAAACGGCCGGCACATTGAACCTTGATGCCTTGAGCACCATTTCGCATGGCATTTCTGATTGCAAATTTCATTGCTCTTCTAAAGGATGTTCTTCTTAATAATTGAGCTCCGATTTCCTGACCTACCAGGCTGGAATCGCCCCAGGGATTTTTAATTTCCTGAACGTTAACGAAAACGTTGATGTCAGAACCACGATCTTTATTTACCAAAACCGAAAGTTCATTTCTCAGTTTTTCGATTTCAGAACCTTTGCGGCCGATAACCTGACCGGGACGGGCTGTATGAATATCTACTGTAACTGATTTTGTTTTTCTCTGGATTGTAACCTTGGAGATCATCGCACTTTCGAGTCTGCTTTTAACATATTTCTTGATCTTCAGGTCTTCGTGCAAGTTGTCGATATACTCACCCTTAGAAGCAAACCAGGTAGATTCACATTCCTTGTTTACACCAATTCTGTAACTTATTGGATTAACTTTCTGTCCCAAGGTTTACCTCCTCTACTTTGTCCAAAATTTCCAATGTTATATGGCAAGTTCTTTTACGAATAATTGTAGCCCTGCCTTGTGCACGTGGACGATGTCTTTTCATGATTGGGCCGTCATCAGCGAAAACTTTGCTGACAAGCATATTATCGATATCTGCCTTACCTTCTTTCATTGTAGCATTTGCTATTGCAGAATTAAGGAGTTTTGCAACATCGGATGCTACTCTTTTCTTAGAGAAAAGCAATATTTTCTGAGCTTCTGGCACAGATTTACCGCGAATCAGGTCGAGGACCAATCTTGCTTTCCGTGCAGAGCCTCTTAAGTTCCGAACTTTTGCTACTGCTTCCATTACTTAAGCTCCCTTTCTTTTCCTATTTCTTTTTGTGACCACGAAATGTTCGTGTAGGAGAAAATTCTCCCAACTTATGACCTACCATATTCTCAGATACATAAACGGGTACGAACTTGCGTCCATTATGAACTGCAAAAGTATGTTCTACGAATTTTGGTAAAATTGTAGATCTTCTGGACCAGGTTTTAATAACCTGTTTCTTGCTTTCGCTATTGAGAGCGTCAACTTTCTTCTCGAGATGAGAATCTACAAAAGGTCCCTTTTTGATCGAACGAGCCATAGTTATCCCTTACCTTTTCTTCTTTTTAGATTTAATGATATACTGATCGGAGTATTTTCTTTTCTTACGGGTTTTGCCGCCTTTAGCTAAAACTCCCCATGGTGACACAGGATGTCCACCACCAGATGTTTTGGCTTCTCCACCACCCATTGGGTGATCTACCGGATTCATGGCAACACCACGAACTGTAGGACGAATTCCCATCCATCTTTTACGACCAGCTTTACCAATAACGATTGAGTTGTGTTCGGTATTTCCCACCTGACCAATAGTTGCATAACATTCCTTACGCAGAATGTGTACATCATTGGAAGGCATACGAACATGTACATATTCGCCTTCTTTAGCAACAAGTTGAGCATAGGTTCCTGCACTACGTGCAATTTGTCCGCCCCTGCCCTGTTTGAATTCGATATTGTGGATAACTGTTCCCAGAGGAATTCTATCCATTGGAAGTGCATTTCCAACCTTGATCTCTGCTTTCGCACCAGACATGATCTTATCATCTACATTTAGTCCCAGAGGAGCTAAAATGTATCTTTTTTCACCATCGGCATAATGCAGGAGAGCAATACGTGCGCTTCTATTCGGATCGTATTCGATTGCTGCAACTCTAGCAGGAATATCAAATTTATTACGTTTGAAATCGATTATACGATAATGTCTTTTGTGTCCGCCGCCACGATGACGACAGGTGATACGCCCTTGACTATTTCTTCCAGCTTTTTTAGGAAGAGGTTTGATCAATGATTTTTCCGGTTTGTCTTTGGTGATCTCTTCAAAAGTGAAACCGGTTTTGAATCTCATTGTCGGGGTGATTGGTCTATATTTTTTGATTCCCATTTAGTACTCCCTTTCCTAAGCTTCAAACTCAGCTATGGAATCACCTTCCTTAAGTTTAACGATAGCTTTTTTCCAATCGGCGCGCTTGCCGCTGTATCTTCCCATTCTCTTTACTTTTCCAAATTGTCTTATTGTATTTACATCTAACACATGAACGTTGAAGATTTTTTCGATCGCTTTTCGGATCTCAATTTTATTGGCATTTATGCTAACTCTGAAAGTATAGCTATTATTGTGATTTTGGATTGAAGAGGTTTTTTCTGTGATGATCGGTGCAATTACAATTTCTCTTGCTTGTCTCATTTTGCAAATACCTCCTTCATTTTCTTCAAAGCCGCTTCTGTTAAGATTAAGCAATTGCAATTAAGAATTTCGTAAGCAAATGTGCTGTCGGCTCTGTTCAGTTTAATATAAGGAATGTTTGTAAATGATTTTATTATGTTGCGATCACTGCCGTCAATTAGAAGAAGTTTTTTACTTCTTTCTGGAGTGACCTTGGCTAGTAATTCATTTGCTTGTTTTGTATTAGGTTTTTCAAAATCAAGGCTTTCTAAAACTACTACTTGTTTTGCATTTGCTCTTTCGGTTAAGGCAAGTTTCAGGGCAAGTTTCTTCTTCTTCTTAGGAATTGATTTGTACCAATCTTTCGGACGTGGACCAAAAGCATTTCCGCCACCAACACGAAGAGGTGTACGAAGATTACCTGGACGGGCATTTCCTGTACCTTTTTGTCTAAACAGTTTCTTGCCACTACCCTGAGCTTCAGCTCTTGTCTGCACGCATGAAGTTCCCTGACGTTGGTTAGCCAGGTACATATTAATTACTTCATAAAGCAGAGCTTTGGGGTTTTTAGATTCAACAGCAAAAAGAGATTTAGGAAGAGTTGTGGTTCCTGTTTCTACTCCCTGCATGGAATATTTATTTACTTTTAACATTTAAACGCTCCCAATTACAGCTCTTTTCTCAAGCGAACTATACTGTTTCTATGACCAGGTACAGCTCCCTTAACGAGAACGAGATTTTTTTCTAAATCAATTTTTATAACTCGGCAGTTAAGCACAGATACTTTTTGCATACCGAGATGTCCTGGAAGTTTTTTACCTTTAACAACACGTGCAGGAGTAGCACACTGTCCAATAGAACCGGGACCGCGATAAGATTCATGCACGCCATGGCTAGCTTTGAAACCATGAAATCCGTGTCTCTTCATTACACCTTGAAATCCTTTTCCTTTTGAAGTTCCAGATATTTGAAGAATTTCATTTTCTGTAAACATGCTTACATCAAATATTTCACCTTCTTCAATATCTTTGTACATTTTCAAACGGAATTCTTTAAGGTATTTGAAATTCGGGCTGTTATGCTTTTTGAAGTGACCTTGTTTAGGTTTGTTTATTTTCTTCTCATCTATTTCTTCGTAGCCAAGCTGCACAGCATCATAGCCGTGTTTTTCTTTATTTTTACGATGAATAACCCGGCAAGGTCCTGCTTGAATAACAGTAACGGGGATTATCTCTCCATTCTTACCGAAAACCTGGGTCATTCCTACTTTCTTTCCAATTAATCCTATCATTTCGAGCTCCTTTACGCCTTAATTTCTACATGCACACCAGCTGGCAAGCTAAGCTTCTTGAGTGCTCCAGTTGTTTGTGGTGTAGGATTTACTATGTCGATAAGACGTTTGTGAACTTTCATTTCAAACTGTTCCTGTGCTTTTTTATTAACGTGGGGTGATTTGAGCACAGTATAAAGTGATCTATCTGTAGGCAGGGGAATTGGACCAACAACTTTGGCACCTGTGTTTTTTGTGTTCTTAATAATTTCTGCTACAGATTTATCTAATAAGCGAAAGTCGTATGCTTTCAACTTGATTCTGATTTTGCTATCGCCTTTTTTCACTATTTCCTCCGGCTATACAGCGACATCGCCCACAACACCGGCACCGATGGTTCTACCACCTTCACGGATAGCGTAACGAAGTCCTTTTTCCATTGCGATCGGGGTGATCAGTTCTGCATTGATCGTTACATTATC
>Ga0164318_10002936_pt1 | contig 15991 bp, 10 predicted proteins | sample GuaBasSedimGuay9_FD_113734 | JGI IMG/M metagenome (GOLD analysis project Ga0164318, IMG submission 113734) | Subseafloor sediment microbial communities from Guaymas Basin, Gulf of California, Mexico - Guay9, Core 4571-4, 0-3 cm | ecosystem: Environmental > Aquatic > Marine > Hydrothermal vents...
CGCTCCACGCCCCGTAGGTCGACGTTGAAGAAACATGAGTCGATCGCGTTGATCTGATTCCAATCGAGGTCACAACCGGACACGACGCCGAAGCCGGAAACGTGGCAGTTCTCCCAATTTTCTTCGCAAAACAAAGGTTGTCGATCACCGCCGGGATCAAGTTCAGAAGGAGAGGCAAGGAAAGGTCTATCCAAGGCGCTGTCCAGAGTCAGGACTCGCAAACCATCATCATCTGGCGCCCCAACCGTCAACACCTGCCGGACGGGAAGAAGCCTGTCGAAGAAGAACAAGAACTCCTCGGCGCCGGCCCATTCGTCGAATACGACGATCCAGTCGTCCGGCTGGACGTTGGTCCACTCGTAAACCCTGATCTGGTCACAGGGAAGGCCGGCCCCGGCGCAGGTGTCGGGGTGGTAATGCTCCGCCAAAACCCCACCCTTTCGAAACATCGAGTCGCGTTCGACGAAGATTCTCTTCCACGATGTGTAGATGGAACTCATCGCCGCGACCCGCTGGGGCAAGGGAGTGCCTGTCGCGTCGCATTTGATGATCTCCACCTGGAAGTTGTCTCCCGAATACCGTGCCGGAACTTTGAGGTAGTAGGCGTAGACGGCTCGTTCCCCAACTTGCGGCGCAACCGGCACGACGTCGAGCGTCATCGTCCAGGGGCCACTCGCGTTCAACGAGAGACCGTAGTCCGGATCGGCATAGCCTGTGTTGTCGTTACCCTCATACGGCGGGACGGCCAGGGCAGGATCGCCCGCCTGATCGTCGCCGCTGTCCGGCCACCCGCCTGCGGGGGCGTATGGCGCCAGATCGGGCGGATCGATCAATCGCAGGCGAAGCGGCACGCCGTCCCATCCCTCACCATCCATCGGTATGATTCGGTCGGCGTCCTGGTACTTCGAAGGATAGGGATATCCTTCCACCTCGTTGGTCAGGATAACCTTCTGAGGAAAATGGTGGTAGGCCGCAAAAGCAAAATTAGGTTCCAACGCGAGGGCGCCGTCGCCCAGACCGAAGAGGCGACCCCCTCGGTATCGTGGCGCCCCTCCCGCGCTCAAATCTCGAGTGTTGAAGGCCTCGATCGAGGCGCGTTCGTGACTGGTGACGTAAAACAGCCCCGCAGCCGAACTGACGTCCCGGTCAATGTCGAGGGAATGAATGCCCATTCCGACACCTTTGTCGAGCCAGGTCGTTGTCGGACCGGTCAACTTGTAGGTGTATCCGTCGTTCTCGTTGACCATCAACACCTCGTGGGTCGGCGCCACGTCAATGCCGCAAGGGTCGCCAAATCCTAAATAATACATACCACCCCAGGCGTCGGCGATCTCTGCACTTCCAGGCCCTGCGCCCCGAGGGATCCGAACGACCCTGCCGTCGGCCGCATCAGTGATGTAGGCCGCGCTGCCGTCGGGATCGACGGCGAGACCGACGGGGGTGACGGTCCTGGTAAAGCCGTCGTCGGTGGTCCAGGCGAAGTGTTGAGCGCCGCCGCCGGAATCGATCTCGAGGATCTCTCCCGGCGAGGTTTTGTCGATGACGAGGACCGTCCCGGTCGTTGTCGTCCGCGAGATGTAGGGTAGAGTGAAGCCACCGGTCGTCCAGACGACGCTCGGTACTTGATTGAACAGATCGATCTCCTCGACGACTCCCGTTGCCGAAACCCAGACGTTGCCGCTCAAGGGCGACCATTCCAGACCGGTGATGTCGGTATAGGGCCCGATCGTTGGCGGCGACATGGTGACCCAGGGCGCATCGGCGAAGCAACACCTCCATTTGCCCAGGGTCGAGACGATTGCGGGAAAGGCCCGAGCGTCCTCGGGGACATCGAAGGTGACTGCGTTTGCAAAACGACTGCCGGTCGGTACATTCGATGATGCGCCTTTGACAGGGAGATCGTACATGAAGGCCAGATTGTCCTTGGCGATCGGCGAAAGGAAGTTCCCATAAAGCGTAATCTCCTGACCCCACCATGTGGTGGTCGTGGACGCCGATGTGGTTTCCGGCGGAGGCTGAGGGTCGTAGCCCGAACCCTGAACGGCCGGACTTGCAATTGTCCCATCCACGACGCAGAAGTACATGCCCCCATCGTCCGGATCGACGGTGATCTGAGCGGATGTAACGTCCATTTCCATCCCAATGGTGGTGATGTCGATCTGGAAACTGGGATCGCTGCTTGCGACGGCGGTGTAGGGCGCCGTTCCGCCCGACCAGGTTGCATCCAGGGTCCAGCCGTTGGTCGTATCGCCGGTCTTCATCAGTGCGGTCAGCGAAACGGGGTCGGCGGCTCTGCCGTGAAGATCAGCGCTGACGCCCGGGCTGAAGGGGCGTCCGTAGACGGCGCCCATTCCCCGGTCCGCCGGTGTGTCAGGCTCTGGATCCCGGGGCGTTGCGGAGACGGTCGTTTTGGCCATGGGCCGGTCGATCAACTGGAAAACTCGACCGCGTGAATCCACTCCCTTTCCGAATGCGGGGACGGTCACATACCAAGCGACACCCTCGGTCCGGGCCGAGGCTTTCTTGCTAACTCCTGCCCCCCCCCGTATTTGCGATCGCCGGAAGGCTGATCGACAGCAGGAAACAACAGAGGCCGGGCATCAAGAAACTCAGCCGATCGTTTGATTGCTGAAAACGGACCATCCTCGAAGTCGTCATCATGTCTCCTCAATCAACCGTAGGACTGACCCTTCGGCATGTCAAGGATCCGGCCTTTCCAGTGTTCCCCCTTGGCCTGCGTCATGAGGCCACCGTGGCATGTCGGATCCGCTCAGGCCCCGTCAGCCGAAATCACAGCCAAACAGCCTCTTCACGTTATCCGTCGTTCGCCGTGCGACCTCGTCGATATCCATGCCGAGAACCTCAGCAACGGCCGCTCCAACGAGCGGTACAAAGGCGGGCTCATTCGGGCGGCCTCGATGTGGCACGGGCGCCAGAAAAGGACTGTCAGTCTCCACCAGGAGACGGTCTATGTCGATTGCAGCAGTCATTTCACGGATGTTGTCGGCACGGCGGAATGTCACCATCCCCGAGACACCAATGTACAGACCAAGGGCCAACACCTCTTTGACAACAGCCGGAGGCTCGGTGAATGAATGGCAAACGCCCCTCAACGAACCCGCGCGCTGCTTGAGCACAGGAAACAAATCGGTCCACGAATCTCGATTATGAATAATGACCGGCAATTCTGCTTCGGTTGCCAGGTCCAGCTGCCACTCCAAAGCCTGGAGTTGATCCTCACGAGGCGAGTTCATGTAGTGATAGTCGAGCCCAATTTCACCGATTGCCACGACACCGGTCTGCCCAGCAGCCTCCTCAAGCCGTCCCCGGAACGACGAGTCCAACGACGAAGCATCGTGAGGATGGAGCCCAACAGCGATCTTCACACGCAATGGAAAGTCCCTCCCCAACTGAAGAGTCCTCTCGAGGTCGGCCGGATTGGTCGCAGGCGTCACGATGCCACGGACGCCGGCATCAATAGCCCTCTGAACGACAGCTCCGACTTCGTCAGGCTCAACCATCGTCAAATGCGCGTGAGAGTCAATCCAGTGTGCGGGGGTATCTGTCATGGCGCGGGAGTGTAGCGCAACCTGGCTGCGCCTGGGCCAAAAGGAAGCGGTCCGCCTTGACCCCGTTCCCGAGCCCGAGCCCGTTACCGTTCCCGATATGTGTTTGTTACCGCCCCATGAAACCGGGCCCAGGCAACTGCTCCTGAAGATTTTTCAGTTGGGGCCAAACCCGAGAAGAGTCGGGCGCGGGCACGGGCACGGGCTCGGGAAAACCCAGCGGCGTGCAATCCCTACCTATTTCTCCTCAGGCTGCATCCGCATCGTCAGCAAGGCCGCCCCAAGCACCGCGGCGGTTTCCGCCCTCAAAATGTGCGGCCCAAGGGCGATGGTTGACCAACCGGCATCAGCGAGAGCCTTCTGCTCCTCGGAGGTCAATCCCCCCTCGGGACCGACCAGCAAAGTCGAACAATCGCCCGAAATATTCGGCCCGTCGATATCACTCTCCTGATCGGCGACATATCCGGGCAACAACCGACCACTGACGACCTCCGTCATCGTCAGAGGCCTTTCAACCTGCATTCCCCATGCTCTCCTGCACTGTTTCAGAGCCTGCCGCGCCACGCGACGCCAGTGGCCCACACGCTCCAACGCCCGTTGATGAGACCCCTGGGAACGGTCACACAACAAGGGTACAAATGCGGCTGCACCGACCTCAACGGCCTTCTGGACTGCCCAATCCATCGCCTTGGTATGCAGAATCCCCAAGGCAACTGTCGGGCCGGGCAAAGGCGACGACACGGTGACGACCTCGTCGATGACGGCGATCACGTCCGATCGTTGACACCGAGCGAGCTCTGCCCCGGCAACTTTCCCGGCTCCATCAGCCAGAATGACACGATCCCCGGCGTGAAGCCTCAGCGAACCGGAAGCGTGCCGCGCCTCCTCGGGCTCAATGGTGATCTCACTGCCTCCAACCAGTACTCCTTCCGGAACCAGCAGCCAGGGCGCGTCTTTCATCTCTCACCGCCCCCTTGCCACAACGAAAGCCGAAAGCTGAGAGCTGACAGCTGACAGCTGAGAGCTAATCGCCATGCTTCACCCTGAAGGCCACCCACTCGTCCAGAACCCTTGTGGAAAGCACTCGATAGCCAACGGACTCCAACGCTGCACTGACTTCTCCCGCCTCATTTTCGAGGATGCCCGAAAAGACCGCAGAACCCTGGGCCGACAACAGATCCCGCAACGACCCAGCCATCGGCAAGAAGTGTTCAGAAATCATGTTGCAGAGGATCAAATCAAACGAGAACGATCTGATCGCTCTCCAGGGACCGGCAAAATAGGCCGGAGCACACGGAAAATCCTGGTCCCGTCGAATCTGCCGTGCCACCAAAATAGCCTCGAGATCCAGGTCGAAGCCAACTGCCCAGGAGGCGCCGAGTCGCTGAGAAGCCAACGCCAGAACCCCCGAACCGGTGCCGACATCGAGCACTTTCAGCCCCTTCGGCGGAAAGCTCTCCAACTCCATCAGCATCAGGGCGGTCGATTGGTGAGAACCTGTACCGAATGCCATTCGAGGTTCGATGACCAAGCGCCTGAATCCCTCCGGAGCCGGCGTCGGATTTCTTGGATGGGGATCGATCCACCAGCTTGTTCCTACCCTGAAGGGACGAACAGCCTCTCGATATGCGGCCAACCAATCCTCGCTCGCCTGCGTTCCGACTTCGGTCTTCCGGACATCGATCGTCTGCAATGCCTGGACGAGATCTGGAATCAACCGACCATCGTCCGCCTTCAGGAAGACGTCAACCTTGAAGCTGCCGTCCGCACTCCTGACAAGGCAGGCGCCCATCGTCTTGTGCCTGGTCAAAATCTCAGCGAGGTCATCCTCTCGTTCGGCCTGGATATCGAACCGTAGTCTCAGGGTTGTATCGGCCAAGGCGTTCACTCACCGCCAAGAGCTCTCTTTAATTTCTCAAAAAGACCGTCGTGCCGTTCCGAGTCAACAACGTCACCGACAACCCGCGCGGCCTCCTCGACCAAGCCCCGTTGATCGGCACTCAGCTTGGTCGGTACGACCACCTTGAGATGAACGAAAAGGTCACCCCTGCGACCCCTGTCCACCTCGGGCATGCCTGCGTCCTTGATCCGGACAACGTCTCCAGGCTGGGTTCCAGCCGCGACTGAAACCGATTGATCCTCTCCGAGGATCGTTGTAATCGGAACCTCTGAGCCGAGAATCGCCTGAAACACCGACACCGGCAGCTCGAGGTGCAGACGCGACCCTTCGCGTTCGAACAACTCATGCGGCTCAACAGCCATGACGACAAACAGTGATCCGGCAGGGCCACCCTGACGCCCACCTTCACCCTCACCTGCCAACCGCAACCTCATGCCGCTGTCGACGCCGGCCGGGACCGTTACCCGCAGCGTTGCCTCGACTTCGTCCTGCCCCTGTCCGTCACACTGAGAACACGGCGAAGCGTTGATCCGGCCGCCACCTCGACATGCCGGGCAGGTCTGCGCCACCGATAAAAAACCCCGTTGAAGCATCACTTGACCTGCACCCCGGCACGTCGAGCAGGTCTCCGGCGAGGTCCCCGGCTCGGCGCCGCTGCCGCCACATGCCTTGCACAACTCCTGGCGGGGAATCCTGATGGTCTTTTCGGTCCCGGTCGCCGCCTCTTCGAGGGTCAGGCGAAGAGTGTACTGAAGGTCTCTCCCTCGCTGAGGGCCCTGACGACTCCGGCCCCGCCGCCCGAAGATATCACCGAACCCGAAGCCGAAGAGATCCCCCAGAATATCCGAAAAATCACCAAATGCAGTCGGGTCAAATCCAGAGAAATCCTGCCCGACGCCCTGGTGCCCAAATCGGTCGAACCGACTCCGCTTGTCCGGATCCGAGAGTACGGCATAGGCTTCGGATGCCTCTTTGAACCGCTCTTCGGCGGTAGCGTCACCCGGATTCTTGTCTGGATGAAACTGGACCGCCAACCGCCGGTACGCCTTCTTGATCTCACCGACCGGAGCCTCACGCTCCACGCCGAGGATCTCGTAATAATCCCTCGTTGTCACCATATATTCCTACTTTATCTCAGGCTACTGTTCTTCCTCGGGCTCATCCTGGGTTGCCGCTATATTGGCCATCCCCAGTGCCGTCATCGGATCCATCATAATTACTTCCGTCAGAACCCGCGATGCGTCCTGAACGGAAAAAATCGCCTCTTCGAGAACGGAGCGATCTTCGCTTACCATCGCTTTCCGGCCTCGGTGAAGGGTCGATCGCACGTCATCCCTGTCCTCCGGCGATAAGCTGCCGCCGAACTCCCGGACCACACGTTCGTTGGTGTAGAGGAGCCCTTCCAGCCGGTTCTGAAGCTGACGGATCTCCCTCCGGTCATGGTCGTCAACCCGAAACTTGTCCGCTTCGGCAATTAAACTGTCAATCTCGACCTTCGACAGACCTCCAGCCGGATTGACCTCGATGCTCTGCTCCCGTCCGGTTGCCAGATCTTGAGCACCAACTTCTACGATGCCATTCGAGTCGATTGAGAATGTCACCTCAATCTGAGGCACACCCCTGGGCGCGGGTGGAACACCGACCAGGTCAAACCGCCCCAACGAACGGTTTTCATTGGCGATGCCACGCTCACCCTGGAGCACATGGACCTCAACCGTAGTCTGATTGTCGGCGACAGTCGTGAACACCATGGACTTCTTGGTCGGAATGGTCGAATTCCTCTCGATGATCTTGGTAAACAGGCCTCCGTGGGTCTCAATACCAAGAGAAAGAGGCGTCACGTCAAGCAGAATCAAATCCTTGACTTCACCCTTGAGAATACCGCCCTGAATTGCCGCACCAATCCCGACCACTTCATCTGGATTGATGTCTTGGCAGGGCTGTCTTCCGAAGAACTCGCTGACCATCTTTACCACCAGCGGCATCCGGGTCTGTCCCCCAACCAGAATCACTTGATCGATTTCCTCAACCTCGATACGCGCTGCCTCAAGGGCATTCCTACAAGGTTCGAGAGTCCTTTCGACCAGATCCTTAACCAACTCCTCCAGCTGGCCACGGGTCATGCGGACCTGCAAATGCTTTGGCCCGGTGTGGTCTGCCGCGATGAAGGGGAGAGAAATATCCATAACCTCGGCCGTCGACAACTCGCACTTTGCGCTCTCGGCGGCCTCCTTGATTCTCTGAATCGCCATCGTGTCCTCGGACATGTCGATGCCGGTCTCCTCTCGAAAATGGGAGAGCAGGAATTCCATGATCCGGGCGTCAAAATCTTCCCCGCCGAGAAAGGTGTCACCGGCGGTCGACTTGACCTCGAATATCCCGTCTCCAATCTCGAGAATCGAGATGTCAAATGTCCCCCCACCAAGGTCATAGATTGCGATCGTCTCGTTCTTTTCCTTGCCGAACCCGTAGGCCAACGATGCGGCCGTAGGCTCGTTGATGATGCGCAGAACCTCAAGACCTGCAATGGCGCCGGCGTCTTTTGTCGCCTGGCGCTGAGAGTCATCAAAATAGGCCGGAATCGTAATAATTGCCTGGGTGATTTCTTCTCCAATGAATTCCTCGGCGAATTCCTTGATTTCACGCAGGATCAGAGCCGATATCTCCTCCGGACTCAAGCTTCGATCACGAACCTGAACCCAGGCGTCACCGTTCTCCGCTTCGATAATCACATAGGGCACGAGGGATCTGGCCCACTTGACCTCTTCGGCGTCAAAACGCCTTCCGATCAGGCGTTTGACTGCGTAGGCAGTGTTCTCGGGATTTGTCATCGCCTGGCGCCGGGCGATCTGACCAACCAGACGATCACCGGACCCGGTGAACGCCACAACGGAGGGAGTCGTCCTCGACCCCTCACGGTTTGGGATCACTACCGGCTTCGTCACATCCACAACGGCCACACACGAGTTGGTCGTTCCCAGGTCGATACCAATGATCTTGCTCAAGGCATGCTCCCCTCTTCAGATTCTGAGGACGAAGCCTTCTCCGTACTTCCCGCAACGACTCCGACCATTGCCGGTCTCAAAAGCCGCCCCCCATACCTGAAACCCTTGGCGAGAACCCACGCAACCGTACCCGGAGGTAAATCGGAGTCCTCGACTCGCTGAATCGCCTCGTGAGACTCGGGGTCGAAAAGCTCGCCCGCAGGATTGAAGACCTCCAACCCGCGCCGCTCGAGGACATCGATCAGCTGTTTCGCGATCATTCCAACACCCTGTTCGAGCGCTTCGAGGGAAGATTCCGAAGCGTGTCCCAGAGCCCTCTCGAAGTTGTCGATCACCGGGATCAGATCCTGGACTACCTCCAGCCCGGCCAACTTCTCCCGTTCCTCCCGTTCGCGCTCAATCCGCTTTCGAAAGTTGTCGAACTCCGCGAGTTTTCTCAGGTACATCTCTCGCAGGTGGTCGATTTCCGCATGGAGCTTTTCAAAATCAGCAGGCCCGTCATCGTCACTCAAACCTGGCTCATCGGCCTCGGCTTCAGTTCGAGGCTCGTCGGGCGACACCTCCTGGACATCGTCTTCAATGACTTCGATCACGATCTCCTCGGGATCTTCATCGATCTGCAATTCGATTTCGTCCTGGTCAAACATGATCTTCTCCACACTCAAACAATTCGCTCAATCCCCAGCTGGTTATCATCCTGTCTCCCCGGCAGCAAGATACGCGGAAAGCGTTTCTCCAATGCACTCAACAACAGGGACCACCTGCCCATACGGCATCCTTCGTGGCCCAACGATACCGACGGCCCCAACCGTGTACCCATCTTTGTAGAACAAGGTTGCCACCATCCCAAGGTTTCCACCTGCAGTCAACGGACTTTCACTACCGATGAACACTCGGGTCGTCGTAGTCCTCAAGGCTCGCCGCCATTCGCCGGCAAGACGGGGCCGATCCTCGAGGACTCTGACGACAGAACGGATCCGTCCAACCTCGGAAAAGGCCTCGTTTTCGATCAAATTCTCCGCCCCAGCCACCTGAACCTCACCATCGCCAGGATCCTGAAAGACCTTCTGGAGAAAATGTCGTTCTTCCGGAGATAGGCCCATCGACAAAGAGGCTTCCTCCGCCAGACACTCTCGAACCTCATCCAACCCCTGACCCAAAAACCGCTGTGTAACACCTGCGGCAAAGGCGCCAAGGTCAACCTCGAGCCCGGGGTCTTCGAGGGACACGGCCCTCTTTTCGACCCACCCATCGGCCGTTACCACTACAGCCAAGACCCTGTCTCCACCAAGAGGCACCAGGGCCAGGCTTTCCAGGATCGGATCTTCTCCGACCGGCCTGACTGCGATACCGGCTTCGTGAGTCAGCGTGGCCGCGAGTCCCGCAACCCACCCCAGATCATCTACCGCAACTGATTTTGACTGGCCGAACAGGGCCTCTACCCGCCGGCGTACTGCAGCTGATGGCCTGGCATTTTGAACGTACCGGTCAATGTGAAATCTCAGACCCCGATCGGTGGGCGTACAGCCTGCCGACGGGTGCGGCCGTGTCAGGAACCCAAGTTCCTCCAGTCGGGCCATCACTCCTCGTATCGAGGCCGGAGACAGACGCTGCCCTTTCCTGGCCGAAACTTCTCGAGATGCCACAGGTTGGCCGGTGCGGAGAAAGAGCTCCACAATGGCCTCAAAAACGGCGCTTTCTCGCCTGCTGAGATTCAATCCATTCATCAAAAACCCTACACTCCAAAGGTGGCACAACCGCCGTCAAAAACGGACGTAACTGCACCCTGGAGGATCACAGTGTACCATTCGACCGGGCATCATCGGAACCGGAAAGGACCGGGGACCGGGCGCCTCGGTCGATAGCCGGCGCCTTCAATCCGAAACTCCTGATCAGATTGACTGTAGGTAGTCGCCATGCTAGCGTGAAATTGCGCTTGAGGTCGCTTAGATACAATGGTTTTCTTTAACTGGGCAACGATGCAGATGGCCGCCAAGATCGTTTACTACGGTCCTGGTCTCTGTGGAAAAACGTCCAATCTCAGTTACATTTACGCTAAAACCTCTCCCAAGAGCCGTGGTGAGATGGTGTCTCTTGAGACCGAATCGGACCGCACGCTTTTCTTTGACCTGTTGCCCATCGAAGTCGGAACCATTGGGGGCTTCAAAACGCGCCTTCAACTCTATACGGTTCCGGGCCAGGTCTTCTACAACAGCACTCGAAAATTGGTTCTCAGGGGCGTCGATGGCCTGGTTTTCGTCGCGGACTCCCAGCGGCCGATGCGCGAAGCCAATATCGAGAGCCTGAAGAGCCTGATCGAAAACATTGAAGAACTCGGCCTGAGCCTTGACGAACTCCCCCTGGTGCTGCAGTTCAATAAGAGGGACCTGAGCAATACCCTCTCAGAAGATGAACTCAACGCCGACCTCAACCCCGACGGCACCTTCCCATGGCATCCAGCTTCTGCCCTTAATGGGGACGGCGTTTTCGAGACCCTGAAGGAAATTACAAAGGTCACCCTCAAGAAGCTGAGGAAACGGATGGCTGCGCCCCAGGCCGACGCCTCACCGCGTCCCATAAAACCTGCCCCGGCTCCCGTTCAAAAAGAACCGACGCCACCAGGATCGCCCTTGCCGATCTCGGCCTCATCCTTGGCCCAAGCTGCAGAAGAAGGCGCCGGACCCGGCACCCCTGATTCCGCGACTATGGACTTCCCGGCTTTTGATGACACTGAGACTCCGGCGCCGGAGACTTTTGGTGATTCGGAACACGTCGCGGCGGCGGCCTTCGAGGATGCGGCCCAGGAGATGCCGGTCGAAGAACTGGACCTCGAAGGGACACTCCCGCCTGCTGATGCTGAGTCTGATGCTGAGTCTGGTGTTGAGGCAACTCCTGATGATTGGGATGAAAAGCCATCACCCAATGAGATCACTGCTCCGTCCATCTCAGACCTTCCCATTGACGAACCCTTCGACCAATCGTTACCGATCGAAGCGGAGGCGGATGCTTTGGATTCACCGGTTGAGGAGGAGTCTCTCGAAGAAATCGCGGATATTGAGGACATCGAGGACATCGAAGAAGACAGTACCGAGGAGGAGATTGTCGAATTTGACACCGGTACCGAGGACATGCCTGAGATCGCGCTCCCTCCGGTCAAGCGTGTTCATGTTTCTGACGAGAATGACATCTTGTCCGAACTGGAAGACCTCCGTCGAAATGCGACCGAGACATCGTTTACACGGTCAAAGAGTGGCGCCGGCCGAAAGGATCTCGATATTGACTCGCTGCTTGGCGGGGGCCGGCCCCGAACGCGCGACCTCAAACGCCGCATCGAACACAGCCTGAATTCAAATCTTTTCAAGAAAATGCACTCGATGCAGGTCGCCTTGAGAATTCAGGACGAGGGCGGAGATACCATGCAAATCCTCGATCCGGTCACCGTCGAAATCGAAGACGCCTCCGCCTTGGAAAAATTGATTCTGCAGTTGACAATCGATTTGGAAAATCTCCGGTAGTCACTCATCTTCAAACAAAGCGAAAATTCAAGATAGAAACCAAGCCGACGTTATACAACTGGCAGCAGTTGGAGGGTCTGCCGGTGATCGCACACCGTGGGGTTTTCCCGAGCCCGAGCCCGAGCCCGTGCCCGTGCCCGACTCTTCTCGGGTTTGGCCCTAGCTGAAAAATCCACAGGAGCGGTTGCCTGGGTCCGGCTTCGTGGGGCAGTGACAAACACATATCGGGAACGGTAACGGGCTCGGGCTCGGGTTTGGCGGCTTTGACCCAGGGACCTCTACAACCCCGTCGGGAACCCCTCCGGCGGATGGTCGTACTCCACACCGCGCTCGCCCTTGTCAATTCGCCCCATGACGAAGCCTGGGCAGTCCGTACCTCGGAGGTGTTCCAAAACGCCCTCGAGTTCCCCGGGACTGACAATCAAAACCATGCCTACGCCCATGTTGAAGGTCCGCCACATATCATCTGCCGGCACCTGACCCCGGGCACTGAGAACCCGAAACACCGGCGGGATATCCCATGCGCCAACCTTGATCACCGCCTTCAACCCATCGGGAAGGACCCTTGGCACGTTGTCGGTCAAACCGCCGCCCGTGATGTGAGCCAGGGCGCCGACCCTCCCTTTCTCCACAAGCGGCCACACAGGACCGAGGTAGCACTGATGGACCTTGAGCAGTTCTTCGGCCACCGAACCCTCAAGACCGTCAACCGCATCGTCCCACCTGAGACCCATGACGTCGAAGAAGATCTTCCGGGCCAGAGAATAACCGTTTGTATGCAATCCATCGGAGGGCAGGCCCACCAGAAGGTCACCCTCACGTACGGCCGAGGAATCCAAAATACAACTTCCATCGACGATGCCGACGATGAAGCCGGCCATATCATATTCCCCATCGGCGTAAAACCCGGGCATCTCGGCGGTCTCGCCCCCCAAGAGCGCAACGCCGTGCTCCTTGCACGCAGTCGCAACGCCCCCTATGACATCGGCCGCTACATCAGGATCGAGGACTCCGGTCGCCATGTAATCCAAGAAGAACAGTGGCCGGGCGCCCTGGACCAGGATGTCGTTGATGCAGTGATTGACAAGATCCTGCCCAACCGTGGTGTGACGCCCGGAGAGAAAGGCAATCTTGAGTTTGGTCCCGACGCCGTCGGCCGACGCAACCAGCACCGGATCCTTCACACCGCCGGGAACTCTGAACATCCCACCAAAGGCGCCCTGGTCGGAAAGCACCCCATCGTTGTATGTGCTGCGGACCATCTTCTTGATCTGTGCAAGAGCCTTATCCTGGGCGTCGATGTCCACGCCAGCATCACGATAGGTCGTCATAGAAGCCTCCAGGGTGGACTCTACTGGGCGATGCTTTCCGGCGCAACCTCCTGCAGGAATTCCTTGAGCCGCAGATCTCCGCCATTCTCGAAGACGGCATATTTAATGCCCACGCCGGAAACATCGCCCCGCCAGTCCCTGGTGTGGCGAACGACCTCACCGGTGCCTTTGATCGGGATCGTATCTTCCGGCAACAACAACTCGAACCGGAGCCTCGCATCGACCGGTTGGGGCTTGCGAACACGAACCAGCATGCCCCCGAGGGAGACATTTTCCGTCTGGGTCAGCACCATCGTCGAATCGCTGCCGAGTAAGGCCTCCAGGCGAATCGTGATCCTCACCGACAACCGAGGCGCCGCCCGAAGCAGAAGTGCAATCGTCTCCTGAAGGGCCTCATAATCCGCTTCGGCCGAGAGAACCTGGGTCTTATACCCATCCGCAAGTTTTCTTGCCTTTTTAAGATCAACTGGTGACGCCAACACCAGAACGGCCGACCGTTTGCAGGGGCTCTCAGCCGACCGGATGCTCTGCAGCAGACTTTCTACGGACGGGTTCCCCAGCGGGTACCTCAACACCAAGACATCGATCGCCACTGCCTGAACCAGTGCCAACGCGCAGCCCGCTTCGGTCACCCTGTCAACGTCGAAATGCCGCCGTTTCAGCAATGGCTCGAATCGCCGGTGAAAATCCGGCTCAACACCGACAACAAGGACGTTGCGGATCGTCTTTTCCATAAACATAATTCTACACCAATGCCCGGCCAATAAATAGGATTTTTGTAGCACATCCCGTTCCGACCTGATACAAACCCCCTATGATTGTCGAGCACTTCTTCCGTTCTCCCGCACTCCCCGAATCCTGGCGCAGGGCGCTGGCGAACACGGTCGCAACCCGCGTCTCGCCCGATGTTCAAGATATGCGTACGGAATTCTGTTTTAACGTCCAGTTCAGGGAAGGCCGACTCGAGAACGAACCCGACACTTTGCGATGGCTGCTGGCGGAGACATTTCAACCGGAGAACTTTGGTCGCCATTCATTCCTTCACCCAAACGAAGGGCAGATATTCGAGGTGGGCCCACGTCTCAGTTTCTCGACGGCCTGGTCGACCAACGCGGTTTCGGTATGTCACGCCTGCGGTTTGGACTCGGTCATGCGGATCGAAAGATCACGTCGATTCCAGCTTATTTCCCCGACCCCCCTGAACCTCGAACAACAACAGGTATTTCTAACACTGGTCCACGATCGGATGACCGAACGCCCTTACGAGATCCCACTGCAATCCTTTGAACACGGCGCCGAACCGGCCCCCGTTCAAACCGTTCCCGTATTGGAGAGGGGAAGAGCTGCCCTCTCAGAACTCAACGAGGCAATGGGTCTGGCCTTCGACGACTGGGACCTGGATTTCTATACCAGGCTTTTCAGAGAAAAGATCGGGCGTAACCCGACGACAGTCGAGTGCTTCGACGTAGCGCAATCCAACTCCGAGCACTCCCGCCACTGGTTTTTCGGAGGCCGGTTGCTCATCGACGGTATCGAGCAACCCCGCCATTTGATGGCGATGGTGCGAGAACCTCTCCAGGCCAACCCCAATAACTCGGTCATAGCGTTCAGAGACAACTCAAGTTCCATTCGAGGACATCAACTTCCAACCTTGATCCCCTCCGAACCCGGAGTGCCCGGCCCGATGACCTCAGCCGTACTCAACCTCGATCTGACCCTGACGGCGGAGACCCACAACTTCCCTTCCGGCATCGCACCCTTTCCCGGGGCAGAAACCGGTACCGGAGGCAGAATTCGAGACGGCCACGCAACCGGCAGGGCATCGTTGATCATCGCCGGGACCGCAGCTTACTGCGTCGGCAATCTCCACATCCCCGGTTACTCACTCCCGTGGGAGGACGGGACCTTCCTCTATCCCGATACCTTGGCCTCACCCCTGGACATTGAGGTCCAGGCATCCAACGGCGCCTCCGACTACGGCAATAAATTCGGCGAGCCGCTGATCACCGGATTCACGCGCTCGTTCGGCGCCCGTCTGCCTGACGGCAGCCGGCGTGAGTGGCTCAAACCGATCATGTTTTCCGGGGGCATCGGCCAGATGGATGCCGGCCACGCCGAAAAGGGAAAGGTGCAACCGGATATGCTGGTCATCAAAATCGGCGGCCCCGCCTACCGCATCGGTATGGGCGGAGGCGCCGCTTCCAGCATGGTCCAGGGCGAGAACACCGCCGATCTGGATTTCAACGCGGTACAACGCGGCGATGCCGAGATGGAGCAGAAGGTCAACCGCGTCATACGGGCCTGCTCGGAGTTGGGCGAGCGCAACCCAATCATCTCCATTCACGACCAGGGGGCCGGCGGCAACTGCAATGTTCTCAAAGAAATCGTTGAGCCCGAAGGCGCCATCATCGAGGTACGGGACATCCTTGTCGCAGATCAGACCCTGTCGGTGCTCGAAATCTGGGGCGCCGAGTATCAGGAAAACGACGCCCTGCTGATCAAGGAGAAGGACCGCGAGCTCTTCGGATCACTGTGCGAAAGAGAACAGGCGCCCTGGTCCGTCGTCGGGCGCGTCACCGGTGATGGGAGAATCGTGGTCCACGATGCCGTCGACGGCTCAACCCCGGTCGACCTGGTTCTCGAGGACGTTCTGGGCGACATGCCCCAAAAGGTC
>Ga0164318_10002937_pt1 | contig 15991 bp, 11 predicted proteins | sample GuaBasSedimGuay9_FD_113734 | JGI IMG/M metagenome (GOLD analysis project Ga0164318, IMG submission 113734) | Subseafloor sediment microbial communities from Guaymas Basin, Gulf of California, Mexico - Guay9, Core 4571-4, 0-3 cm | ecosystem: Environmental > Aquatic > Marine > Hydrothermal vents...
ACAGAGATACCTGCCAATTGCTTAAGGGGTATCCTGCTATCATAATATTCAACTACAAGATCCTCTACAAGTGAAGTATTTGCCCTTCCAGACCTTATCTTTTTGAACTCATCTTTTAGGCTGTCTATACTTTTTTCCATTCTCATTCTTAATTTCTTTTTAATTTCATCATGCATTGGTCACTCCTTTATAATAGTTCCTACATTTTTCCCTCTTATTATACTTTCTATACTTCCATGTTCAAAAATATTAAATACTACTATTGGTATTTTTTTCTCTCTGCATAGAGAAACAGCAGCCATATCCATAACTGCAAGATCTTTTGAGAGTACATCTTCATAGGTTAGTGTTGGATAGTGAACCGCATCACTATACCTGACAGGATCCTTATCATAAACTCCCGAAACCTTAGTTGCTTTAAGAAGGAGATCTGCATTTATCTCTCTTGCTCTTAAAGCAGCAGCTGTGTCTGTGGTAAAATGTGGGCTTCCTGTCCCCGCAGCAAAAATCACTACCTTTCCTTCGCCCAGATATGCCATCGTTTTTCTTAAATCAATAGATTCAACAACTGTTTCAATCGGTAGCGCCGATTGTACAATAGATGCAACACCATTTTTGTTCATCAGCTGTTCAAGAAGTAATGAGTTTATCAAAGTGGCCAGCATACCCATATAATCTGATCTGTTTCTATCAAATCCAGCTTGACTAAATTCTCCGCCTCTCATGATATTTCCACCACCTATTACAATCCCAATTTCAACTCCCAGTTCATAAATAATTCTTATCTCATTAACCAGACTTTCGACAATATTAATATCGAATACTCCATACTCTGAGGATATAGCTTCTCCGCTTATCTTTAAGACTACCCTATTATATCTTATCAATTAATCCTCTCCAAGTTTGAATCTAGCAAACCTCTTTATCTCAATCTTACAATTAAGATCTTTCTCTACTCTTTCTTTATACTCTTGAATTGTAATATTACTGTCTTTAACATATTTTTGTTCCAAAAGACAGTTTTCAGCAAAAAACTTATTCAATCTTCCCTCAACAATCTTGTCAATTATCTTATCCGGCTTTCCACTATCCTTCGCCTGCTTAGCAAAGATCTCCTTCTGCTCTTTCAAAATATCCTCTGGGATATCATTTCTTGATATACTTACAGGATTCATTGATGCTATCTGTAACGAGACATCCTTTGCAAAATCTAAAAATTTTTCATTGTCCTTTATTTCGGAAGGGTCAACAATAATTTCAACGATAACCCCAACCTTACCATTCAAATGAATATAAGACTGAAAATAGCTCTTTTCAGGATCGCTCTTTTTAAAGCGTACTATTCTTTTAATAACAACATTCTCTCCAAAAGACCCTGCAGCTTCCTTTACTTTTGTATCAATTTCACTGTCTATTTCATCAATACTGGCTATTCCCTTTTCGAGTATGGTGGAAGCCGCTTCTTCCACAAAAGATTTAAACTTTTCTGTCCTTGATACGAAATCTGTCTCACAATTAATTTCCACCATTAATATTTCGTTCTGGTCTTTAGAGGTTCTTATAGCAATTAAACCCTCTTTTGCTTCTCTACCACTTCTCTTTTGAGCATCCGCTAAACCCTTTTCTTTTAAATATTTTATGGCCTCTTCAAAATCACCATTTGTTTTTTCAAGAGCCTTCTTGCAGTCCATAAATCCTGCACCTGTTTTTTCCCTTAATTCCTTAACAACTTGTGCGCTAATCGCCACTTTAATCCTCCTTAATTAAGATATTTTTAATTTAAATATATGAGTACTTTTATATAAGTAGAGTACTGTCATTTCGGATACTGATTCATTAAATCGGTAAATACATAACTTTTTGTATATTAAAAAATTTTCGTTATACCTTTTCGTCCGAAAGGACAAAACTCATTTTTATAGTAAGCCCCTATAAGTATAACGTCTAATTATATCGTTTCTTCCAATTCAATTGGCAAGAATATTTATTTATCTTCAATTTTCTATTTATATATGTTTTTATTTATTATAATTACGGTTTTTTAAACCCGTATTCTCTGTTCTAACGATGCTATACCTGTTATCTTTAAAACAACAATATTTACGATTAATTTAGAATACCAAAATATCAAGGATGTTAAAATCTAATTTTTTATAGGTATAAAACGAATAGGCAAACCTTGTCTTTTATCATGATGGAAAGTTTACTTGCCTATTTATCCTAGTCTTTTTCAGTTTTTTCTGTTCCTTCGGATATAGGTTTTTCTTCAAATGCTTCACTTTTATCTTCAGTATTTACTTCATTTCTTTGATCTGTAATATCTGATTCGATAGAAGCATCACTTGAATTTGTTTCGATAGAATCATTTCCGATAGCCATACTTTCCTTATCATCATTTTCAGGATGATCTTCTATTTTGTTCTCTTCACCTACAGCTATCCTGTTTTCAGAACTTTCATCAACAGTTGAAACAGAAGTTTCTATAGCCGGCTCCTCATCCGTTATATATCCCTCCTTTTCAATATCCTCTTCCTTATTCTCTTCTTCTTCAAGAGAAATTATTTTAGTTTCTTCCGTTATCTCAATTTTACCCGCCTCGTTCTGCCCTTCTATGATAGCAGAGGATATAACTTCACAGAAAAGGTTTATAGCACGTATAGCATCATCATTTCCAGGGATAGGATAATCGATTCCTTCCGGATTACAATTAGTATCAACTATGGCAACGATTGGTATTTTTGCCTTCTTTGCTTCTGCAACAGCTATAGCTTCTTTTTTTGGATCAATTATAAATACCATGTCCGGTAGATCTTCCATGTCTTTTATACCATCAAGATAACGCGCTAACTTTTCTTTTTTCCTTTTTAATTTTATCACTTCTTTTTTTGTCATTAAATCAAAGGTACCATCAAACTCCATTCTTTCAATTCTTTTTAACCTATTTATACTCTGCTTAATAGTCGCAAAGTTCGTTACCATACCGCCTAGCCATCTGTAAGCAACATATGGCATACCACATCTTTTTGCTTCTTCAACAATGGCGTTCTGAGCCTGTTTCTTAGTGCCAACAAACAGTATAGTTCCGTTGTTTCGGGCCATTTCCTTCACTGCATTATATGCAATTTTTAGTTGAGCAATTGTTTTTTGTAGGTCTATAATATGAATCCCATTTCTCTCGGTGAAGATATAAGGTTTCATTCTTGGGTCCCATCTTCTTGTTTGATGCCCAAAATGAACACCTGCCTCTAATAGCTCTTTCATTGTTACAATTCCCAATTTATTCCCCCTCTTAAAATATAAAATTTAAACTAATTTATATCTAATTGAATACTTGATTGCCAAAAAAGGCAGATACTAAAAATAGAAATACTTTCACATATAATTTCAAAATTTATTGGACAAATCATACAGATCCATTGATACTTAAACAAATAGTACGGCAGCTATAAAAGAGGCAGGCTAAAAGGTTTAATGTAATAGATAAATTGATACAATCTTGCCATAAAAAATTCTACATTCAGGACTGTTCAGGAGCTTTGATATATCTCAGCACCCTGATAAGGATTTATCTCTTTCTCGTACAGCCCACCGCTGCCGGAATATATAAAAATCTCAATAAAGATACAACTTTTTGGCAAATATGGCAATAAACAATTAGGTCATACTTAGAGTTTTCATAAACAGGCAAGTGCATTTGTAATCACAATAAAAATTATTCTTTGCCTATTACTTTTTATACCTATAAAAAAATAGGATTAAGTATCCATAGATATTTCGCAGTTTCAATTAAACACAAAATAATGCTATTAAAGACGACAGAGAATGCTGGTACAAAAGAGAAAGATACAGCTTAGCTAGAACCATGATTTTTATGAATAAAGCTATAGCTTCCTTAAAGGTCTGTATTTTCCATTATTTTCAAAATAGTTAAATCTTTTTAATATATCATACAATAATTCAACGGGAAGGCCAACTACATTGTAAAATGAACCTTTGATTTCTCTAATAAAAAAAGAAGCTTTCCCCTGTATTGCATAGCCCCCAGCCTTATCAACCCATTCATTACTATTGATATAATTGTCTATTTCTGTGGATGATAATTTTTTAAAATATATCTCTGTATTTGCAATTCCCGATATTATTCTTTGATTCTTGATCTCTATCAATGTAATACCAGAGTATACATTATGCATTCTACCACTCAACATCTTTAAATATTTTCTTGCTTCATCCTCTCCATAAGGCTTTTCAAAAACTCTACTACCAATTAGCACAACGGTATCAACTCCAAGAATAAGCCCATTTGTAAACTGCTTACTTACATTTAAAGCTTTTTCTCTTGAGTTTCTAATTACCTGTTGTCTTATACACCTATTCCCTTTTACAGGTCTTTCCACATGCATTTCAGGCTGGGAAATAATAAAAGGTATTTCAAGCTCTTTCAAAATTTTTCTTCTCCTTGGAGATCTTGAGGCCAGAATTAAACTATCCATAATCAAAAATCCAATTTAAAATATTAAAAGTCTAATGTAATTTTAAATATTGAGAACATAATTTTGTTTTAGCTTTATACAAAAATGATTTTTTTATAATAAAAAAGCCGATATTAAAACTAATAAATAGGTTTATCTAACGTCAACAATCTGAATCCAAATTTTTTACCTTTTCATTAATCATTTAATTGAAAATATGTATTTTAAGTTATATAATAAAGATGTATAATTTATGATATCAGGTTTTATTCACTTAAATTATATTTTTTTGTACCAGCATTTTCTGTTTTCTTTAATAACAATATTTAAGCTTTTATTCATTAAAATTATGGTTTTTTGTACCAGAATTTATGATTAATTAGAATACCAAAATATTCAAGGACATTTAAATCTAATTTTTATAAGTATAAAACGAATAGGCAAATTAAGGTTTTATCATGAATGAAAGCCTACTTGCCTATTCCTCTATATTAAAATTACAGAGGATATTGAATGGCACAAAATCCACAGGTACAGTTATCAATAATGAAGTTCAAAATGAACTCATATATAACCGTGGAAGGAAAAAAGGATGCTGACAGATTTTATATAATAAAAGAAGGCAAAGTTCAAATTTCTAAAGAAGCTGAAATTGTTGAAGAGGATAAAGGAAACATCCTGTATCCCGGAGATTTCTTTGGTGTCGTATCATGCATGAGCAATCACCCAAGCATTGAAACGGCAAAAGCTCTTACCGATGTTACGGTAATCTGTGTATATAGAGATCAGTTTGGGCTTCTGATCCAGAAATACTCACCCATTGCAATGAAAATCATTCGTTCGTTCAGCCAAAAACTAAGGTACTTTGATTCTACGATAACCAGACTGTCTTTCAAAGGCAATGTAGAAGAAAATCCAAAATATCTATTTAATATTGGTGACTATTATTTAAAAAGAAAACATTTCAATCATGCGTTTTATGCATTTAAAAAATATATACAGTACTGCCCTAACGGCGAAAATGTTGAAAAAGCAAAAAGCATACTTTTAAAGCTACAACCATATATTAAGGATGATAGTTCAGTAAAAACCCAGAAGGGATTTAATCGATACTATAAGGATAATGAAATCATATTCTGTGAACATGAACCGGGAGAAGAACTTTACATTATTCAAAAAGGCAAGATAAAAATAACTAAAATAGTTGATAATAATGAAGTGCTGTTGGCTGTTCTCAAACCTGGTGACATATTTGGTGAAATGGCAATTTTAGAAAATAAACCCAGAAGCGCTACTGCAATATCCTTTGGTGATAGTGAACTTTTAGCCGTAAATAAGAAAAACTTTGAAGTAATGGTGAAGAATAATCCTATGCTTGGCACAAAACTGATTACACTTCTGTCTGAGAGAATTTGGAAAGCCTATCGTCAGCTCGCAAACATCTTGATATCAGATCCACTTGGAAGAATGTATGATATGCTTTTAACAGTAGTTGAAGAAAACAGGGTACCTATAGCTCATAATGCTCAATATACATTTGATTTTGGACCAGACGAACTAATAAAAATGGTTGGTCTTCCATTGGATAAAGGAAATCTATTAATTCAAAAACTATTTGAAAATAAAAAATTCAAACTTATTGATGGTAAAATTGTGGTAACAGACCTGGAAGAATTGCAAAAACAGGTTGAATTCTATAAAAAAATGGACTATTTAGAAAGAAAAAGGCAAACCCTCTCAAAGGAGAAGATGTAAGTTATAATCCTGTAAATTTAACCTTATATATCTTATTTATTACAATATTCATTCCAGTTTATGCTTTTTACCCAAAATGGTTTTTATCGGGGAAAATACAAAATTTCTAAAATAGGCACTATCTTTAACTTGAGTAATATTTTTGGCAAGCTACTAGAATATTTTAAAGAGGCATTACCCTAACCTTTTGATTATTCGTATCAAAAACTATTTTAACATTGTTCTTCTTACTGTCAATTTCATAAAGCTTATCACCGAAATATATCTTAACTCCTGGATATATTGACTCATGAACTATAATCTCAGCCCCTTCTTCTTGACTCAAACTCTGTAAGCATTTCTCCTCTTTCTTTTTTAAATTATCTATAGCTATCTTTAACAACGCCTTTTTTTTACGAGCATCAGTATAAATCTTTTTCAAACTCTCAGATAGCATACCAGAATTTTCATTAATCTTTTTTATTTTCCCAATAACAAGTTCAACTTTCTTTAGATTTTGAACATATTTTGCAATCTTACCTTTTATTTCTGTAAGTTTTTCTTCAGTTAGATAGTCAAGGCCAATGAAGATATCCATTTTATGCTCAAGCTCATTACCAATAATTTTGGCTTCAAGACCTCTTCTTGCTTTTACCATCCCTCCAATTATCTGCCCTTTTTCTTTTACTGAAATAACTCTATCACCGGCGATTAATTTGCAATTAAGCGCAGCCCTTGAAATAAATATATTCCCGCCTGCTTTTATTGTACCATTTTCTGCGAACTTAATTGTTACATCCTTACCCGCATAAATTAGACCATTATGCTTTCCAGCAAATCCATTATTAACTATAACATTTTCTTTAGATTGGACAATTGCTTTACCAACATTGCCCTGAATAGTTATGTTCCCCATTGCCTGAACCTTAAACCCATCATTCACATTACCTTTAACAAGAACAGCTCCTTTAAATCCAATATTTCCGGTTTTAGCTCCTACATCACTATCTATAACATAGAGAGGATCAATAGAAATTGAATTCCTCTCTCTAATGAGTTGTCCACTTATCTCTGCATAGAAATGTATTTCATCTCCCTTATCCTCAACCCTTATATTTTTCCCTGCTTCAAGGGTTACTTGCTGGCCTGGTTTAGCTTCAATTTTTTCACCTAAAACTGTATGTCCATCTCTTTGACCAGACCTGGGTTTTTTTACAACCGCTATAAGCTCATCCTCCTCCACTGCTGTAATAAGATCCTGCTCTTTAAAATCTACTTTCCCATTATTAAGGACTTTGAATCTGTTGCCCGTAGCAAGTCTGATTTTAAACTCTAATTTCCCATCCTCTCCATCAATAGGCTCTTCTCCCTCAGCAATAACAACATCCCTGATTGCTTCCCTATTTTCCTCTGCTTTTGCTACAGTTTCTCTTATAAGTTTCTCTTTAAGACCAAAAACTATTCCTCTTTTTTTACAATCCTCAATAATTTCATCGGCATTAAGGCTTCTCCCACCCCCTATAGGAGGAATTACAGTAAGATAGGCCTTCATTTCATCATCAGATACTGTTATTTTATAGCTTCCATGCCTGTAAATTTTACCCTTAATGTAAAAGACTCCCCTGCTATCTTTTAAGACCTCTACTATACCATCAGTTGTAAGAAAATATTTTGTTCCATCCTCCACTTTAACATTCTTACCAGCTATAAGTTTTGGTTGATACACCTCCTTTGGAGGTATTGGTTCTCCTAAGATATTCTTTCCTTCTTTCCCCAAAACTGCCGGGTGTACTGTTGCTATTAAATCTCCTTTTCTGGCGTATCCTTTTTTTACGAGGACTCTTTCATCTTTTATAGGAACTTCTCCCTTTTTCTTTTCAGATTTTTTTCTATCTTTTTTTACATCCACAACTTTCTGATCTTTTACTTTTCCAGATTTCCTCTTCAGTATCCCTTTAAATCCAAGCTTTCCCATATCTATCTCACCACATCTTCTTTATTATTATCCTTACTTTCTAGTAAAACATCCTCAGATTCACTAAAATGAAATTCAATACTCCCATCCTCACCATCTTCAGGAGGTGTGCCTTGAGCTATTATCACTCCTGTTTTTTCCTCTTTAGTTTTTTCCACACTTTCGACCAATTTTTGTAACAGATCATGATTTACACCGTATACTATTCCCATTTTCTCAATTTCTTTCTTTATGGTATTATAATACAGAGGTTTACCCATGCCTTTTGAGGGTACAAGATCTATTGTAGCCGTCATTTTATCATCGGAAATTTTTATTATAAAATATCCATCGCTACTTTCTTCCTCTTCCTGCTCTTCCTCCTCTTTACCTTCCTCTGAAACAGATTCAACTGCAAAGGGAATTTCGATGTTATTATCATCTACTTCCTTAATTATCTCTTCAACACTCCTATCTATGTCAAGTTCCTTTTCTATATTTTCAAGCTCTTTTGGAGTACTTTTTTCTATCTTTTCCTTCAAATCTTTCGTAATTCCGGTACTATCAATATCCGATACATCAAGCTTTTTCATTAAATCATCAACCTGTTCCTCCAGCTGTCTAAAATCTTCCTTACTTTGTTCTTTCTTTGAATAAAAATTCCCTTTTCTCATATCGGTTACCTGTCAGTAAAAATTCATTTAAAAATATTTTAACTATATATTTTATTTTAATCCATAAAATTATTTAATTCAAAACTATAATTGTGAAGCTCTATTATTTAACTAAATTAGGGTTATTATTGCTGTAGATTAATTCACTATAATAAGGCAAAGCACTACAGTTTCTATAAATGCCAGATATTTCTAACCTTGATTTATAAAAACTACTAATCTTTAATTTCTTTTTAATTACTTATAAAGCGAACAGTTCTACGCTCCGATTAAAAGGACAAAATCCAATTTCTAAAATTATCTCATTAATATTTCTGGGAATTGTTCTTGAAGACTTTACCTCTATCAGATGATTCTATTTTGCAAGTTCTACAATAAACTCTTTTATTATTTATTGTGGAAATAATAAAAAAAGGAGGGGATTTACCCCCTCCTGTAATTTCAGTTATCTATATTCTTATTAATACATTCCTGCTCCAGGTGGCATTGCAGGTTGTTGTTTTTCCTTTTCGGGAATGTCAGTAATAATTGTTTCTGTGGTTAGCAACATAGCTGCTACGCTTGCTGCATTTTGGATCTCTGATCTTACAACCTTTGCAGGATCAATAATTCCAGCTTTGAACATATCAATCCATTCCATTTTGTTAGCATCAAAACCAACATTTACATCTTTCTCAGCTTTTGCTTTTTCAACTATTACTGAACCATCGAGTCCAGCATTAGATGCTATCTGCCTTAAAGGCTCCTCGAGGGCCCTTTCAATAATGTTCTTCCCAATTTCTTCATCACCTTCAAGATTGAGCTTTTCTACTTCAGGTATGCATCTAAGAAGTGTTACACCTCCACCTGGTACTATACCTTCTTCTACAGCAGCTCTCGTTGCTGAAAGAGCATCCTCAACTCTGTGCTTTTTCTCTTTAAGTTCAACCTCAGTTGCAGCACCTACATTTATAACAGCAACACCACCAGCAAGCTTTGCAAGCCTTTCCTGCAGCTTTTCTCTATCGTAGTCGGATGTAGTTTCATCGATCTGATTCTTAATCTGCTTAATCCTTCCCTGTATTTCCTTTGGATCGCCGGAGCCTTCAACTATAGTGGTATTTTCCTTGTCAACCGTTACCCTTTTAGCCCTTCCGAGATCTTTAAGATCAGTATTCTCGAGCTTCATACCCATCTCTTCTGAAATTACTCTTCCGCCTGTTAGAATAGCGATATCTTCCAGCATAGCTTTTCTTCTATCTCCGAATCCAGGAGCTTTAACTGCTACTACATTTAATGTTCCTCTTATCTTATTAACAACTAATGTTGCAAGAGCTTCTCCTTCAACATCCTCGGCAATGATAAGTAGGGGTTTCCCCATCTGAGCAACCTTTTCTAAAATGGGGAGAAGATCCTTCATAGCACTGATTTTTTTATCATGAATTAGTATAAAAGCATCTTCTAAAACTGCGGTCATATTTTCCGCATTTGTTACAAAGTAAGGAGAAAGATAACCACGGTCGAACTGCATACCTTCCACTACTTCAAGATCAGTCTCCATCGACTTGGCTTCTTCAACAGTAATTACACCATCTTTTCCAACTTTATCCATTGCATCTGCAATAAGTTTTCCAATTTCAGGATCGTTATTTGCCGATATTGAAGCAATATTTGATATTTCATCGGCAGTTTCGATTTTTTTTGAAATTTTTGCGATCTGATCCACAACTACCTTTACCGTTTTTTCGATACCTCTTTTAATCCCCATGGGATTAGCACCTGCTGTAACATTCTTTAAACCTTCACGAATAATAGACTGCGCAAGTAGAGTAGCTGTGGTCGTACCGTCTCCTGCTACATCATTAGTTTTTGTAGCAACTTCCTTAACCAATTGTGCCCCCATATTCTCAAATGGTTCTTCGAGCTCAATTTCCTTCGCAATTGTTACACCATCATTTGTAACAGTTGGAGGTCCAAACTTCTTATCGAGAACAACATTTCTACCCTTTGGCCCTAAAGTTACCTTTACGGCATTTGCCAGTTTGTCAACACCCTTTAATAGGGTTCTTCGTGCTTCTTCTGAGTATTCTAACTGCTTTGCCATATTCTCACCCCTTTCCTTTCTCCTAAATTTTTCTTGTCGTTAAGATAATAAAAACTATTTTTAAAATCAAGTTTTTTAAAATATTGAGATACAATTATTACAATTATGGAATTGCCAGAATGGATCAGTAATAATGTGGTTATTATCTGAATATTTTTACAATTGAAGAGTATAAATAGCCACCCATCGGACTTGAACCGATAACCTACGCATTACGAATGCGTTGCTCTACCTGTTGAGCTAGGGTGGCTAAAAAAAATTGCCGAGAGGCGGAATCGAACCACCGACACGTGGATTTTCAGTCCACTGCTCTACCGACTGAGCTATCTCGGCAACATGTGTTAGTCAATTTAATAATTTTTCTCCTCCGTGTAAATAAAAATTTTCTTAACATGTAAAAAAATACCCCTCTTTTCGAGGGGTATTTATATTAACTTTATTTTATTTTAATTTACTGAGTATTTGTCTGCTCACCTGTTATAGCATGCTGCATCTTAACCTTCTCTTGTAATCTCAATAGCTGCATTATTCCCAATCTTCTAATTTCAGCTGCCCTCTTTGCATCACGCCTCTGCTTCAAAATTCCCCATACAGCCTCATCATTTATATCTCTCTCAATTTCAAGTATTGCCAAATCGTAGACCATTTGAACGTCTTTAATGTAAAGAACGAAATCACCACCGATCTGACTGCTATCCCGGTAAACAGTAAAATCATAAAACTTGATTGATGGCTGGGTTTCTGGATATAATGGAATCTTTCTCAGATCTCTTTGTTTTACATCGGAAATATAATTTGGATTGTTCCATGTCAGGGTTCGCCAACCATCGAAATCCAGGTATCCAAGAAACATCTCCCTTACATTGTCCTTTTCATCTTTAAGGGAGAGAGATAAACCATGAGGAAAGTTTCTTCCCACTACTCTTACAGAAATAGATTTAATAGTACCTACATTTCGTAATACACCCTTGTGTAGAAACTTTGAACCTTCCCCTTCTTTATCTCCAGGGGCATCTTCGTAGAAAGGTATCTCAAAAGGGGGTACTATCTTTGCCCAGGAATTAAAAGGAGCGGTTGGGAAATGGATTCTTGCTCCCAGAACATTACCATTCATTTTTTTACTTTCTACTGGTTTACAAAATGACAACACACGGTTGATTGGAGAAGCAGAAGAAGGTGCCAGTTTAATGCCCCAATTAGGTATACTCAGGTCCACCTTAATTTCCTTAAATCCCTCAGCTATTCCTCCGGGGAATTTAGAAAAATCTATCTCCGTATTATCAAGATTTGAAAAATCAATTAGTACCTGAGGACCTCCCTTTACTTCTTTTGTGCCCCCAGCACCCTGCTGCTGAGCAAACACCAAAGATACACTCAAAGTAAAAATGATTGCAAACAAAATAATAAAGATACTTCTCTTTGTTTTCATTTTCTGAGCTCCTTTCGCCCTAAATCTTTTATAGTTTTAGTCTAAAAGTTCTGCTACTTTCTAGCGTTTATATTAAAAATCCAATTAATAAGCTCAAATTATCACACCGCATTTCTTACTTTTAATCAATTCTCTTTGTTCTCCCATTACTATATAGTATATAAATCTTCATCTATTAATAAGTATATCCATAAATTTTATGCTGTCAAAATTTTTTTAAAAACAAAACTTAAAATATATAAAAGAATTATTCTTTATTTTACATCGGCAAACAAACTGTACAACTTGAATAAAAAATAAAAAAACTTGATGATTTAATGTTAAAATTGTTTCATTCATTAAAGCGTTTAGCCCCGATCCTGTAGCTTGGATAATGTTTTCTTCTAATGCAAGATGGCTAACAAGCAAGTATAGTCTTCCATTATGTTACCAAGCTTGCTTGCCTATTACTTGACCATAAAAGTTCTATTCAGTTTGATTCCGTTAAAGGTATTGATAGACTCAACACCATCAATAAGTATTTTAACCCCTCTGATATTACGAATATTTCTTTTTATAGATGTTACAATAGATTCTATTATTTTAGAGGGGTTTTCTCTTAACGATTTTACGATACTCCAATCAAATGATATATATACTACATCTCTCTTACTTATGGCCACAAATTGAATTATCGTTTCAGGAGAAAACAATCTTTCATGATTTTCTCCAACAGGTCCGTTTATTAATTCATTAATTACATCCTTCACACGCTCTTCACTACTATTACTTTTCGGAATTCTTCTTGATTCAAAATCAAATTGCCCATTTTTATTATTATATATGTATAGTTTAACTCTTAAATATTTTTTGTCCAATAAAAGATAGTTTACCATAACAATTGATAATGCTAATCCAATTACAGTTATAAGAAAAATTACTTCTTTATTTCTTTTTAACCTACTCGATTTGTAGTCACGATCACTTTTCTGTTGTAAAGCCATTGGTTTCCTCAAAAGTCTCAATAAAATTGTTTATACCGTTAGCTATTCCAGTTGCTAATTTTTTCTGATAATCAGCACTTGTAAGATGAGATGCTTCAAAACTGTTTGTTACAAACCCAATTTCAATGAGAACTGAAGGCATCTTTACAGCCTTTAATACATAAAAATAAGCACCTTTTACTCCCCTATCAATGGATAATGAATTAACACTTTTATTTATACCATTCTGTATATTTTCTGCTAATTTTATACTCTCCCTTCTATACTCCAAGTCCACAATATGATTTATAATTTTCATTAAATACTTCTTATTCTCAACATTCTCATAATTAATTACAGAATTTTCTTTTTCAGCAACTTCTCTAGCAATTTCATCCTGAGGATCTATTGTAAGATAGTAGCTTTCATATCCAATTGTTTTCTTATTATAACTAACATTAGCGTGTATGCTCACATAAATTGCATCTTCAAGCTTATTTGCAATTTCTGCCCTTTTTTCCAATGAGATAAACTCATCTTTATCCCTTGTCATCAATACTTTTATATCCCGCCGCTTTTTGCTTAAGCATTTTTTTACATATCCTGCTACTTTAAGTACAATGTCTTTTTCTTTTATTCCTTTATAACCAATGCCGCCAGGATCTTTACCACCATGCCCGGGATCAATAACCACAGCTTTAATCATGGCTCTATACTCATTTCTTGTCTTTAAGCCTTTTTTTGATTCTACATTTCTAACAATTTTGCGATTTCCGACAATAAAATTTCCATTTTCATAGTGCCATTCAATGCGTTTTCTTAAAAGAAATGGTAGTATTTTGTTCAAAGCTCCAGCTGTTATGTAGATATTGTTATTTTTATCTGTTCCACAACTTGAATGGATGATCTTTCCACCATATATAATTTCTCCTCTTGAAGGATAAACAATTAAATTTCTGTTATTTTTATTTAATACCACACTGTTTAGAACAGGATCAATATTAAAATCTATCTGGAAGGCCTCAACAATCTGGTATAAGGGAATTTTTTCATTTTCATTAATCTCGTACTTTAGTGCCGCTCCAATAAAGATTAATGCTGTCATGATTAGAATGTACAACTTAATCCATTTCTTACTTCTTGACTGCATAAATCTCAAAAGTATCTCCTAAATGGAAAGCTTTAGCTGTAAAATAATAAATCCTGTTTAAAAACCTGGGGGATTTCTTAATGCCGATTTTTAAGAAAAACCTTTCGGGATGTATTCCAGTAACTCTCAAATCTCTGACTTTGAATCCATTTCGTAATAAAAACTTTGAAATATTTCTTATAGTTGTATCAAAATAATGGTCATCAGGATGATTAATCAAGAATTCCTTTCGATTCATTCTATAGCTTATACCACCCCTATTGGGCATTGCTATGGCTAAAACGCCATTTTGCTTTAAAATTTTATAAGCCTTTTCAATAACCTTCTCAACCTCAACAAAATGCTCGAGCACATAAAACATCGTTATGGCATCAAAGTATTCATCCTTAAAATTATGGTTTAAAAAACTGCCTGTAATAACTTTAATACCAAGATTATTCCTTGCCCATCCAGATGCATATTCAGAAATTTCAATACCTTCACCTTTCCATCCCCTTCTGACTGCAAGTTCAACAAAAAATCCCAGAGCACAACCAACATCAAGAAGCCTACCACGATCAGGTTTTAAACGCTCTATTCTATCCAGACGGGCATTTCCGGATGCAACAATATTTCTCTTGTCCTCCTCATAACTCCTACCATACTGCCTTCTATACTCATCAAGAAAATAATCCTTTTTATACCTATTTTTGGATCCAGGCTTATCATTTTCAGAGCCTGTTAAAAATAGATCTCCACATTTCAAACATTTTAATATTGAGTATCCATCCTGCCTAAAAATCACCTTATAGTTTTTGTGATGAAAAAGACAGTCCTTTCTTCCATTATCGATAGTATTTTTAATAATACTTATTATTCTATCCGATGCCCTGGTATCAAGCAGTCTTTTATACCTATCAATGTCATAGGCCAATTTTTCTTTATTCTTTATACTCTCTAATAGAATTCGCTCGAGGTCATATTTTTTAAAATAACCCGGATATGCAAGATTTGGTAGATCATACCTAAGTGAAAGTTTGTAATGATATTTGCTGTGATTATACAGTACAACAGGGGTTTTCAGATAAATTGCCTCAAACATCGTAATACCAAAGGATGTGATTAGCAGTTCTGAACGAGCAATTAAATCATATAAATTTTCAGGATCCTCAACTATATCAACATTAAGCTCCTTTAAATAATTTTGTACAGAATCATTAAACAATGGCCCTTTTATAACTTTGGCTTTTAACATGGCCTTTGCAACTATTTGAGCAATTTCAATCGTTAAATTATGTGGGTCTGAACCTCCAAAGCTTATGAGTATTCCTTCTCTTTTGTTACTGTCTGACCTATCTATCCTTTCTCTTATTTCCTCAATAGTAGGATCAAGAATAAGATACCTTAAACCTTCATAGTTTGAATCAACCCTCTTTAAAGAAGGAAGAGATATAATCCTCATTACTGCATGCATAGTTCCTCTTCCTAGATCATCAATGGATATTACAGGGGCTAATCTTGCAAGATCTCTTGTAAACCTTCTACCAGTATCCC
>Ga0164318_10002938_pt1 | contig 15988 bp, 12 predicted proteins | sample GuaBasSedimGuay9_FD_113734 | JGI IMG/M metagenome (GOLD analysis project Ga0164318, IMG submission 113734) | Subseafloor sediment microbial communities from Guaymas Basin, Gulf of California, Mexico - Guay9, Core 4571-4, 0-3 cm | ecosystem: Environmental > Aquatic > Marine > Hydrothermal vents...
AAGATGTATTAGAATCTGCACGTATAGATGGAGCTAGTGAATTTAAAATAATGATAAAATTAGGTGTTCCTGCAGTGAGTAGCTATATAATCATAGGTTTTTTTAATATGTTTGTATATTCTTGGAATAATTTTCTCTTACCATTATTAATTGTGAATACAGAGGGATATTTTACATTACCAATAATGATATCGTCTCTTGCTGATCCGATGAGATTTAAATTTGGAGCAGTGTTTATTGGAGCTTTTATTACTATTGTTCCTGCTATCATCTTATTATTTATATTTTCTAGATATATTTTTAAGAAAATTAATTAAGTAAGATATAGTTTTTAATATTTAAATAAAAAACAAGAAATTTCATTTGAAATTTCTTGTTTTATTTATTTTGTTTTTTTTGTTTACTAAATGATTCCCATTCCAAACGCAGCTGCGAATACTAACGAAATAGTAGTCATTAATTTAATTAAGATATCAATTGAAGGTCCAGCAGTATCCTTAAATGGATCTCCGACAGTGTCTCCAGTAACTGCTGCTTTATGAGCATCACTACCTTTACCACCAAATTCACCAGTTTCAATTAACTTCTTAGCATTATCCCAAGCACCACCACTGTTAGCCATAAAGATTGCTAACATGATACCAGTAACTAAGGTTCCTGCTAACATTCCACCTAAAACTTCAGATCCAAAAATAAAACCGACAGTAAGGGGAGTAAAGATAGCAAGTAATGCTGGTAAAACCATTTCTTTTAAAGCAGCCTTTGTAGAAATTTCAACACAACGAGCATAATCAGGTGTTTCCGTATACTCTAAAATTCCTGGCATTTCTTTAAATTGACGGCGAACTTCATTAATCATTTCGTTCGCTGCTTTACCAACAGATTTAATAACAAGTGATGAGAAGAAGAAAGCTAACATTGCTCCAATAATTAACCCAGCCATTACGCGTGGTTCAGCAACATTAATTCCGCTTAATCCTGCTTTACGAATAAAGGCTGTAAATAACGCAATTGATGTCATTGCTGCTGAACCAATTGCAAACCCTTTTTCAATTGCGGCAGTAGTATTTCCAACACTATCTAATTTATCAGTAATTGCTCTAACCCTTTTATCAAGACCACTCATTTCAGCAATTCCTCCAGCGTTATCAGCAATTGGACCATAAGCATCAACACTAATCGTAATTCCAGCAGTAGATAACATTCCAACTGCGGCTAAGCCTACCCCAAGTAACCCGGCACTTAAATATGAACCAATGATTCCAACAGCTAAGATTAAGACAGGAATTAAAGTTGATTCCATTCCAGTAGACATCCCAGCAATAATGTTTGTTGCATGACCTGTACGTGACTGTTCTGCAATATTTTTAACATGTTTATAATCTGATGATGTATAATATTCAGAAGATAAACCAATTAATACTCCAACTGATAAACCAATAATGATACTAACAAATGGGGCCATTCCAAAATTAATTGTCCGCATGTTCATTAAAACATTATTTTGATAATATAAATCAGAGTTGATTGTATCAATAAATAGTAGATTAATAATAAAGGTTAAAACAATAAATAACCCAGCACTAACGTATGTTCCCATTTTTAAAGTTTTAAAGGGATTTTTACCTTCTTTACCCCTAACAAATAAAGAACCAACCATTGAAGCTAAAACTCCAGAAAAGGCAATTGATAAAACAAATAAAATCCCACTCATTCTTTGATCAGCACTAAAGATTAAAGCGGCCATTGTCGCAGCTCCGATAATACTTGAAACATAACTTTCAAGTAAGTCACTACCCATTCCTGCAACGTCGCCAACGTTATCGCCAACGTTATCAGCGATAACGGCAGGGTTACGTGGATCATCTTCCGGAATTCCTGCTTCGATTTTACCAACTAAGTCAGCCGCAACATCGGCTGCTTTTGTATAAATACCTCCACCAACACGTCCAAATAACGCAATTGATGAAGCTCCTAAACTATATCCTGCGGCATACGTAATTACTTCATATGCATCGACATTTAATAAGAATGCTAATGAGATTACAATTAATAATCCTAGTAATCCAAAACCAACAACACTCATTCCCATTACACTTCCACCTTTAAAGGCAACATCTAAGGCTTTAATAATTCCACTATCTTTAGCGGCAGTTGCTGTTCTTGAGTTAGCGTTTGTTGCACTTTTCATACCAATATAACCAGCTAATAAACTAAATAATGAACCAAGCACAAAGGCTAAAGCAGTTCCCCCAGCGTAATACAATGCTGAATATTTTGTTTGGACGATATCAACGTTTGTATTACTATTCACAGTTAATCCTGAAATATGATCATAACCGAAATAGAATCCTACAAAAATAAAAACGGTCGCAATCACTATATACGTATAAATAACTTTGTATTCACTACGTAAAAACGCTTTTGCACCTTCTTTGATATAAGAACTTATTTCTCTTACTCTTTCCTCACCTTCATCGTATTCTAAAACTTTACGATAAAGATAATACGCATAAACTAAAGCACTTATTGAAATAATAAATCCAATAATTAAGTAAACTCCTAAATTCATAAAATTATCTCCTCCTATATGTATATAATATTATACTTTTTAAATTGAACTAATGTCAAGAAAGATTGAGAATAACTGTAAACACTAAATAACAACTAAGAGATCGTTATATAATGATTTTATTGTTATTTTATTAGTAAAACTATTAAAAAAAGATTATAATATTAATTAATCAACTAGAAGAGAACAGTTGATTTACTAATATGCATTTAGAAGAGGGTGAGCATCATAAAATTTAAATCTAAATTGTTTTTATCAATAACTACAATGGGGTTATTTATTATGATTTTAGGGATAGTTATTTTGGCGAAAGTTAATACAACATCAATTACGACATCACAGTTATTACACGATAAAGAAAATGTTGATTATCTTTCTAAAACTATTGAAAACGAGTTACGTGACTTAGTTATCCTTACAACAACGATAGCTTCATCAGATACTATTAAGGAGACACTAATTGATAGTAATACTTATTATGAATCATTAACTACTGGCGAAAGAGCAACCCTAATTGAAAATTTAAATAATACTTGGATGAGTACAAATGATATAAATGATCCGTTTATTCAAGCTAGAATGAATAATAATGTTGCAAATTATCTTAAGTCACAACAAACGCTTTATCCACAATTATATGGAGAAATTTTTTTAACAAATGAATATGGTGTTATGCTTTCAACAACAGGGAAACTAACTACCTTAGCTCACTATGAAAAATATTGGTGGAAAGGTGCTTTTAATGATGGAGACGGGGTTATCTATCTTGATGATCGCGGGTTTGATGATAGTGTTGAAGGATATGTTTTAGGAGTTGTAGTTCCAATATATGATGATAACAATAATATTATTGGGATGTTAAAAAGTAATTTTAATATTGATTATATTTTTACAAATTCAGTTACAAACTTTCATAATACAAATGATGATGGAAACTACTATATCGTTAGAACAAAAGGCCTTATTGTTGATGGTAATAATATTGAGCCGTTATCTGAAAGAGTAAATCCCATTTTACTTACTGATTTAGCAGATAAGATAACGACAAGTAAAGTTGTTGAGATTGATAATGAAAAATATTTTGTTGCAATTTCTCCAATTGATTTAACATATGATTCAACAGCTATTGTATTTGGGGGCGATTACGAATCAATTGATCATACCAATGGTAATTTAGGTGAAGGATGGAGTATTTTATATTTAGTTGATAGAAATCTTGTTTTAGGTAGTTATCAGGAAAGATTTCAAGCGTTTATTCTCTTGTTTATTGGTTCATCATTATTTTTTGGATTTGGAGCACTTATTATTGGAAGACGTTTAAGCGAACCACTTGATTTAATAAATGATTATATTGATGAAGTAGAAAAAAATAAATTAATAAATGCAAATAAAAAAAATCATCAAGATGAAATCACTAATATTAGTGAAACCTTTAGATTGATGGTTGAAAATTTAAAAAACACATTAAACTATAATAAAAAATTAAACTATGAGAAACAAGTTGCTCAAATGTACCTTGATGTTGCAGAGGTATTATTTTTAGTTTTAGATAAAAAGGGAATTATTACATTAATAAATAAGAAAGGCTGTAAAATCTTAGGATTAAATGAAGAGGAAATAATCGGAAAAGACTGGTTTACAAATTTTCTTCCTAAAAGGATAGCTAAAGAAACAAAAGAACTATTTGATGAAATCATTAAAAATAAAACAAAAGAACCTATTGAAGCAGAAAACCCAATTGTAAATTCAAAGGGAGAAGAAAGATTAATAAAATGGAATAATGTTGTTTTATATGATGCTAATGATAAAATGATTGGAATCTTAAGTTCAGGAGAAGATATCACAGAAGCTCATAAAAATAAAATGGAATTAATAAGAGTTGGGTATGAAGATGCTCTAACTAATTTAAAAAATAGAAGATATTATGAAGAAGTGTTAGGAAGCTTAGATACAGAAGAAAATTATCCCCTAACAATTGTCATGTCAGATATTAATGGTTTAAAACTGGTAAACGATGCTTTTGGCCATATGGCTGGTGATCGACTTTTAATAGAATATGCTAAGTTATTACAAGAAATATGTCCGAAAGGTTGCCTTCAAGATAAAACTGAAAAAAGTTGTGTTGCAGCGAGAATTGGTGGCGATGAGTTTGTTTTAATTTTAACAAAAACATCTCCAAAAAAAGCTGAAAAAATTATTAATGAAATTCGTCAAAAAGCAGAAAAAATAAAAATTGAATCAATTCCGCTTTCAATTTCATTTGGATATAAAACAAAAAAAGATAACACTGTTAAAATTCAAGATATCTATCGTAGTGCTGAAGATGCAATGTATCGTGAAAAATTAATTGAAATTCCTTCAATGAGAAGTGATGCAATTGAAACTATTTTAACAACTTTGCATGAAAAACATAAAAATACAGAGACGCATTCAAGAAGAGTTGCTGAAATTAGTGAAAAATTAGCAAAAGTTTGTGAAGTAAATAGACAAGGAATAATGAACGTTAAAACAGCAGGATTACTACATGATATTGGAAAAATTGTAATTCCCGAAGCTATCATAAATAAAGCTAGTTCTCTAACAAAAAAGGAATATGAATTAGTCAAAACACATCCAGAAATCGGCTTTAGAATTTTAAATTCTTCTAAAGATATGCGAGATATTTCAGAAATTGTTTTGAATCACCATGAACGATGGGATGGCAAAGGCTATCCACGAGGGATTAAAACTACTGATATCCCTTTAGAATCAAGAATAATTGCCATTGCTGATGCGTTTGACGCAATGACTAGTGAAAGACCATACCGACCAACAATCTCAAACGAAGAGGCACTGTTAGAGATTACTAAAAATACTGGAACTCAATTTGATCCATATTTAGTTGAAATGTTTAAAAAACATTTTAATAAAGTTATTAGTTAAACATATCATAAGGAGAATATGCATTACATTTAAATAAAATCAAACCGATAAAATAACATCTAGATTTACTATGGGAGGACAAAATGAAAAAAGTTACTTATTTTCAACCAAATGCAAAAGACCCAGTTTTAGAAGAAAAAATCATTTTAGAGATTGTTAAAAAGTATGATCCAACTGTTGATACTGTCGATTTTATTGACGAAACAGGGGGAGAAGCACGGGCTTATTCAGTTAACAATAAAATTATTTTAAAGGTTCAAAGACCACATCGTTTAAGAGATAAAACAAGCTTAGAAAGAGAAGTTGTTTTTCTTAATCATTTAAAGAAATACCCAGAGATTACAGTTCCACTAATTTATGGGTATGGAAAAGTTGGTGAAATTGAATACACTTGTATGTCAAAAATACCAGGTAAAGCAATAAAATATTTAGAAATACCAGATAAAGCAAGAGAGAAAATCTTAGAAGAATTAGGAAAAACTTTATTTTTAATTCATAATGTTGATAATGAACCATTAAAAAAATCAGGGCTTTTTCCTATTGATACATTATCGGAAATGAAAGAAAGACTAGCTTATGAGTTTGACTGGAAGCTAGAGCGAGTTGAGGGAAGAACAAAAGAAGAAATCACAGAAGCTAAAAAACTAGCTACTAGTCTTTTAAGTAAGATTACTAATGATAACGAATTTGTTGTATTACATAGTAATCCAGCAACTACTCATACTTTTGTAACTGAAGATTTTGCTTTTTCAGGATTAATTGATTTTGGGGATGCATATATAAGTCATCCAGTATTAGATCTTAAAAGATGGGCTTTAGAAGATCGCCAACATGTCATAAAAGGTTATTTTAAGATTAGCGAAGGCAGCCAAGATTTCCAACAAGTTTTAAAAGTATGTAATTCACTCGACAAAATTATTGAAATTTTAAAAGGACAAAAGGTTATTTCAAACCTTCAAGAACTATTGTAAATGTAAAAGCATCTAAGCTTATTTTTTGAACTTAGATGCTTTTTATTTTTGATTACGGTATAATTAAAGAGACAAAACAAAAACTTTTAAAAAGGAGGAAATAATGGCTAATAAACAAATTAGAAAATTATTATTGTTAGGAATGGTTTCCTTTTTAATGGTTTTAAGTAGTTGTAAAACTACTAAGAATGATGAATTAGAAGTTAATTATCGTGATGAAATGCGCCAATTTGTAATTAAGCTTAGTGAGGATGCTAAAGAGTTAAATCCTAACTTTATTATTATTTCTCAAAATGGTCATAGTTTATTGACGATAAATGGTGAAAGTAATGGAAGACTTGCTTTAGATTATCTTCGTGCAATTGATGGAGTAGGAAGAGAAGACTTATTTTATGGCTACGAAGAAGATAACCGTAAAACAAATAATGAGGATAACGAAGATATGCTTGCATTTATGGAAATAGCGAAAGCTAATGACATTACTGTTTTAGTAACTGATTATTGCTTTACTCATGAGTATATGGACGATTCATATTTACAAAACAGTGAATTAGGATATCTTTCTTTTGCGGCTGATGAGCGAATGTTAAATGATATCCCAACTTATCCAGTTACACCTTATAATGTTAATGATAATGATATTTTAACTTTATCAGATGCTAAAAACTTTTTATATTTAATTAATCCGGAACTTTTTTCAACAAAAGAAGAGTTTATAAACGCAATCCTGCTAACAAATTACGATTTAATTATAATTGATTTATTTTTTATAGATAACTACCAGTTAACTAGTGATGATATTAAGCTTTTAAAAACAAAGGAAAATGGAGGAAGTCGTTTAGTTATTGCTTATATGAGTATTGGAGAAGCTGAAGATTATCGTTACTACTGGCTTGAAGAGTGGGATAATAATCATCCATCATGGTTAGATAAAGAAAATGCTCAATGGGAAGGAAATTATAAGGTTAAATACTGGGATAAAGCATGGCAAAATATTATTTTTGGAAATAATGATTCTTATTTAAAGATGATTCTTGATGCATCTTTTGATGGTGTTTATTTAGATATCATTGATGCTTATGAATATTTTGAAGAAAAATAATCTAATTGCCCCCTTTATAATTCCTTAACATTTGTATTATATAGTTAAGATGAACCTTAAAGGAGGAGTGATTATGAAAAAAACATTTAATATTGAAGGTATGACATGTGCAAGTTGTGTTAGAACCGTAGAAAAAGTAGTTGATAAGATTGAGGGAACAAAAAATGCATCTGTCAATTTAACGACTGAAAGATTAATAGTTGAGTTTGATGAGAACTTAACAGATAAAGTTATAAAAGCAGTAACAGACGTAGGCTATAAAGCAACCTTAAAAGAAAACTTTAAAACAGTAAAGATTACTATTTTTGGAATTACTTGTGCAACTTGTGTTAATACAATTGAGAAATCATTAAATGAAACTGATGGAGTAGAAGAGGTTGTTGTTAACTTCGCAACAGAAGTTGCGAGAGTAACTTACAACCCAGTAATCATTGATATTGCTAAAATTCATTCTGTAATTAGAGATTCAGGGTACGAACCAAGTGAATCAAAATCAGAAAATCAGTTTGATGAAGATAAGGCTAGAAAAGACAAAGAAATAAAAACTTTATGGAAAAAGTTTATTACTTCAGTCGCTTTTTCTATTCCATTACTATATTTAGCAATGGGACATATGTTAGGATTACCAATACCTGTGATTATCGATGGAAATATTAATCCTTTAAACTTTGGACTAATCCAATTAATTTTAGTTATTCCGCCATTAATTTCAGGGTATAAATTTTACACAATTGGGTATAAAGCCTTATGGAAAAGAAGCCCAAATATGGATTCTTTAATTGCCCTTGGAACAAGTGCAGCTATTTTATATGGGATTTACGCGATTATAATGATTGCAACTGGTGATAGCACAGTTGCAACTAAATATGTTAATGATCTTTATTTTGAAACAGCTGGGGTTATTATTTCTTTAATCTTACTTGGTAAATATTTAGAAGCAATTGCTAAAGGAAGAACATCAGAAGCAATTAAAAAACTAATGGGATTATCACCTAAAACAGCAATTATCATTATTAATGGTGAATATCGTAAAGTTGATATTGCCGAAGTTAAAGTTAATGATATTGTTTTAGTAAAACCAGGTGAAAAAGTTCCAGTTGATGGTGAAGTTATTAACGGAATTACAGCTATTGATGAATCAATGATCACAGGTGAAAGTTTACCAGTTGAAAAAACAGTTGGCGACAAAGTAGTTGGAGCTAGTATTAATAAAACTGGTTCTATTGAGTTTAAAGCAACAAAAGTTGGGGAAGACACTGTCTTAGCTCAAATAATAAAGTTAGTAGAAGATGCGCAAGGATCAAAAGCACCAATTGCTAAAATGGCTGATGTTATTAGTGGGTATTTTGTTCCTATCGTTTTAGGAATTGCAGTTATTTCAGGACTTGCTTGGTATTTAAGTGGGGCATCATCTGTCTTTGCTTTAACAATCTTTATCTCAGTTTTAGTAATTGCTTGTCCATGTGCATTAGGACTTGCTACTCCAACTGCAATAATGGTTGGAACAGGTAAAGGAGCAGAAAACGGAGTTTTAATTAAAAGTGGAGTAGCTTTAGAAACTGCTCATAAAATAGACGCTATTATCTTTGACAAAACTGGGACGATTACTGAAGGAAGACCTGAAGTTACTGATATTATTCCAAGTGGTAAAGGACTAGCTAATGAAGTATTACTAATAGCAGCATCTGCAGAGGTTAAATCAGAACATTCTCTTGGTGAAGCAATTGTTAGAAAAGCAAAAGAGAAAAACTTAAAACTTAAAACATTAAAACATTTTAATGCCTTACCTGGAAGAGGAATTGAATTTGAACTTGATAATATATTATATTATTTAGGAAACGAAAAATTAATGAAAGATAAAAAGATTGATTTAACTGATATTTTTAATCATTCAATTACTTTAGCAAATCAAGGAAAGACACCAATGTTCTTGTCAACAAACGCAAATCTAATAGGGATTATCGCTGTTGCTGATATAATTAAAGAGAGTTCAAAAGTAGCAATTGAAAAGATTCATGAATTAGGAATTGAAGTATACATGATCACTGGAGATAACAAACGTACTGCAAGAGCAATTAGTAGACAAGTTGGAATTGACAAAGTCTTAGCAGAAGTTTTACCAGAAGATAAAGTAAAAGAAGTAAAAAAACTCCAAGCATTAGGTAAAACTGTTGCGATGGTAGGAGATGGCATCAATGATGCTCCAGCGTTAGCTCAATCTGATGTAGGAATTGCGATAGGATCTGGAACTGATGTTGCAATGGAATCTGCTGATATAGTTTTAATGAGAAGTGATATCTTAGACGTTGTAACAGCGTTACAATTATCAAAAAGTACAATTAGAAATATTAAACAAAACTTATTTTGGGCCTTTGCATATAACACTTTAGGAATTCCTTTAGCAGCAGGATTATTATTTGCTTTTGGCGGACCAAAACTAAATCCAATGTTTGCAGCAGCGGCAATGAGTTTTAGTTCAATCTCAGTATTACTCAATGCTTTAAGATTAAAACGGTTTAAACCAGCAAAATAGAGGTGGTTTTATGAAAAAGATTATTGTCTTAGAAGATAATAAAGAAATTAATAAAATTTTAACGGACATTTTATTAAAAGAAGGATATCAAGTCTTTTCTTCTTTTAATGCCATTAAGGCCCTTGAAGATTTTAAAGAACATCATATTGATGCAATCCTTACTGATTTGATGTTGCCAATTATGTCAGGGGAAGAGTTTATCCAAGAAGTCAGAAAAATATCAAACGTTCATATTATTGTTATTTCTGCAAAAACCGCCATTCATGAAAAACTTGAAGGTTTGAAAAAAGGGGCAGATGATTATTTATATAAACCCTTTATTGAAGAAGAAGTGATTATTAAGTTAGAAAACTTATTTATTAAAAAAGCCTATCATGAATCGATTGTTACTTTAAATAATAAAACAATTGAATTTCAAGAAGGGAAGAATCAACTTATTATTAATAATGAGATTATACCTTTAACATCAGTTGAATATCTAATGTTGAAATTACTTTTTCAAGAAGTTAATAAAGTTATTTCAAGAGAACAGTTTTTAGATGTGTTATATCTTGGTGAAGCTGATGTCTTTGATCGAGTAATTGATGTCCATATTCGTAATATTAGAGCTAAAATTAAAAAAGTATATCACCAACCATTAGTAAAAACAGTATACGGATTAGGGTATATACTTGTAGGTGAAGTAGATGATTAAAAATTTAAGAGATAGTTATAAAAAAAGTATTATTTTATTAACAATTATCCTTACTGTAATTTTCCTATTAATTAATGTTGCTTTTTATATTATTAATAACAATTATTTAGTAGACAAGGTTGAAGAAGAAAATTCAGCCTTTTTAAGCATTATAACTCATCTTATTAATGATAATGATGTTGATATTGCGCTTGAATATATTGAGCATTATGTTCATATTCACGAGGTTGAAGTTGGGTTTGTAGATGAAGATAACCAAGTATTATTTTCTTCATATCCTGACCATGTCTATTCAAAAGAATATACTATTTCTACCTTAAAAGGTTCATATACGGTATACGTTGATAATACTAATAGCGTTACTGTTAATTTGATTGAAAACAATATTTTAACTTTAAATATTCTTTTAATTATCATTTATGTTTTAGCATTACTATCTTTAATTTTCTCAAGTAAGAAAAGCAATTATTTTATTAGTAGTGATTTAGAAAAAGTATTGAAGTTAATTGATGAAAATGAACTTATTGATCCTCATTTTAATTATTCAGAGTTTGAACATATTTATAAAGTGATTTCAAGATATTTAGAAAGTATTGATATGTTAACAGAACAAAAAGAGATGAATATGAAAGGGTTAGCCCATGATATTAAAACGCCGTTAACAATTATTTATGCTTACTTTAATAAAATCTTAAAAAAGCAAGAAGTTAAATTAGAAGAAGCAGAAAATGCTTTTAATGCAGCTGGGAATATTAATCATCTTTTAAATGATTTGCTTGATTATAATAACGAGAAAAACTATAAAAAAATAGATTTATCCAAAATTATTCATAAAAAAATAACGGAATACGAAGATGTATTAGCTATAAAGGATATTAAATTGAAACTAGAAATAGAAGATAAACTGGAAGTTTTATGGAATGAACGAGATTTTTCAAGAATAATAGAAAACTTAGTTTCTAATGCTTTCCATTATTCAAACCAAAATAGTGAGTTATACATCCAAGCATATAAAAATGAGCAACTTCATTTATTATTTACATCAGAAGCTGAAAATTTAGAAAATATCGATTTAATTAAGATTTTTAGTAAAGGATACCAAAATAATGGCTTAAACAATAAAAATCCATATGGGAAAGGACTAGGATTATATATTTGCAAACTTTTACTTACTCCACTTAATGGGACAATAACTGCAAAAAAGGTCAATAATAAAATTATTTTTGAAATAATTATCTAACTTCATATTTCTTTCATATTTTAATTATAGAATATGGATGGGTGATAAAAATGAAGAAAAAGATAAGAATATTTTATTTATTATTAAGTTTTTCAATTATTTATTTATTGGTGGCATATTTGATAAATATTTTTAGATTTGAATCAATGATGTATCATCATTATTATAGTGAGACGTCAAGTATCATTTTTTATCTTAACAGTATTGTGATCTGGTTAGGTTTTTCATCCTTTCTGATTCTAATCTTATTAGCTTTTGATAAAGGTGTAAAAATTCCTAAAGATTTAAAAGAACTTTTAGATAACAGATTAGAACATGGTGAAATTTCAATTACTGAATATAATGAAATTTTAAAAGAGGTTAAAAAATAATGTTATTAACAATCATTGCAATCATTTTAATAGTTTTGTTATATGTTGGATCTAGTTATTTAAATCAAAAAACAGATATACCAATAGAATTAAGTAGTTTAATAGTGGACAAATGTGGTTCTTGCAATAATGCAAGTTGTACATTAAGAAAGGAGTAGATTTAGATGATGATATTTTGGCTTATTATTATAGGAGTTTTAATTTATTACCTTATTAATGGTAATTTTGGTAATTACAGTATTAAAAAGAAAGACTCAACAGGTAAACTTAAAGAAAGATTAGCTAAAGGTGAAATTAGTATTGAAGAATATAAAGAAATCAAGACAACGCTAAAAGGAGAACTATAATGAATATATTAAAATTTGGGTTTGGTTTTAACAATGGTGGACATCTGTTTTGGGGAATTTATCACGACTAAGTTCATTTAAAACTATAAATAAAACATTTAAACAAAAAAGGCTATGATAAACTCATAGTCTTTTTTTGGTTTATTTATTTGCTTCAATAATCTTTTCCATAATATTATCAACAAAATCATTTGTATTACAGTTTGCGTAATCAACCATGATAATTGGTAAAACTTCCATAAGATCATCAAAGGCTTCATTAGTAATTAAATAGTTATTAAAATCTTCTGCCCGGGCAATTAAAGACCAAGAGACTAGACTATCAACTATTCCTTTAGGAGTCATTTGGGTTGTTAATACTGCCTGCATTACTTTAAATGAGTCATCTAAAGTAGTTGTGCTTTTAATGTAGGACGCTTCATCATTTAAGAAAGTAACTGTATTAGCAAAATTATTAGTATTTGCCCAAGAAGAGCGAATCGTTTCATTATATGAATATGTTTCTTTATTTTGTTTAGTAAATTTATCAATAATAATTATTTTAGAAGTTGTTTTATTATTTGTTATTTCTTGATAAGTAATTTCTCCTAAAGATTTATTTGAATCGACATATTGATAATCTAATAAAGTAGTATCTTCTAGCATTTTAAGAAAGGTTTGATAATCAGTATCACTATTATAATCTAACCCATCAATATGTTGAAAATCTAAAATTAAAAATTCTCCTTGGTAAGTATTTAAATAAGTAACAAGATCATCAGCAATCTTAATAAAGTCACTACTAACGAAGTTATGTTTAGTTACCCAAGTATCATTATCATAAGTAAGGCGGATATCTAAATAACGAACCCCGTTTTTTAAGAGCCCATTAACATCTGTTTTTTGGGTAACTGATTGCTTAATTAAATAGCCTTTGAGTAAAGCACCAGGAAGCCCTGTCATAATCTTATCAGCTGAAACATCAGGCGGACTTGTATAGTTGATTTCGCTTGAAAAAGCGTCATGTGCTCCTAACATCTTAGTTTCAACTAATAAAGTATCATTTTTTAGATTATCTTTCATCCAATTATTATAATCATTTGTAGTTTCAAGATGTTTTAAATTAGTAAGGGGAATATTAATGATTAAAATAAAGAAGAGTAAAGCTAATAATGTTCTTTTAATGATTTTACTGATAAGGTTTCCTTTCATGGTTATACCTCCAAGTAAAGGGTTAAAAGTTATTCTTCAATTGTATCAAACTGACTATTATATAGTTCTGAATAGAAGCCGTTTTGGGCAAGTAATTCTTCATGTGTTCCAGTTTCAATAACATCGCCATCTTTCATTACTAAAATTAAATCAGCGTTTTTAATCGTTGATAAACGATGAGCGATGATAAATGTTGTACGACCTTCCATTAATGAGTCCATTGCTTTTTGAATTAAAATCTCTGTTCTAGTATCAACATTAGATGTTGCTTCATCTAATATTAGCATTGGTGGATTAGCAATTGTTGCACGTGCGATTGTAAGAAGTTGTTTTTGGCCTTGTGAAATTGATGAGTTTTCATCAATTATATGATCGTATCCATTTGGTAAGGCTTCAATAAAGTGATGAACATTGCTAAGTTTACAAGCATTAATAATATCATCCATTGTTACGTCTTTATTTCCGTAAGTTAAATTTTCTTTAATACTACCTTTAAAGAGCCATGCATCTTGTAATACCATTCCAAAGAGGGAATGAACATTTTGACGTTTTATTTTTTTAGTTGAGACACCATTAATCAAAATATCGCCACTATTAAGTTCATAAAAACGCATTAATAAATTAACAATTGTTGTTTTTCCAGCACCAGTTGGGCCGACAATCGCAATTTTTTGGCCATCATTAATTTTAATATTAAAATCATTAATAATAATTTTATCTTTAAGGTAACCAAATTTAACATGAGAAAACTCAATATTTCCAGAAGATAAATCAACATCGTCACTTAAATCAGATTCATCAGGTAATTCCTCAGCTTCTAAAAAGCTAAAAACTCGTTCAGCAGCTGCGGCAGTAGATTGAAGTTGGTTTAAGGATTGAGCAATTTGGTTTAAAGGTTTTGAAAGTTTTTGAACATAAGATAACATACTTTGAATTCCCCCAATGAGGATTTTTCCAGCTACCGCTAAGATTCCTCCGACAACTCCAACTACTAAATAACTAATGTTTTTAGTAAGATTCATAATTGGCATCATTAGTCCTGAGAAAAATTGGCTTTTCCAAGAACCTTCATATAAGTTGTTATTTAATTCATCAAATTCTTTTTTAGCATTATAGTTAGCATTAAAGACTTTAACGACATTATGTCCTGAGTAAATTTCTTCTATATGACCATTAATTGAACCAAGACCATTTTGATATACTCTAAAATACTTTTGGGAAAACTTCATAATTAACATCATAAGTCCCATACTTAAAGGGACTAAGGCAACAATAATGATTGCCAGTAAAACATTGATTGTTAACATCATTATAATTACCCCAATAATAGAAGTAATTGATGTGATTAAAGAAGCTAAAGAACGGTTTAGTGTTTGGCCAATCATATCAACATCATTAGTTACAATACTTAAAATATCACCATAGCTTCTTGTGTCAAAATAGTTTAATGGTAAGCGGTTAAGCTTCGCAGAAATATCTTTTCGTAATTTTCTTGAAGTTCTTTGAGTAATAATATTCATAATAATTCCTTGGGCTAAATTAAAGATATAACTTAAAACATATAAAATAATTAGAATAATTGCGATTTCTTTAATTTTAGCTAGATCAATTGGGACTCCCCCAAAAACTGCGATTTGAACTTCATTAGTCATGTTTCCTAAAAGTTTAGGACCAACAATATTAAAGATTGTTCCTCCAATTGCGAAAATAATCGCAATTAACATTAAAACATTATATTTCTTTAAATAATGGAATAAGTTTTTCATTGATTCTTTAAAGTTTTTAGGTTTTTCAACAATCATTGATGATCCCATTGGGCCACCCTTACGACCTGGGCCGAAGGAAGGTTGACGGTTAGTCTTACCCATGTTTCTTCTAGGGCCATTTTGAGGTTGATTAAAAGAAGGTTTATTAGCCATGATTAATCTCCTCCTCTGATAATTGTGATAAAGCAACTTCTTGATAAACTTTACAAGTTTTAATTAGTTCATCATGAGTTCCAACACATTCGATTTTACCTTTTTCTAAAACAACGATTTTATCAG